>OMJG01001003.1_pt1 | contig 18084 bp, 11 predicted proteins | sample 1646431 | NCBI WGS metagenome assembly OMJG01 (sample SAMN03771674, study PRJEB25209) | food metagenome | isolation source: Cotija cheese | place: Mexico:Jalisco,Michoacan | collected 2011-12-12
ATACTAGCTGGGACAATGACCATGCCGTCATTCAAAAACGAACCGCTGGCAATCGTTGCTCCTTGATCATTAGCCCGATAGGTAGCATCCGCTAGCGCCGTCAACTGCGCGAGCGAGTAATCAGTCTCTAACTCCAAGTTTTTCTTAGCCCACGCACTCATTACCAGGTGAACTTCAACATCTGGAAGTTGATGTAACTTTTCTAATAAGTCAACCGCGTAAATCGTACCGGACGCTCCCGTAATTCCCACAACAATTCGTTTCATTCTGACACCCTCGTTTCAATCGTTTAATTAGTCTTTCTCGTCAATCCTCACCTTTATCATAACCTGTGCTAGATTCGCAAACAAATCCTGTTTCGACTGGCTAATATTCCATTTTCGAATATTGAAGCTTACCGGATCAAATTCGACAAACAGTTAGTGTATAGATACCAGTATTATATTGTAATGCACATGTTAATTATCTTGATATAAATTATTTTTTGGTTACATTTGCAGCTTCCACGGAGAACATTCTATTGAAGTATTTCAAATTATTCATATTAAGATTCTGACTAGCTCTGACGCTAGTTACAGTCACACAACCAGCACAAGCTTCTTCATCCATATCAGCAATCACTGGGCAACTCGAGACATACGTCCATCAGTTTAGGCAGTATGTAAAAATCAGTCAGCATGCTGCCCCGCTTAACCAATCAAAAACAACGACTTTCAAGATAGTTTCTCGAAAATCGTTGTTAGTTGACCTTGTTAGTTCTTGTTCACCCTTGAGAAAAATATCTGATACACAATGTCGACTGTATGCTTACCATCATGAGGCGCAAACTTCTGTTTGAACACTTGATATTTCTCACCACATGTCTGCCAATACTGGTCATCTTAGCCGATTTCATTAAACAAGGCTACCGCGCTTTCGACCACTGGCCTGGGGACCTCTTTTGTAAAATCGAAGTAGCCCCCTCGCAAAGTTAAGTACTTTTCCAAGTCATAGCAGAAAATGTTGGTATCCAAGTAATCAAGCATAATGGGCGATTAATCAGCAATCAGCCTATCACTTGCAATCATAAGCTCCTGGACACTTGGATAACTGGAAGCATTAATAATATTATGTGACACAGCTTCTGAAATTTGTAATTTAGAGTCCACCACCACGTGTTCACGCATCAACAAGACATAATCGTCATCTAACTGGTGTTCGAATTCACCAAAGTCTAGTTGATTATCTAGTACAAACCGCCTATGCGACTTTTCGTAGTCTCGGAAAGTTGGTGCGTACAAAATCGCCTTTTTATCCGACGTAATATCCAACTGTTTACGAATTTTTTATCGCGTCATTTCCACGTCATTGGCAAAAAAACAAATCATTCCGGGGATAGCCCTTTTCAATAACCGGTCCCGCATATTGAAAATCCGAGCGTAAGGCCTTAGTCGCATACGACGATGGCGACACCAAAGCTATCCACTTTTTTTAGCGTGTGTCACCCACTTCAGATAGCCTGATTTACGCCCTTGATATAACTTCCTGATCATGCTACATTTTCTTATTGGCTGCCCATGACAAGTCTGCAAATAGGCGGTTCCCCTGCGCTTCGTCAAATAAGTTGGAGAATTTTGATTATTGATCCAATACCGACTTGTCGCAAGATAGCGATAATAATCAAATGACAATCGCCGAAAAATCTTTGTATTGGGATTGGCTTGCAAGGGCTGATTATTTCTTGACACCCAAATATATTCTAAGTCCGGATACGTCCATAAATAACCCGTGGCGAATCTTCATAGCGTTGCCCAACACTACTTTCAAACATAATTCGATTGGGCTCAACGGGACTAAAATGTGACCAGAACCAATACAAGAACTTCATGGTTGGAAAATATAACTTACGTGTGTACCGGAAACGTCGTCGAAGCTTCAGATAGAACACGTCACTACGTATTTTTTCTTTGACAGACTTATCTTGTAGCTGGGTAACAGCATTAAAGAAGCGATTGCAAGATTGCGTACCTGGATACGCAATCTTGCAACCGGCCTTTTGAATATCTTGTGGTCACATCGCAAAGTCTTGCGTACCGTATTGAAATAACTGGTCAAAAACTTGATCCAGCGAATCCGCAATTGGCCCTGGTAATTCTTTATCCAAGTCGATATGGGACGTGTACTTACCAATAAATTGAGTCTGATCAAACTGATAATAGAGTACTGGACGATGCAAAAAGCTAAAGTCAAAAGCAACGCTGGAGTAGTTTGTCAGCATCATGGTGCTCTCTTTGATCAATATCTGAACATCAGCCTCGCCTTGATGAATGATTGTCACCGGAGCATCTTTAAAATAATCGACACAGGACTCCATGTTGGGATGCAAACAGAAAACAATTTTCATCTGGTAGCATTCCGCAAATTTTCTAAGGCGGAAATCAAATAATAGTTCTCGGTAGCGTTCAAGATACTCACTCTTCTTAAAAATTTCGTCATTAGTGATCCAATCGTACCACGTTGGAATAACCAATAACTGGCGTTTTAATGGCCAGTCATCTTTGAACAAGCTATCAAAGCGTGCTATGCTCGTCACCGCAACTTCATTGCCAGCATAGCCTAAATCAGATACCGCAATTTACTTCTCCTTTTGCGAACTCGTAATAAATAAATCTGTGTAAAACCCATTCACGATGGACTTACCATAGAATGGGGTAATATTCTTCGTACCAAACCCCCGTGCTATAAAAAGATTCGTTTGGCATGGATGTGCTTGTTCATAGGACTTACTTCGAATTGGATATAGAAAATCTGAGTGATGTGTTCCACAAATATACTTAGCTTGAATAACCTTCTCAAAATGTTCAGCTGATCCAAAGTCAATCACATTTCCTAGCAAGCCAACATTCTTACGCTCGATTGAAGCTTTGCGGATTACATAGTACACTTCAACTTCTGGATGTTATTCACGTAAATATTTGAAGAACCGGAACCCATTATCTTGGGCCTTAAAGAACGCTCACCAATAATCCAGATATCACGACCAGCTGCCTGCTTGGCAACCGCTTGCCAGCGATGTCGGTGCACCCTAAAGTACGCATAAGCGTCTTCCTGATAAGCATTGAACGTGAACGATAAATTCAACCCTTTGATTGTAAAGTACAGGTCCAATGATAGCCACTGCTTTTTGGCTGGATCTTTGAGTGCCAGTTCGCCTCGCATCGTATAGTTGGTAATAAAGCGTGAATTACCGATTCGGAATTTTAATGGGACATCCGTACCCGCTAAATGACCGATGAAGAATAAATCCAGACCCAATTCGTTGGATTGGTCCAACTGTTTAAGATAGTCACTCAGCTCTGCCATGGTCAGCTCGATCTTGTATGCATAACGATAAACACGCGCATATTTGGTCTCAATTAGATGATAGTCAAAGTCCCGTTGAAACGTCTTTTCACCACTTCGTTCAACAATTACCAGATGACAGTCTGCTAGTGGAAAGAATAGTGTGTCAAAAAAGTCTTCAAATGCGACGCAATCCGTATGAAGCCTAATCTTCCGAACAACTTTATAGTTCACATAATGTTTCAAGCTGAGTTCACGGTCGAGCAGGAATGCCAGGGCATTCTTTTTTGTTACATACGGTTGCAAATAGTGACTACGCTCAGTGTTCCAAAATCGCTCAATATGTGCCAACTGCCATTCACTCCGAACCGAGATTCTGAGTGAACGATCATATTCACGGACTTCCCCGATCATCTCATCGGTATAGGTATACGGCGCATCATCGTAAACTTAGTCGCCACATCATCATGTTCAACCAGCGCGCTTAAGATTTGAGTTAAATCCAATGTAACCCGATAGTTAACCGCATCTTCTTCAATACTCAAAACTTTTTTATTCAGTATAGTATGATTGAACATGATTAGTGAGAATCGATTGTAAGTTCTCAAATTTACTATTCTGAGACACTTCAATCACTAACTTACCAGAACTAATCATTGCCACTATCTTTTTCAAATAGTTCTCCTCCAAATTTCCATCACTACTTTACCACCGTGATATTAAAACGTTGTTCCAACAATTAGCCCCAAGCCCTTTCATAACTTTCTAAAGTGATCCATTAAATTTATAATAAAGATTTTTAAAATCTATTATTATTATTAAAATTTACTATAATTATTATCATATCGTGCAAACGTTATCTTTCTGAGCGTTATTCATGCTTCATGAGCTCGTATTGGTTGGTCTACAAAGTAATGCTGACTCATCTTTAACTATGCAGATAATGACATGTATTAATAATATAAAGGCAATATATTCCTGAACGTTCAAGAATATATTGCCTTTATTATTATGCGGTTGTCTACCAGTGAACTGACTTAACAACCCACTGAGTATGCAATTACTAATAGCTGTCGGCTCCCGACTTTTTAGAAATATTCGCCATCATGAGCCAGATATTTTGTCCTTGTACCTGCGCATTTATCCAATAACCACCGGTATATAATTCATCGGCACTAAAATTGGTTGGAACTAAACTCGCAATTTTTTTGATAGTAATCAAACCATCGTTGTTAATCTCATCGAAGTTTCCAACAAACTGATCTCCTGGTAATCCAGGGATGTTTTTCCAGAGAAGACTAGCTGGTGAAATTGTAACTTGATCGTTAACCGCGTATCCTTCAGCCGTTTCAACTTCGCGTCGCTGATAGGCTGGTTGTCCGTCAAGTACAATATCTAACAACCGTTTTGTAGCCTGGCCATCTTCCCATCCGGCAAACTTTTTCAAGAATTGACGATACTTCTCATTATCGATAAAACGCGCCGGTTCAGTTAAGGCTTCATTAATCAGTGGCATCAACTCATCATTATTCTCGACGATTGGACCCGGAACGGTTGAATCATAGTCTACATAAAAGCCTCGGATATCATCCGCATAGGCCGCCAAATCGTAGGCGTAAAAAATCATAGGCCGTTTCAGAATTGAATAATCGAAAAACACACTGGAATAATCCGTAATTAAAAGATCACTAATCAAATAAAGATCTGAGATATCTTCATAATCACTGACATTAATAACCCGGTTACCATAGCTTGATAGATCTAAGCTATTAGCAATCATGTAATGCGTTCGAATAAGAATAATCGTATTTTTAGGTGTCTTTTGAATGAACTTGTTTAAGTCCAAATGTAATTCAGCACGAAAATGATCAGCGCGTACAAAGTCATTATCTCGCCAGGTAGGTGCATATAAAACAACTCTAGCATTCTTATCAATATTAAGTTTATGCTTAATATTGATAATAGCTTCTGGCGTCGCAGTACTCAATCGATCATTACGTGGATACCCTGTCGGTAATAGTTGTGAATAGTTTTTTCGGAAGGCATGATGCATGATCTCATACGAGTATGGGTTAGGCGTCAGCAAGTAATCCCATCGAGAAGAATCTCGAACCACTTGCTTATGGTACTTCATCCTCGTTACACCAGGCATAGTCACCTGTTGAACATCCGTACCAATCGTCTTTAATGGTGTCCCATGCCAAGTTTGAACAACAACTGTATCCTTAGGTTTATACCATCGGAAGGGACGCCGAGTATTTGTAAACCAGTACTTTGCTCGAGCCTGTTTCCAAATGCTCCTAAAGCTGAATCTTGTTAGATGAGGAATCTGATTATCGATAAAGTATTGTTCATATTCCTTATTAACATTCCAGTAAGCTTTGATTTGCGGATAATTAGTTCTCATATATTCATAAATTGCCTTAGGATTATCTGAATATTGGCGACCAAAGAAGCTTTCAAAGATTGCAATGTTTTTCTTGGCAACCTTTTGTCCCAACGCATTCAGTAATTGTGACTGAATATTGTTTAACTTAAAAAGCCGCACAAACTTGTTGCCAATCAAATGCATTTCAATGGAATCTTGTGCTTCCGGATTTAAGTTCAGCATTGCCTCACTTAACTTCTCTGTGGCATCACCAGAACGACCATATTGGCAAAAACGATTATAAAAATCGATCAGCTTACCATGATACAGCGATGGTAAATTATCAAGGTTCTTCAGTGCACTGATAACTTCTGTCGTTGTTTTAGCAACTGGCCCGGGCACAGTAGCATCATAATCCATGTAAATACCTCGATTTGCAGGATCAAGGTACCAATCTTTATCATAAGCAAAAAAGATCATTGGTTTACGCAAATAGCCAAAATCAAACATGACGCTCGAATAGTCAGTAATCAGAACATCGCTGACCAAATACAAGTCATTAATATTATTATAATCACTCACATCATAGACGAAGCCACTCTGATTCACAAAGTTTTGCGAGTGTGACACAAAATAGTGTAAACGTACCAGCAGGACACAATCGTCACTCAACATCCGTTGCATCTGATTGAGATCCAGTTCTAAATCAAATGGTTTATCTGTGGTCCGGTATGTTGGCGCATACAGTACTACTTTCTTATTATCCGGAATATTCAACCGACGCTTAATCTGTTGAATATAATTCGCATTGTTATTATGAATTAGTTCGTCAGTGCGTGGAAATCCAGTAGTTAATATTTTTTGCTCTGGATAGTCAAATGCATGTGCACCATGCGCTTTCATAAAATCTGACGGTACTGACATTAAGTCCCAACGACCAATTCGATGTGCAAAATTAGCCTGTACTCGATTACTGGCATGTTTGAAATGGGGTTCGTCAAATCCCATAACTTTCATGAAGGTTCCATGCAAAGTTTCAACTTCAATTTGCCCCTTGCGCTTTGCATATTGATCAGGTAAATTTGTGTTTTGCACTAAATATTTAGCTCGTGCCATATAATACCAATATTTGAAAGACATCCGTCGTACGCGGATTGCATGGCCGGTAATTGGTATTTGTTCATCCTTGAAGACCCATACAAACTTCATTGCCGGATACTTGTTGGACAAATAGTCATACATCGCACGTGGGCTATCATTAAACAGTTGTCCCCAAAGGCTTTCAAAAACAACTGTATCTTTTTTTAACGGTAGTAACCGCATTAAAGGATACAAAATTGAGAATGTCAGTCCACGGCGTATCTTTGTCCGATCTATCCATGGGCGTTTTTGAAGAACGCTTAATTTCAAATAGCCAAATTTATCAGTATAAGCAGACACAGATGCCATCTTAGTAAGCATAGTTCTATTAATCAAATACTCATCTGTCAGATTATAGCTGTATACTTTGAAACGTTGATTATGTCCATCTGATGTCTTTAAATTAAGATATAGATGATATCTTCCAGATAAGATTAACAACTGCTGACCAACATTCAAGGGAACTTTTCCGATTAAAGTATGTGTATTTTGATATTCTACTGTGCCGCCATCCAGATAACGATTAACCAAATTTGTTGATAACAACTCAACTTTACCACCAACGATATCTAAATTCATAACTGACTCATCATTGAATACTAGCTTAAGATAAATATTACCTGAACTCAATTGAACATCGGCCTGACTCAAGGTAATGGTAGAAACATCTGGTTTAATCCAGAGTCCCTTCCCTAATCGGGCATCCAGCGCAATACTTAACCTATTCCCAAATAAAGTTGTTGGCATCCCAACTTCAAACTTAAAATTGGGTATCACTTCCATACCTGACTCCGAATTAATAAAGTCTAGTTTAATCGAGTGATTTAAAAATCGTTGCAAAAATTCAGACCCCACTCGAAATTCAAACAAGCCATCACTTTCCCTGTTCTGACCTATAATCGTATCATTAATACTTAACGATAAATTAGACTCTGGAGTTGTTCCACCAATAATTAAAGTACTGCTATGATCTAAGCGAATTTCCGTTAAAATCGTTGGGGATGACTCACTACCAACTACTAATTCTGCAGTTGGCTGCACTTTAATAGTCATCTCCCAATTAGTGTTATAACCATAAACAACTGACAACTTGCCATCACTGATTTCAAAAGGTGCAATTTTACCAGCGCCTTTCATTGGTTGTCCTAAATAGGTCGTTAATAACTTAGCAGGTTTCTTCTCGCGATAATCAATTCGTACTTTATAAGTTCCTTCACCTAATTCACGAATTGCATCTTCCACATTCAATGCTAGACTAAATTTACTTGATGGAATCTGCATTCTCCGAAGATGTACATTAAACACTGTAAATTGGCGCGAAAAAGTTGATAAACTGATGCATTTTCCTGTAATAATATTTTCCAAATAAACACTAACTACTTCTGGATTATACGGAAAATGTCGGGGTGCTTTTCTTCCTGCTTGTAAACTACCATTAAAAAGAATCGTACCATCTAAGCATTGAACCTTAGATATTCTAGATTTCAGCCTCTTGAGTGCGTGAAACTCCGGGAGATTAAGACTCTTTTGCTCTAACCTAGCAACTCGCCCATTAAATGCATTGGCTGAGATTCTTTTCAATAATTCAAACTTTCCGTTTAGCAGCGCGTAGTACTGATACTGTTTTTTTACCGAAAGCGTACGTGTGATTGGCGTATTTAGTAGCTGCCAATCTCTAAAGAAACGGACTGTTTCTTCTTGAAACTGATATACAAATGACTCATCGGCATCTGCAATATCATTCATAAAGAGCGGAATATCCACATCTAATAACTTGAACTCAGCTTGTTCTTTGACCTTACCATTCCATAAGTAGTTATCTAGTAACAAACTCCGAACCTGGTTTAGGCTAGTAATACGATCAAGATATTTTGGCAATTCATTTTTAACCTGAGTGAACGACGCGTTGCCGCTACTTTCGCGCCAACGCCAGTTATAAACAACATCGGTTAAAATATCAATTCCACTACTGTGTAAGAATGCATCTAGTGTAAATGAAACGTCTTCATATATCTGTCCAGTCGGAAATTTTATGCCATTGTGACGTAATAATGCAAGCGAGTAAATTTTATTCCAACTTGTAGTGTCGTATAATAACTCTGGATGCTCAGCAAATGATGCATGCCGATAATCATCAATGATTGCTTTGCCATGTAAATACGATGGCTTATTACGTCCACTATCAAAACGGCGAACAAAACCAGTCACGACTTGCGAACCAGACTTCACTAATGAGCCAATCATGAGCTCATATGCACGGCTTGGTAACGTATCATCGCCATCTACAAAAGCGAGCCAGTCACCATTGGCCAGCTCAATTCCTAGATTTCTAGATGCACTCGGTCCAAGATTTTGTTCGTTGTGAACAGCCTTGAAGTTATCGTATTGTTGTGCATATTCATCAATGATTTTTGAAGTATCATCATCTGAATGATCATCAATCATAATTACTTCAAAATTTTTAAATGTTTGAGCTAATAATGAATCCAAGCAGTCACGTAAATATTCTGCCACATTGTAACAAGCAACAATTACACTTAACTGATTAGATTCTCGCTTCACTAATCCCTTTTCTTTCACAATCTTCACCTTTATCCAGTTTTCAAACGTGATATACGTTGTCATTATCCAGATTCAATGTCATGTTATATGATCATTTATAATTAACCTACGATCAAAACCTAATCAGGTACAAAACATTTATCGCACTTCAAAATCTGTTTAATCGAACTTTTTTCCACTAATATTAGTAATCAACTTCACAACTCGTTGACTAGCCGTTCCTTGCTCCCATTCCGTGAACTGTGTCCGAAATGCCATCATCTTGGCTTTTTCGTTTGGATAACCATCATTAATCAAGAACTGATCTAACTTGGCCAGAAAATCCTGCTCATTGGTGACAATTGGACCAGGAACCTTGTTGTAATCAAAGTAGAATCCACGAACATCACCCTGATAATGTGCTAAGTCATAAGGATAGAATAACATCGGCCGATTTAAGATTGCGTAATCAAACATGACCGAAGAATAATCCGTAATCAATAGATCACTAATTAAGTACAAATCATTAATATCTTCATCCACACATAATTTAACGTTATCTTCAAAGCCTTGAATATTAATCGACTCAGCCACCAAGTAATGCGGTCGAATAATAAGCACATCTTCCTTACTAAGACTTTTAACAACTGCGGCCAAACTAAAAGGCAAGTTCATTTTATACATACCCTTACGGATGAAAAAATCATCTCGCCAAGTTGGCGCATATAAAATCACTTTGCCTGTCTTATTTCCAACAATTCTTTTTTTAATTGCCGCAATCACATCGCGATTCTTACGTTGATGCACTAACCGATCATTACGAGGATAGCCATAATCCAAGAACTGATTTTTGAAATCAAATGCTTTTCGAAAGACCTCTTTCGAAAATTGATTTGGCGCAATTAAAAAATCCCAACGTTTACTCTCCGTTGTGAAATTCTGACGATACTGATTTGTATCAGTACCAGGCATTGAAACATTTGGGATATCAATACCCAGACGCTTTAACGGTGTACCATGCCAAGTCTGGATATAAGTCGTTCGTGAGTTTTTCTTTAACCAATATGGCATCCGAGCATTCAGAACCCAGAACTCTGCCACTGGTGCCACTAATAACCATTTGGCTGAGAATCGTGGAATGATTTTCAACTTGGGATACTTTTCTTGGGCTTCTGCAACCAACTGACGCTTAACACCCCAGACCAGCTTCCAATCTGGATGCGCAATCTGAAGTGCTTCGTAAACATATAACGGATTATCCATTGGAACTTTACCATTAAACGCCTCAAACAAAACAACGTGTTTTCTCACTGGGCACACAGTCGCAATTACATTGAACAGCCGACGATAAACCTGACTGATAATATCTTTTAATGCCATTTTATTGAATTCCCCATCACACGTTTATTTTTGATTGAAATTCAAGTCTTGCTTAATCTTAGTGGTTGAAATTTCAGGAGTCCGTGGTAAATAGATGACTTCAGCATCAGTTTGTTCACCAACAAAATCAAATTTGCCAGTCCAATCATCACCCATGACAAAGCGATCAATCTGGTACAATTTTACGTCACTAACTTTTTGATCCCATGAATTTTCAGGAATAACCAAATCAACATAACGAATAGCTTCCAATAGCGCCTTTCGTTTTTCATATGAGAAATAAGCCTTTTTCTGCTTACTATCCCAGTTAAACTCATCTGTTGATAAAGCAACAATTAAGTAATCACCAAGCGATTTGGCACGCTTGAGCAATTCAATATGCCCATAATGTAATAAATCAAAAGTTCCATACGTAATAACTCGCTTCATAGTAAAAAACTCCTCCTAAAATTACTTCACTAAATTAATAACTCTTACCCTGAATATAAACAAGGCTATTATATCATGAAAATCCTAACTCCACCTATCATTATACAATTCTTAATGATATGCAGTCTCCGAGCTTTATACAGAACAATAACTATAGTGAATATATTTATACAAAGTAACGCTATGGCATAACCATCCAGCCTATTTTACACTAGCCAGTTATTTATCAGCCAACACATATAAGTATATGAAAATTTTTCAATTTCCATATTCATCCCTAAACCTAAACATTCAATACGCCATTCCCCGCTTTTTGACCTATAATTAAGGTAGTGTATTAATAAGGAGGAATGTCTATGGCAAAACGACGTATCACACACGACCCGCACCAGTTTGTTAATACTGCCGCTGATCGCCGACAATTGCAATTAGCCGTCCAATTAGCACTACCAACAAATGCTCACGTCTTAGCACGTAACTTTGCTCGTTCCAGTGCCAGTTCATACTGGTTATTAATGCTAAAACAGCCGCACACGGCCGCTCCACGATTTTTAACCCTACGAATCGCAGATCATTTACTATGGCTCACGAATCATGATCAATTAACCATTAGTTGGGAGGCTGGTAATTTCGATACCGTTCAGCGTACTTTACACGAAGCGTTGACGCCAGACATATTACAGCGCTACAGTTACCAACTCACAACAACTGATGTTATGACACTCAGATTGATTTTGCATTTGGAACAACATCAACTTATCTGGTTAGTCCAATTAGCTCCTGAAATCGCTAAAGCTTATAAAAACCAACACTTTGACCTTCACGACGATTTTAGTCACGCCAAGTTATTGTTGGGTAACATGAACAATAGCAGTCTACAACTGGTGCCAGTTAAGCAACCAGCCTTTCAAGATCATCTCGGGCAATACTTTGGCCGTAATCTCTTGTTTTCGCAGTTTACTAGTCACCATTTATTACGACTATTACCGACTAACCAATGGATTCGGCCCTTATTAAAAGTATTACCACCAACACCAAATTTAGAACAACAATTATCCGTCCTGTACGGCACTGATTTTGTTCGTATTTACGTTGAAGCCATTCAACAGCAGGCGCGGTTACAAGCCATTAGCTCATAAAAACAAGACCCCCGCTATATTCAGCAGGAGCCTTGTTTTAGTTACTGATCCGCTCTTAAATTTGTTTTAGAACCTAATCGTTTATCTGAAAAGCCAAATAAATAGACTAACGTTGTTGCAAGCACTAGCGTCCCGTAATGAGATATTAAATAACCATAGAAGTTAGTCCCAATACCAACTCCCGGTGTAATGAACGCCGGAAAGCCAATCAACGAACCAGACAACGCGTAATTATTAACACGTAATAATCCGGTCAATAAGCCACCCAAACCACTGGCAATACTGGCGACAATAAATACCCGCTTATATTTCAAATTAACCCCGTATAGCGCGGGTTCCGTAACGCCACAAAAGGCCGAGATTGCTGCCGCCAACGAGATTTCCTTCAAATGCTTATTCTTAGATTTTAAGAATACGGCCAGAACTGCACCGCCTTGAGCAACCATCGTAATGGATAAAATGGCGTTCAAGTAGCTATGACCATTCGTCGCAATATCATTAATCACAATCGGAATAATTCCCCAATGTAATCCGAAAATTACCATCGTCTGATATAAGCTACCAATGACTAACCCTGATAAGGCCGGACTAAAATTATAGACGGCGACCAAACCGTTGGCCATGCCCTTACTGATAATCGTAATTAGGGGACCGACCACCACTAATACTACTATAGCCAGAATCAAGGCCTCAATAATCGGAATGAAGACACTCCGTAAATACAACGGAATGACTCGTTTTAACCCCCGCTCAACGTATGTGCCTAGCCACGCAGCCACAATCATTGGGAATACGGATGCTGAATACGACATCAAGTGGGTCGGAACACCCAAGAACGTAATTTGCGCCGTCGCTCCCTTGCTAGCCGCAGTTATCAGGCTCGGATAGATGAGAATGCCTCCAACGATTGCCAACACGATTGGATCAGAGCCCAATTTTTTTGCAGCAGTAAAACCGAGAACAACTGGTAGAAAATAAAACGTTGCATCAGCTACCGCATTCAACACCATGTATGTCCCACTCGCTACCGTCAAAACCTTGAACCCCGTTAACGCAGCCAAGATGCCTTTCAGGATCCCCGAGCCAGCTAAAATTCCAATCACTGGAATCATCGACGCGGTCATCACGCCAATCACACCACTAATTCCACCACGTACTCGCCATAACCAACTTTTTTCATTTATCGTCGTAGTAGTCGGCGACACTGATTTTGCTGCTGTAAACTCGGGTCCTAGTTGTGCTATCACCGCATCAAAAACATCGTTCACTGCCGGACCAATCACAACTTGATACTGCCCACCAGCCTTAGCAACATCAATCACACCGTCCAAGTTCGCAATGATCGAATCATGCGCTAAGGCTTCATCTTTCAAATAAAATCGCAACCGCGTAATACAATGAATCAGACTATTAATATTTTGCTGACCGCCTACATTGGCAATAATTGCCGTTGCCAACGTTTGATAACGTGGCACAGTGTGATTAGTAGACGATCCCATTGTCGCCCCTGCTGTTGTGACCACTGCCAAGTGAGCGATTGCAGCGACGCCCCCGGCCGCGACCGGCTTCGTTAATGGTAATACCGTTAACGCTGTGAGTGCCGTCTGCCCGTTTGTCACGATAACAAGAACGGTTGTCAGCTTATGTGCCTGCTTAACCGCCGCTAAATCCATATCAGCCAGTAATGCTCCGGCCACCACCTCATCGCCAACTTGCACGTGGAGCGTAAATGGTTCACCATTTAGGGCCACCGTATCGATACCTAGATGTATCAGTACTTCTAGACCAGCCGTTGTCACAATCCCAATCGCATGTTTCGTCGCCGCTACTAACGTTACCCGACCACTCACTGGTGCCACAATTTGACCAGTCGTGGGTTGAATCCCGAACCCAGGTCCCATCTTACCCGTTGCAAAGACGGGATCTTGAACTGATGCTAACGACAATATGTGACCGGTAACTGGAGCTAGAACGGATACTTCATTGATTTTCCCCATAATCGTCATCCCCCAATATAAAACCTTTAACCTAATTCCCAATAATCCGTAAAATTAAATTCACTGTCTAATCATGATTCACCAAAATTCTATCATTACAATTAGACTAATCACCATGACTTGCCATCACAATTCCTGATTTGTTAGGGCGACTAAATATCAAAAGCAAGCATTCTTCCGAATCGGAAAAATCCTTGCTTGTCCTAACGTTAATCAATTATTTTAGACTTGATGTTTACTACGCCGCTTCGCCTAAGTGCCGCTTTTTAGGTGCAACTTTAACCGCATTGACATCTTCATCCTTAAACCCAAACATCCAGGTTAAGGCGAATGACACGACAATCGTTGCCGCGGATGCAATCAAGAAACCGTAAAAGCTAAAGTCCAAGCCCTTCGGATTAACGAAAGACGTGAAACCGATTAGTGCACCGGTAAAGCCCCACATATTGACCCGTAGTAAACCGGTCAAGAAGCCCCCAACTGCCGCCCCAATACTAGCAGTCACAAAGGCCCGGCCGTACTTCAAGTTGATCCCGTACATGGCTGGTTCGGTAACACCACAGAAGGCTGAGATCGTTGCTGGCCAAGCCAGTTCTTGAATATTAGCCAGTTTTGACTTCAAGGCAATCGCGAGTACCGCCCCACCTTGAGCAACCATTGTTGCTGAAACAATTGCATTCAAGTAACTATGACCCGTCGTTGCAATATCGTTGGCCACAATTGGAATAACCGCCCAGTGCAACCCAAAGATTACCAACACTTGATAGAAACCACCAATAATTAAGCCAGAAATCGCGGGACTTAAATTGTAGACCCACACAATAATATTCGCCAATCCCGTTGAAAGTACGGTGATAATTGGGCCAAGGAATAACAGAATCGCACCGGAAACAATCACAACTTCAAATAATGGCACAAAAATCATTCGTAATACCGTTGGAATCACCCGTTTTAACCATGGTTCCAACTTACTTGCTAACCATGCCCCCGCAATCATCGGGAAAATTGAATACGTATACGAGGCAACGTGTACCGGTAGACCAAAGAAATCCGCATTGATTCCCATTCCTAAGAGCGTGCTCGTCGCTTTACCACTCGCCATCGTCACAATAGCTGGATAAGTCAACACCCCACCAATGATTCCCATAATCACCGGATCTGCCCCTAACTTTTTACCAGCCGTAAAGCCGACAAAGATTGGTAAGAAGTAAAAGACCGAATCACCCATGGCATTAATAATCACGTACGTTGGTGCGGTCGGGCTGACTACCTTGAACGTGGTCAGTAGCGCGAGAATCCCCTTTAAAATACCAGAGGCGGCTAATAATCCGATGACGGGAATCATCGAACCTGTGATGACACCAATTAAACTGCTAATGCCCCACTTAACTCTGCCCCACGTTGTTGTTGGTCGTTGAGCTGCCGCGGCAGTCTCAGCAACGGCTTTGGCCGTCTCTGAATCATTTGAAAATTCCGGGCCAATTTGTTTAATGACTGCATCATAGACGTCCGTGACGGCAGGTCCAATGACTACTTGATATTGGCCGCCCGCTTTGGCTACATCGATAACGCCTTTTAAATTCCGGACGACATCATCGTTAGCCTGGCTTTCATCCTTCAAGTAAAAACGTAACCGAGTAATGCAGTGAATCAGACTACTGATATTCTCAACACCACCAACATTAGCCACAATGTCCGCTGCCAACTGGTCATATTTGCCTGCTTTCGGTAGCCGATTCTGGCGTTTAGCATTGAACGTATTGGCGTTTAGTCGGCCCGTGGCTGTCACGGCCCCGGCGACTTTTTTTCCGGTAGCCACATCTAGGGATTCTAATTTATCACTAGCGTTTGTCACCGCTAAAATCACCGTTGTCTGACGATTAGCAGCTTGAATAGCCGCTAAATCCATGGTGGCGATCACATCGCCCGCCTGAACATCATCGCCCGCGGCAACTTGAACCGTGAACGGACTACCCTTTAAATCGACCGTATCGATTCCGAGATGTACTAGTACTTCCAAATTATTATCGGGCGTTGTGAATCCAATCGCATGCTTCGTTTCAGCCACCATCGTGACTTTCCCACTGACCGGCGCAACGACTTCCTCACTTGACGGTTGAATCCCAAATCCGAGTCCCATCATACCAGCTGAAAAAACCGGATCCTTAACCGCACTTAATGCAATAACGTCCCCATTGACTGGTGACAAAATTGTCACTGTTTGTGCCTTTGCCATACCCATTCCTCCATTCTTAACCTAACAACAGCGCAACCGCTTGATAGGGTTGCATCGTCAATTGTGCTGTGACATTAACATCTTGATAATTGGAAAGTAACACCTGTGCACCGACCATTTCTTCCGGAAGTGTCACCGTTGTCGACTTGCCATAGAAATTATTAAGCACTAATAGCTTTTGCTGATGGTACGTCCGCCAATAGCCGAAGACTTGCGGGTCATCTAAGCGCCAAGATTGGTACCCGCCATCTGCGACGATCGGCATCGTTTTTCTTAATTTGATTAATCGCTGATAATAGTCAAAGATTTCACCACTAGCTAATTCATGGACAACGTTAATTGTGTCCTGATTAGTCGGTATCAACCACGGTTTACCAGTTGTAAAACCGGCCGTAGCACTATCATCCCATTGCATCGGTGTCCGCGAATTATCGCGGGCTTTAGTCTTAACGATTGTAAACGCATCGTGATGACTGTACCCGCTACGAATCAAGGCTCGATAGGCATTTAATGCTTCAACATCCACATAATCAGCCATGTTGTCATAGTCCGGATCAGTCATGCCGAGTTCCTCACCCATATAGATGAACGGTGTGCCGCGTAAGAGATGAATAACTGTCGCTAACATTTCGGCGGACTTGACTCGGTACTGACCAGCATCACCAAAGCGATTCAGTGCTCGTGGCTGATCATGATTATTCCAAAATAAAGCCTGCCAGCCACCACCAGCAGCCATCCCACTGGCCCAACTATCTAATAGTTGCTTCAACCGAGGAAAGTCAAAAGCCATTCGGGACCACTTACGACCATCGACATAATCCGTCTTTAAGTGATGGAAATTAAAGACCATCGAGAGTTCATGATTAACCGGATTAGTATAACCAACACTGTTCGCAACGGTCGTCGAGGACATCTCACCCACCGTTACACTATCAGCATCCTGGCCGAAACTAGCCGCGTTCAATTCCTTTAAGTAATCATGAACGATGGGCGTGTCGGTATATAACGTTTTACTAGGAACCCCCTTAGGTGCATCCACCAACTGCTCAGCCTTACCGGTAACGTTGATAACATCAAAGCGAAAGCCCTGCACCCCCTTTTGCCGCCAAAAGTTAACAACGGCGGCGCATGCCTGGCGTACGGCCGGATTATGCCAATCTAAATCAGCTTGAGTCGGGTCATATAAATGTAAATAATACAAACCAGTCTCACCAAATGGCGACCAGGCTGGACCACCAAACTTAGACTCCCAGTTGGTCGGTAAACTGCCATCAGCTTTAGGACGGCGAAGATAATAAAATTGTTGATACTTTTCATCACCGGCCAATGCCTTTTGAAACCATTCATGTTCGGTGGAAGTGTGATTCAGGACCATGTCGAGCATGGCACCAATGCCATTTTTCTTGAGTATCGCCACGAGTTCTTCGAAATCGGCCATCGTGCCAAACATGGGATCAATTTGATAATAATCCGCAATGTCGTAACCGTTATCATTTTGTGGTGAGACAAAAAACGGATTAAACCAAATCATGT
>OMJG01001005.1_pt1 | contig 18069 bp, 13 predicted proteins | sample 1646431 | NCBI WGS metagenome assembly OMJG01 (sample SAMN03771674, study PRJEB25209) | food metagenome | isolation source: Cotija cheese | place: Mexico:Jalisco,Michoacan | collected 2011-12-12
TAATCCATGGTCGAATTTTTGATTGTGTCATTCGCTTAATTCCTCCTAGTTTTTTTAACGTGGGATGGTTACGAACCACGTATTGATTGAAACAAAGCGAATATAATCGTAGCACGCTCGCGCTGTTCCCGCAAGCACAGCTAGTCGAAAATGCTGGTCGGAATAAATAAGTTGCCTAAAGTTGCGGCCATAATAGCCTTGATTGCTGGCATTCGGTTCGCGGCTTCTTCAAAAACGACCGCCTGCGGACTTTGAAAAACATCATCCGTAATTTCAAACGCCGTCATCCCATATTGTTCACCTAGTTGAGCCCCAATCTTCGTCTTCACATCGTGTAGTGCTGGCAAACAGTGCATGACGATTGTTGATGTCTTACCGGTTGCTGCAAGTAGCGCAGCGTTGATCTGAAACGGCAATAATTGTTTGATCCGAGTGCCATAGTCGACCTGCCCGCCCATCGAGACCCAGACATCCGTATACAGTGCATCGGCGTGGGCCACGGCTTGCTGAGAATCTGCCGTGATCACAACCGTACTACCAGCTGTCTGCGCATACTGCTGAGCCAACGCGACAACTGCTGGTGCTGGTTGTAACGCTGCCGGGGCCCCGATAGCCATATTGATTCCGAGCATCGCACCCGCCACAAGTAAACTATTTGCCATATTATTGCGGCCATCACCAACGTACGCCAGCGTCAGTCCTTTCAAATGACCAAAGTGTTCCTTCAACGTTAAAAAATCCGCTAAAATCTGTGTGGGGTGCCACTCATCGGTCAACCCGTTCCAGACTGGAACACCGCTATAAGTCGCCAAGTCCTCCACCGTGCTTTGCTTAAATCCCCGAAACTCAATACCATCATACATTGACCCTAGCACTTTCGCGGTGTCAACAACTGATTCCTTCGTTCCAAATTGAATGTCATCCTTACCTAGAAACTCTGGATTTGCGCCCAGATCATTGGCCGCCACAGTAAATGCGGAGCGCGTCCGCGTTGACGTCTTTTCAAATAACAACGCAATATTTTTCCCTTGTAAATACGGGTGTGGAATATGGTGTGCTTTAAGGGTCTTCAAATGACTAGCAAAGTCAATTAAATACGTTAATTCAGCTGGTGTGAAGTCAATCTCCTTTAAAAATGACCGACCTTCAAATTGATTATTCATTCGTCGTAACCTCCGTCGTCAAAGCTGTCAGCACTTGTGCAATCTGGGCAATACCCGCTAATAGATCGGCTGGTTGCATCACAATTGGGGGTAACAAGCGCAACGTATTATCGCCGGCCGATAATGTCAATAAGCCCTCTGATTGCAACTGGGTGATGACCTGATTAACTGGAACTCGTTCATCCAAGTGGATCCCAATCATCAGCCCCTTACCCGTGACGCGTTTAACTACTGGTAACGGCTCAACCTGGGTCGTTAGGGCTTGCCAAACAAGCTCGGCATGGGCCCGAACAGTCGTTAACAAAGCTGGTGTTAATTGTGCCAACACACTCTTCGCTGCGGCCATGGCAACGGCATTACCGGCGAACGTCGAGCCATGGCTACCCGGACCAAAGGCTGTTGCTAATTGTCGCCGACCGACCATGGCGCCCACTGGTAGACCATTTGTTAGACCTTTAGCGACCGTATAAATATCGGGATCCAGTCCATAACCCTCATAGGCCATCCGGTAGCCAGTCCGACCGATTCCCGTCTGTACTTCATCGATGATTAATAAAACGCCCATCGCCTGACACTTGGCATTCACAGCTTGCAACCATGCTCGCTTACCAGCAAAAACGCCGCCTTCACCTTGGACCACTTCTAAAATCACGGCCGCCAAATCCGGCGTAATTTTGTCCAAGGCCGCGTCATCGTTATAAGTTGCAAACGTAATGCCTGGTACTAATGGCGCATAACCGGCCTGAATATGGGAATTGCCCGTCATCGACATGGCGCCATAGGTCCGACCGTGAAATGAATGCTGAAACGCTAAAATCCCAGTCTTACCCGTGTACTTCCGCGCTAGCTTCAACGCTGCTTCATTGGCTTCAGTTCCCGAATTGGCAAAGTATACGAGGCGGTCCTCACCGTTTACTAACAGGCCCGCAACGGTATCTTGTAACTCATTTTCGTATAAATTTGACGTGTGCCAAATGTGCTTCAACTGTTGGGTGACAGCGGTTTGAATTTGAGATTGTTGGTAACCAAAGTTGCACACCCCGATCCCCGCCATAAAATCTAAGTAGCTCTTACCATGGTTATCGGTCAAATGAACCCCCTGACCATCCGTGATGGCAAATGGAAAACGTTGATAGGTTGGAAAGACGTGTTGCATGGTCATACGGCCACCTCCTGAATAATTGCAGTTCCTGGTTGATCAATCGCATTTGTAATCACAGCCTGCTTGACCCCCGTCTGAATAGCTGCAATGGCAGCTTGTACTTTAGGCTGCATGCCCGCAGTAATCACGGCCGTCCTAATCAGTTGCTGGGCCTGTTGTGGCGATAGTGACGTCATCACATTGCCGTGATGCATAATGCCTGGAACATCGGTCAGCAACACTAACTTCTCAGCATGTAGCTGCTGTGCCAGGACGGTTGCTGCCATATCCGCATTGACATTGAGCCACTGTCCCGTGGCCGTTAACGCTAAGGGGGCTAAGACACCGATACGTTGCATCAACAATTGTATTAATTGCACGCGATTGACACTAGTGAGTCGACCAACATATCCCAGTTGTTGATAATCGATCAGCTCGCCAGTCAATAACTGGTTATCCGCCGCGTTGAGCCCTAACACTGGTAATTGATGCTGTGTCAATTGTGCGAGTAACGCCGGTTGCGCATCGCCCAGCAGTGCTAATTTAGTTAACGACAAAGTCGCCGCATCCGTCACCCGCAAACCATTAACCTTGTGGACGGGGACGGCACACTGCGTCATCAACCGATTGATCATTGGCCCACCACCGTGTACGATCAGAATCTGGTAGTGCTGTTGATACCACTGTGCGATCTGCTCAAAGAAAGCAGCGCTCAACTGGCTGATTGCTTGACCCCCAATTTTAATCACAATTAGTTTTGTCATTTTCGCCACCTCCGCTTAAGTATGATAGCTCGCGTTAATTTTGACGTAGTTGTAAGTTAGATCACAGCCCCACGCCTGACCACTCGCCATTCCATGGTGCAAATCGACATCGATAATAATCTGCTGATCATGCAAGGTTGCTTGCACCGCCGCCAAATCAAAGTCGACAGCCAAGCTCTGCTGCACGAGTAAGATGCCGTTCATTTCAATATCGACCGTTGCTACGTCGATGTCCGCATCAGTAGCACCAATCGTACTAATAATACGGCCCCAGTTCGGGTCTTCTCCAAAAATGGCTGCCTTGACAAGGTTTGAGCCAACGATTGCCTTAGCAATTTGTTGACCATCAACCGTCGTAGCTGCGTGGGTCACATTGCACTCAACTAACTTAGTCGCACCTTCACCGTCAGCCGCAATTTGCTTGGCAAGTTGGCCTAAGACATAGTGCAATGCTTGATTAAAAATATCGTAGTCTGCGGTACCGGCTTGTAAGCTAGGATTATCCGCCAAACCATTCGCTAACGTGACTACCATATCATTAGTAGACGTGTCCCCATCGACCGTAATCTGATTAAACGTCTGATCAACATTGGCGCTTAGCATCGCTTGTAGGACGTCCCCATCAACTTGCGCATCGGTTGTTACAAAACCGAGCATCGTTGCCATCTTGGGATGAATCATACCAGAGCCCTTGGCAAAACCCGTCAAAGTAACCAAATGGCCGCTAAGTTCACATTGCACACAGACGGTTTTCGGATGTTGATCCGTAGTTAATACCGCATAGGTCACCGCGTCACTCTTAGTTGGCGTCAATTGTGGCAGACCATTTTCAATCTTGTCCATCGGTAACTGGGCACCAATCAATCCCGTTGAAGCCAAACCAATCAAATCAGGAGTAACGTTTAACTTATTAGCCAGCCAAGCTTGCTCCTGTAGGGCATTCTGCCACCCTTGTTCACCGGTACAAGAATTGGCGATCGCACTATTCAATAACAGACCTTGTAGTTGATGATTCTGATCAATCATTAGTTTAGTTAGCTTAGTCGGCGCTGCTTGAAACTGATTCGTCGTATAAGTTCCAGCTGCACTGGCAGGCACCTTTGAAAACAACCAGCCAAAGTCTTTCTTGTGACGGCGCAGACCAATATGAATACCATCACTATAAAACCCCACTGGCCACTGAAAGGCAACCGTTTCAAATTTCGTATTCGTTAAAACTTGCATCTACATAACTTCCTCTCTTATCACACCATATTCACGATTCATGGAAATACAGGTAACGTTGGCAATCCGGTCGTAACAGCAAAATCAAAATAGCGATTGAAATTCTGAATTGCCTGTCCCGCAGCCCCCTTCATTAAGTTATCAATCACGCTCACAACCACAACGGTATTCGTGACTGGATTGTAATTTACCCCGAGCGCACAGTTGTTAGACTCCATGACATCTTTGATCGTCGGCATTCCCGTCGGTAGCACTTGCACAAACGGTTGCTCGTGATAGGTTGTCATAAATGCGTCCCGGACCTGTGCTGTCGTCAGTGGTTGCTTTGCTTTGGCGTAAATCGTTGCCATGATCCCCCGTGTTACCGGAATCAACGTTGTTGTAAATTCGATTGCGGGAATGGCTGGCCACCATTGTTGTAACTGTTGCATCATTTCAGGAATATGTTGATGCTGATTCAATTTATATAAGCTCACATTGTCATTGACAGTGACATAATGACTAGCAGCCGTTGCACGCTTGCCAGCACCAGATAACCCGGACTTGGCATCGACTACAATCGAAGTCGGCTCAATCAATTGTTGCTGCACAAGTGGGGCTAATCCTAATAATGTAGCAGTCGCATAACACCCAGGATTAGCAATGTAAGTCGTCAACGGTGATGGCATATCAGCCAAACCGTAACTAGCCTGTGCTAAGGCGGTAACTGGTGCCGGAGTGCGCTGATACCAGGTCTGATACTGTTGCGGATCGCGTAAACGAAAGTCACCAGATAAATCAATGACTGGAAAATGGGCAGCAATGAATGGTAAGGCCAGTTGGCACGTAATTCCAGCTGATGTCGCGAAAAAGACCATCGCATTATCGTGCATAATGGCAGCCGCATCGAACGGTCGAATGACTGCCGTTTCCTTCTGGTACATGGTCGCCACCGTCTTTAATGGAACGGCAGGGGCATCTACATGTCCATACAAGTGAATACCATCAACTTGTGGATGTTGTTTTAAAAGCTGGTACAGTACCATGCCACTGTAGCCCGTAACGCCAACTAGTGCGACTTGCATATAATCACCTCAAATATTCAAAAATAGTGTCTTAACCGCATATTCATGCAACGAACATGTTTCACACTATATTCTCATCGTTTTAAAAATGCAAGCTTTATTGGTAAAATATTCATTTTTATTCTTACTTTTGAATAAAAATAGCTTTATTCAGCCTTTTATGCAAAAACTATGTATTTTTAATTGACATCCATCAAAAATTGCTGTTTACTTATTCCATTAGCAAATCGAAATTTTAATCAAATCATCAGAAAGGATGCGATTGGGATGAACAAGTACTTAACATTAGCAGACGGCACACAATGGAGTGGAACGGCAATTGGAGAGCGCCAACTAGAGGCCGCGGGACGCGTCGTCTTTAATACAGGAATGAGCGGTTATCAGGAAACGCTGACTGATCCATCATATTTAAACCAAATGATTGCCTTTACCTACCCACTAATCGGTAATTATGGAATCGATCCGACCGTTTCACAGGCCCCAACGGTTGGCGCTCAAGCCATTATTGTTCACGAACTGGCTACCTTCACTGACCACTACACTAGCCGCCAGTCACTTGCCAATTTTCTAACGACACACCACGTTGCTGGCATCGAAGGGATTGATACTCGTGACTTAACGATCCATATCCGAGAAAAAGGCTCCCAGATGGCAATTTTAACTAATCATCCCGTCACTAACTTTAAGTCCAAGCTCGCTACTTTAACTTCACAGACCTTAGTAGCCACACCACTTCCCGCCGTTACAACTACCAAGCAGCCCCGTATCGCCATCCTCAACTTTGGTGAAAAAGCAGCAATCAGTGCTGAATTGCAGGCACGTGGGGCTGATGTTATTGTTCTACCACCAACAACTAGCATCAAGGCCATTGCTGCCTACCATCCTGACGGTATCCTGCTATCCAATGGTCCTGGTGACCCCACTGACTATGGGGACTGCTTAGCAACCATCCGCCAGTTAGCACATCGTTATCCGCTTGCCGGTATTTGCTTAGGTCATCAACTGATTGCACTTGCGTATGGTGCTCAGACTTACCAGCTTCCATTTGGTCACCATGGACTGAATCATCCCGTTCAGGCTTGTGTCGACGGTAGCATTATGATGACTTCACAAAATCACGATTACGCGGTCGATCCAGCCTCAATCAAAGCTACACCACTTATTGTCACCCATACTGAACTAAATGATGGTAGTATCGAAGGACTGTGGTTACCCCACCAAGCAGTCATGTCAGTACAGTTTCATCCTGAAGCACATCCAGGCCCCAAAGAAGCCGGTCAATTTTTCGATAATTTCTTACTAACCATTCAAAAGGAGGCGGTAATTAATGCCTAAAAATACAACGATTCATACGATTGCTGTCATTGGCTCCGGTCCAATTAAGATTGGGCAAGCCGCTGAATTCGACTACGCTGGTACCCAAGCCTGTCTGAGTCTTAAAGCAGCCGGCTATCACGTTATTTTGATCAACTCGAACCCAGCGACCATTATGACTGATACGACTACCGCCGATGAAGTCTACTTAGAACCCTTAACTTTAAATAGTGTCACCAAAATCTTGCAAGCGACCCGTCCCGATGCCTTGCTACCAACCCTCGGCGGTCAGACAGGCTTGAACTTAGCAATGGCCCTAGATCAAGCTGGAGTCCTTAGTAATTTAAAAATTCAATTATTAGGCACGTCACTCGCCACCATTAATCAAGCTGAGGATCGGGCAGCCTTCAAGGCGCTTATGAATCAACTTCAGCAGCCAATTCCGGCAAGCACTACCGTTCACGATATTGCTAATGCATTGATATTTGCTGAAAAGATCGGCTATCCAGTCATTGTTCGTCCAGCCTTTACGCTCGGAGGATCTGGCGGCGGCATCGCCAATAATGCCGCCGAATTAACCCAAACGTTACAACGAGGACTAACCATGTCACCCGTCACCGAATGCCTGATTGAACAAAGTATTGCAGGCTTCAAAGAAATTGAATTCGAAGTCATGCGCGATAATCAGGGCACTAAGATTGTTGTCTGCTCAATGGAGAATTTTGATCCGGTCGGCGTTCATACCGGTGACTCCATCGTTTACGCACCAGTTCAGACTTTGACCGACACCGAATATCAACAGTTACGGACGGCGGCGTTAACCATTGTCGAGGCGCTCGATATTAAAGGCGGCTGTAACGTTCAGCTCGCTCAGGATCCACAAAGTCGGCAATACTATGTCATCGAAGTGAACCCACGGGTCAGCCGTTCATCCGCACTGGCCTCCAAAGCGACTGGCTATCCGATTGCCAAAATTGCCGCCGACATCGCGATTGGTCTAAATCTAGCGGAAATCAAAAATCCCGTGACACAAACGACCTACGCTGCTTTTGAACCTGCCTTAGACTATGTCGTCGCCAAAATTCCCCGCTTTGCTTTTGATAAGTTTCCAACGGCTGACGCCCATTTAGGGACACAGATGAAGGCGACCGGCGAAGTGATGGCGATTGGTTCGACAATCGAAGAAGCCACGCTCAAAGCGATTGCGTCCCTTGAAATCAGTCCTAGCATCCAAGCAACTTTAGTACCTGACCACCCCATCACGACCGCTGAATATGAAGATCAATTAATCCACCCGACAGATCAACGTCTCTTCTATCTATTAGCAGCACTTCAAGCGGGCTGGCCATTAGCAAAGTTAGCCACATTAACTCAAATCACGCCATTTTTCTTGAGTAAACTACAACATATTACCCAACTAATTCGTGATATCAAACAAGCCCCTACGATTAAGCACCTTTTAACGGCTAAAAAATATGGTTTGAGCCTGGCAACAATGGCCCACTATACGCAATATTCACTAACAAGTATCGCTGCTATGACAGCTGATTTACCATTCGTTTACAAAATGGTCGACACGTGTGCTGGTGAATTTACTAGTGTTACACCTTATTTTTACAGTACCGCCTTTGGTCAAACTAACGAGAGTCAGCCACTAGGACACAGCATTCTGGTACTCGGATCAGGTCCCATCCGAATTGGCCAAGGCATTGAATTCGACTACACGACCGTTCACTGTGTCAAAGCAATTCAGCAAGCTGGCTACCACGCTATCGTTGTCAATAACAACCCTGAAACAGTTTCAACGGACTTTTCAACCTCGGATAAACTCTATTTCGAACCACTGACAATTGAACGCTTGCTGCCAATTATTGAACTTGAACAACCAGTTGGCGTGATTGTACAATTTGGGGGACAAACGGCCATCAATTTGGCTCAACAGCTGACCGCATTAGGTATCCGGGTTCTTGGAACCAGCGTAGCGGCCACTAATCTAACTGAAGATCGACACGCTTTTGCTGACTGTCTTCATCAGTTGACTATCAACCAGGCCACTGGTACGACCATCACTAGTTTAAGTGCAGCGTTGCCTGCTGCTCATGCCATTGGTTATCCCCTACTCGTTCGTCCTAGCTTTGTCTTGGGTGGTCGTGCGATGGCCATCGTGCATAATGATCAAGAATTGATACCAGTCATCAAATCAGCCGTCGCCGCGGGACACGGTGCGCCAATCTTAATGGATCAGTATCTAGCTGGCATTGAATGCGAAGTGGATGTGCTATCCGATGGTACCGCTTGTTTCATTCCGGGAATCATGGAGCACATTGAAGGCGCTGGCGTTCATTCGGGTGATTCAATTACCGTCTATCCACCGCAACAGCTCAGTCCAGCGATCCAACACAAGATTGTCACGATTGCCACCAAATTAGCACAGCACTTACAATGCATTGGCATGCTGAATATTCAATTTGTCGTCACCGACGATGTCTACGTGATTGACGTCAATCCACGGGCTAGTCGAACAGTTCCATATATGAGCAAGGTTACCCACTTGCCACTAGCGCAACTAGCAACCCAGTTGATTCTTGGTCAAAGTTTAGCATCGCTCAACTTGCGCCCCGGACTCTTGACGCCCGCCCCGCAACAAGTCGCCATCAAAGCTCCGGTCTTCTCCTTCAACAAACTGCCAGCAGCGCCAGTGGTCTTAAGCCCAGAGATGAAATCAACCGGCGAAACGCTAGGAGTCGGTCCAACGTTTGCAACCGCTTGGCACGCGGCGATGGCTGACAGTTATCACCTTAACAATTGGCAAGTTACAGATGGTATTATCACTGATGCTGCGACCTTTGACCAACCCGAAGTTCAGGCCCTGTGCCAAGCCAACCATCTTTTGGTAACAACAATCACTCACATTGCCGATTGGCCCGCCACGACCAAGGCACTCGGCTTCACACTCAATGACCACCCTGATAATCCGGTTGCCACCGCTGCATTGAACCATGGACAGCCATTAATTACGGCCTTAGACACGCTTCGAACCTTACTAGCAAACATGCCGGCAAACGTGAGTCACTAGTTGTTCATGCACTTCCTCATACTACGGCTCAGCAAACTTTCAGCCACGAACCATAGCGGCAACGGTTTTTACGTTCACATTACCAACCACTAAAAAATGCTTATCAAGAATTGGCATCTCTGCCAATAGTCTTGATAAGCATTTTTAGTGGTTACCGTGCAGCCTGTTCATCACGCGCACCAAAATTTAATTTATCCTGAATTTGATGCCGAAAAGTCGCAAAATCTGCACTGACGCGTGACCGTGGATGCGGTAGTGGATTCGTTACAATTTCTTTGATCCTCCCGGGACGTGGTGTCATTACAATAATTCGATCACTCAAGTAAACGGCCTCATCGATATCATGCGTCACTAAAATCATGGTTGTTTGGGTCTGTTGCCAGACACGCTCAATGACATTTTGAATATCCGCACGTGTAAAGGCATCGAGCGCCCCCATCGGTTCATCCAAGAGTAAGATTTCTGGATTCATGATAATTGACCGTGCGAGGGCCGCCCGCTGTGCCATCCCACCAGAAACCTGATGGGGATAAGCATTTTCAAAACCGGTTAACCCCATTAGTTCAATATAGTGATCGACTAATTGGCGATCATAATGTCGCCCCCGCGTCACTTTTAAGCCGACACTAATATTCTCCTTGATTGTTGCCCACGGAAAGAGGCTACCATGTTGAAAGACATAGCCACGAGAATAGTCCGGCTGCCTAATTTGCTGATCATCAATTGTTAGTTGGCCGCTGGCTGGATGATCCAACCCAGAAATCAGCCGTAGCAAGGTGGTCTTGCCGCAACCAGATGGTCCGATAATTGCAACAAACTCGCCAGGGTTGACGGTAAAATCGATGTCATCTAACACATCGATCTGGTGACCAGTATTGTCTTGCAGCCGCTGATTGACATGTTTAACTGTTAGTAATCCCATCTATAAGTTCCTTTCTAGTGTGCCCCATCACGCCAACGCAAACAATAATCCTGAACCTTGGTAAACACTGCAAACAACACTGAGAATAGAATAGCCATAATCACGATGGCGGCATAAACTTGCGTATAATTGCCGGTACCCTTTGCCCAGTTGATGAACCACCCAAGACCGACCTTCGCACCAATCATTTCTGAAATCACAAGCATCGTAAATGACAAGCCCATAGCCGTATAAACCCCCGTAAAGATACTCGGTAACGCACCGGGAAGAACAATTTTGCGAACAATCTGCCATTCACTAAAGCCCAAAGTCTTCGCCGATTCGAAGTATTCCTTACTAATTCCTTGAACACCACCAATCGTCATGAAAGCTACTGGAAACCAGACTGAAAAAGCAATCAAGAAAACCTCGGCCATGTAACTAGTTGGAAAGATGACCATTGTCAGTGGCATCCAAGCGGCTGCGGGAATAATCCCAATAACCTTTAAGTACGGGAACGCCCAGTAATTAAATTGCCGATAGCGGCCCATTCCCAGACCCAGCAAAATCCCCAGGAGGGTTCCAATAATAAAACTAATTAACCACAAAGCTAATGATGACACGGTGGAAGCCCAGAGTAACGCTGCATTTTCGCGCATCTGATCAAGGATTTGCGCAAAACTGACAAAAAATGGTTGTTCTAGAATCGCAAATTTCTCAGTCAGAAGGTCTTGGACAATCAGTAGCCCCCCTAATGAGGTATTCAACTGAGTAAAGTGACCATTATAGCGACGAATTCGGCCATGTGTCACTGCCCCAACGATTGTAACAATCAATAAATAGGCAAAGTAGCCACCTAAAAACCAATGATAAGTCTGATTATTAACAGTCTCTTGTGATGCGACCCATTGATTTTCAAAATATGCGATTGCTAATACTACTAAGCTGACAATATTCCAGGTCAGGTGCCAAGGCTTCCAGTATCTACCGGTTGTCTTGGCTGCCTGCGCAGCCTTCTTTCGACTCAATTGGACTGCTGTTATTTGCATACAGTTCCGCCTCCTTGAATTTAGTTCTTAGACAAGTCTGGATACCAATAGGCTTGTTTCAATAATTGTTTGTTATTCGTATTCTTCTTCAAATAGCCCGCTTGCTTCAATTGCTTGGTATAATAACTTAAATCTTCCTTACCTGTTTTGAGATTTAATTCAAAGTGTTCATCCTTTAAGATCTGAGTCACATTCTTGACGTTTATAAACTTCGTCTTAGAAACATAGCCCTTATTCAATTCAATCTTAGCGGTCTCCTCAGGGTGCTTATTAATCCAAGCGGCGGCTTGCTTATATGAACGCACAATGGCTTTAGCCTTTGCGGGATTCTCTTTGACTAACTTGCTAGAAACATACAAGTAGCAGCTAGCACCTTTCGATTTCATGCCCATCGCAGCCATCTTGGCGTTGCCACTATTGTTATTATTATCGATAATAGTCTTAAAGCCTGATTCTTGTTGGGCTTGATAAGCATATGGGTCCACCGTCCCAATTGCATCAACTTGACCCTTTTCAGCGGCTTTAGCTAATAAATCCGTACTGTAGACTTTCCAGGTCACGCCCGTCTTCGGGTCAATGCCTGCATGCTGGAGTGCAATGGACGTCACATATTGCGGTGTCGACCCTTGCGCCGGAATGCCAATCGTCTTACCCTTTAAATCCTTAACACGCTTAATGCTCGAATTTTTAGGGACTAACAACTTGATACATCCCTGATGAATCCCACCCACAGCCTTGATTTGGGCACCATTTTGAATCGCAGGTAAATATTGAAAATCACCATTTTGAGCGTCGTATTTACCACTCGCAAAGCCCGCTTCTAGGTCACTAATATCACGTGGGTTAGCTACCAACTTAGCTTTAAGTCCGTTTTTCTTAAAGAAGCCCTTCTCATATGCAATATAATTGGGCGCATTACAGATAGAGCCATCCTTTGCTGGTATCGTCACTTCACCATACTTATAAGTCTTAGACGTCCCTTTACTGCTGGCGCTACTGCTACCACAACCCGCTAACACCGTCCCCAGTGCAATAAAACTCAATAACCCAAAAACAATTCCCTTTTTTCGCATATGCGCAACCTCCCAAAAAATTATGAAACAAAAAAATCGCCCCGCTGTCGTTATGACAGAAGGACGATTACTCGTGTTACCACCTTTAATTTGGCTATTCCTCGCAAAATAACCCTCATCAGGTACGTCAACCTCACCGAATTGAGATACCCTTGTCCGTTATCGGGGACCACCGTCAGTACTTAATCATTCGGTACTGAATGCTCCAAGACCATTTTCAACTATATGGAGATACCGGCTTACACCTTGCCCGGCTCTCTGTGAACTCCACAATCAGTTTACTTATCTTATCACGGCATGTGAATAATTAGAATATAATTAGATTATAGTTCTAAGTTCACACTTGTCAACATAAATTTTATTATTATCAGACTGATCTATAACTTTAAGCAATTGTGTTTATTCGTAAAAACGCTAATATTTAAGCACTTACAGACCACTAAATTAATTTAGAACCCAACTATCACTCACCCGAAAAATTAAAATAAGATGAGTTTTCAGTTGATACTCACTAGTCATCGACCTGTTGCCCCTTAAAATCAACCTAATCAGCACCCGTGCACTTTTTTTCAGTGATTGGTAATGCCGGAATGCCATTAAACAATATCGGTACAGTCTCAACGGTCACCTCAGAGAACTCTAAACCAAACCATTTGGCCGGTGTTGTCGCATATTTTTTAATCGCCAACTTCGTCTCAATCACTAACCGATCTAGTCGGGATAATTGACTACCATTTTCTAATTTTTCTTCGATGATGACAAAGCGAAAGTCCCCGACGTCTCGACCAGGTGTGACCGAATACGTCTGCCGTTGTGAGGCTAACCGGCCCGTAGCCATCAAGTCCCGCACAATGGTCCGTAGATAACGGTTAATATCTTGTCGGACGCGGAAGCCCAAATATAGTTTAACCGTTACCAGATAATCCGTCGCCAATGTATCAACCGTGTATTCAGCAGTGTATGGCTCATCTGTAATTGTGACGTTAACAAACCAGTAAACATCTGCACGCTTGGGCCATTTATCTAGGATCGAATACAACACCTTGCGTTCGACTTGATCACCGTTCATCCGGCTCGTCAAGAAGACAACGTTGGTTTGAAACTTATCGACCGTCTGATCGTCGCGTAATTTAGCTAGTTGATCTTGATATTGTCGCAAACTAAGCGGCTGATTATGTTGTTTCACAATTTGTTCTCCGCGATACCACACCACCATCACTACAAAAATCACTAATGCTAGCCCTACTGCCACGTAACCACCGTGCCAGAACTTAGCTGCACTGGCAATTAAGAAGATTAATTCGATCATTGCAAAAAATCCGGTTAGCAATCCAGCCCCCAGCACGGGTACTCGCTTTTGTCGCATAAACGCGTAAATCAAAGTCGTCGTCATGAGCATCGTCAATGTGATTGCTAATCCGTACGCAGCCTCCACCCTTTCACTAGTTTGAAAGAAGATGACAAGAATACTAGTCACGCCCCACAACCCCCAGTTAATGACCGGCAAATACATTTGGCCAACGGCTTTACCTGGATAGGTCGTCAGTAGTCGTGGGAACAATTTGAGTCGAATCGCCTCGCTAACTAACGTAAACGAGCCACTGATTAACGATTGTGACGCAATAATTGCGGCTAAGGTCGCAAAAACAACCGCCGCCATCGTTAAGTTAGCCGGTAACATGGCAAAGAATGGATTGACCGCGCCTTGAAATTTCTGGCCGGGCCCCAGAATCCAGGCGGCCTGACCAAAATAACTGAGCAGTAGACAAAGCTTGACATACGGCCAGCTCAAGCGAATATTGGTTTTACCAACGTGGCCAAGATCGCTATATAACGCCTCGGCCCCAGTAGTCGCTAGAAAGACACTTCCTAAAATCAAAATTCCCATCTTATTCGCTGGACTGATCAAAAGTAACCAAGCATAGTAAGGATTCAGTGCGCGCAATATCGTCCAATCTTGCGACAAATTCACAAGGCCACTGATACCCAGGAACGTAAACCACCCTAACATGATTGGACCGAATAATTTACCAATCGTATTAGTCCCAAAACGCTGTAACATAAATAGTAATGTGATGATACCAAGCGTTATTAAAATAATGGTTCTTTGACTGGTCCCGAATAGTTGTACATAGGCTGGGACATCGCGCAAACCTTCGATGGCTGTTGTCACCGTCACTGCAGGCGTCAATGCGCCATCTGCTAGTAACGCTGCGCCACCAATCATGGCCGGAATGACTAACCAGCGTGCGCGGTGGCGCACTAATGCAAAGAGGGAAAAGATACCACCCTCGCCATGATTATCAGCATTCAACGCAATGAGAACGTACTTGATTGTTGTCAACAACGTCATCGTCCAAAAGACTAAGGAAACGGCCCCAAACATAAAATGTTCATCGATGGCTTGCAAGCCCCCTTGACCAGTGACAATTGCTTTCATCACGTATAAGGGACTAGTACCAATATCGCCGTATACCACGCCCATTGCAACTAAGAGACCAGCCGCACGGCGTTTATTAAACTTAGACTGATTACTCATCGTGTGTCATCCTTTCGACCACATCTAACACTGACAGCCAGCCAATATCATCCTGTATAATGGGTTCAATTAGTTTACCTAAACACTCATAGAAAGACAATGATAATGCACACCGATCTCACAACCGATGTCATTAATAGGCTCCGCGTGCACCAACCAATATTAATTGATCGAGAAGCTGACACAAAAAAAGACCACCAATTCAAATTACTGAATTGGTAGTCATACTCGGTCATCGCACCGAAATAGCTCAATTATGTAAACAATTTATCCCCATTGATTGACTATGATTGGAACGTGCGTTGTGGCCGTCGTCGTGTTCGATCAGCTAATCCGATACTAATTTGTAACGCATTGTCAACTCGGCGCATCGTTTGCTCATCCAAATGTGTCACGCGATCTTTAAGTCGTTGCTTATCAATCGTTCGCACCTGTTCTAACAACACAACCGAATTTTTTTCAATCCCCGTATGGGCAGCGTTAATGTTCACATGTGTCGGCATCTTCGCTTTTTGAACCTTGGCAGTAATTGCCGCGACAATTACCGTGGGACTGTAATGGTTACCGACATTATTTTGCACGATTAGTACAGGACGCATGCCTCCTTGTTCGGAGCCTACGACTGGTGATAAATCTGCATAAAAGATGTCACCACGCTTAATGTCAGCTGCGGCCATCGCCTCATCTCCCTTTATTCGATACCCTGTGTAACGATAGTACCCCAATATAACTATCTTGCTATTCATAATAGCATGAACCATTCACTTTTAGCAACCGTTTACCAATTTAATCCAATGAACTAATCGCTAAGTACTGATAAAACTAATACTTCTGGCTCGTTAACTAAGAATCGCATCCGGACCTCCCCACTCACTTAAAAATAAATGAATTTATATTCACCGATGGCAAACCATGTCTAAGCTAACAACGCACCATCCGCTAACCCGATCCTCTTATCAAAGCAAATAACATAAAAATAAAAATGAGTGCTAGTATTTTTTCTAGCACCCATTTTTAATTTTCAACATTAGTAACAGTCCGATATGCACACACCGGTAGTTTATAACCTAATTAACCTCAACTACTTAGTCGTCCTTAATCGATATACACTCTAGGAACTCGTGGTGCTAACCCACAAGCAATTTCATAATGAATCGTCCCACAGTAGTCAGCAACATCTTGTAGTGTAATGGTATGTTCGCCGTCCGTTCCCACCAAAGTGACCTTCGCGCCCACTGACATTTCACGTGGCAATCGTACCATCAATTGATCCATGCAAACCCGCCCTACGATTTCACAAAACTCACCGTCAACAAGCACGTGGAATCCTTGTAGCCGGCGTTCATAACCATCTGCGTAACCAATAGGAACCGTCCCGATCCACTCATCTTGAGCAGCCGTATACGTCGCACCATAACTGACCGATTTACCCCGAGCCAAACGTTTAACAAATGTCAGGCGCGCCGTTAATGATAAAGCCGGTTGCAACGGATACGGAGCACTGAGCTCACGACCAGAGGGATTCAGGCCATAAAGTGCGACCCCGAAACGGATCATGTTACCATTGCAAGCTTGGTGCCATAAACTAGTGGCCGAATTCGACACGTGGACATAACGTGGTAGCTCGTCCACGGCCGCAATCAACCTTTTCCAATTGTTTAACTGATGGGTGAAGTACGTATCATCGGCTTGGTCGGCAGTTGCAAAGTGCGTAAAGATCCCCTCAAAACCAAATGGTGATTGAGACCGGCGCAAAGTTGCAACCGCAGCTGCCAATTCTTCAGGCGTTTGAAATCCGATGCGTCCCATGCCAGTATCTAACGCAAGATGAACGTGTAACGGCGCTGTCACTTGGTTAGCTGCTAAAATATCTGCGGCCGTGGTCAACCAATCCTGCGTTCCAACGGCTAGTGAAATATCCTTTTCAGCTACTAGTGGGGCGTATTCCGGTTCCGTAATTCCAAGTACTAGGATGGGTTCCGCAAAACCAGCAGCGCGCAACGCCAAAGCTTCATCTAAGATTGCAACACAAAAGCCCGTTGCGCCAGCTTCTTTAGCAGCCTGAGCAACCTGGATAATTCCGTGTCCATAGCCATTGGCCTTAACAACTGCCCACAATTCGGTTAACTCATCCTTTTGAACTTCATTATTTGTTGCAACTTTAATAATCTCATCTGCCTGAGCAGCATATTCACTCGGTGTCTTTTCTTCTCTACCTTCTACACCAAAAAGTTTACTGTTCCATCGTTCTTCTGCAGTAGACTGAATAAGCTGCTCTGTACCTTTCACAATAAGATTCTGGGCTACTTTATCTTTAATTTCATCCGGTAAGCTGTTCCATACAGCATCAGATCTTGATTCACTTTTTTCAGCTTTGTTCCCAACGATATTCGGTAGGAACTTAATATTCTCTACTAGAATTTCAGTAGAATAGTGCGTCTTACCTTCTTTCTCGTAACGATTGCTATGGAATTGACCTGTTATGCATACAAAACTTCCTTTACTACAATATTTCCCTATATTTACAGCGGTCTTATTAAATGCTTTACATATCAAAAAATCCGTCGAACGCTCACCATTTTTAGAAACTCCTCGATCAACAGCTAAAGAAAAAGTAGCGATGGTCGTATTATTTGCTACTTGTCGCAACGATGGGTCTTTTACTAAGCGTCCTGCTACAATCGCTTTGTTTATCACATCTTCACCTCCTTTCCCATAAAATATAGAGTAAAAATTGAACTTTGAAAAACTGCAGTAATTT
>OMJG01001007.1_pt1 | contig 18045 bp, 20 predicted proteins | sample 1646431 | NCBI WGS metagenome assembly OMJG01 (sample SAMN03771674, study PRJEB25209) | food metagenome | isolation source: Cotija cheese | place: Mexico:Jalisco,Michoacan | collected 2011-12-12
GCTTTTACCATTCGAGGAAAACAGCTTCACTTCCTCAAACGCCTAACAAAAATGATTTGTCAAAAATCAAAAAAAGAAAGAAAAGAGGACAATACAATGAAAGACCCCTACTTAGATATTAAGCTAGAACACGCAAGAAAAGAACATCAAAAAATAAGCCAAGCTATTATTGAAAAGAATGAAAAATTTATCAAAGAAAAATATGGTTCACTTAAAAATGCTAATGATAAGCTCTTAGAATTAGAATATTTTTTAAATTTCAAATCATATAAATGAACAAAAATAAAAGAAAAGAGGACATCAATATGAGTACAAGAACAGCAATCTTTAAAGAACAAGAAAACGGAACATTCAAAGGCATTTACTGTCACCATGACGGATACATTGAAGGAGTTGGCTACACTCTTTTAAAACATTATCAAGACCCTGAAAAAACTCAAAAATTAATCGACCAAAAAAGAGTTCTTAGCTCACTAGGAGAAAATACTGAAATCAAGTTGTCATACAATGATAAAGGAGAGTGGCTTAGTGATATAGACAGTGAATACTATTGCACAGCAGTACGATTTGATTATGAACAATTCATCGCTAAAAATCTAAATGAGTTACAAACACTCGATTATCTGACCGTCAATGAAAATGACGAAGTACAGGGATTTACTCAAAAAGATATTGATGATAATGAAGTATTCACACCTTTTCGTGGTTCTGATAATAATGGTTATGTCTATGTTCAAATGTTAAACGGTCAATGGTTAGTAAGTGTAGATGAAAAACCATTCAAAAAATTTATAATTAAATGAAAATGGTAAAAGGAGCAATGAAAAACTTGCTCCTTTTTTAGTAAATTCAAGGAACAAAATGTTGCACATTTTGTCAGTATCTTTATTTTTATTTTTTGGACAAAAATATTTGTAGGGACTTCTTGCTGGCGACAGGAACACCAAGATAAGGATAATCTCCTTCAACAACTCTAATCAGCCAGCAGTCACGTCCATTTTGGCACAGCAAGCTGTGCTAGTATGAACGCAACTACTAGCTGAAAGGAGTTGAAATGAACGAGATTATCTTGATTCTTATCCTGATGTTCCTTCTTGTCGTCGCCAGTAAGAAGTGAACCATTGCCCCTCTAGGGAAATTCCCTAGAGGGGCTTTCTTTGTCCCAAAAATAAAAATCTTTAGTATGGATCACCCCACCCACCCTAAAAAGCGAGCAAGCTCACTTTTTGTTGTGACTTGTCGGACAGAATGAGTGGTTTCTATCCCCTCTCCCTCTTGCTAAATTCCCTCATTGTACCAAAAGAAAATCGCTTTTGGTGTCAATCGTTCATTAAGCAAGAGGGGAGGTGATAACATGGAACAACTTCTTCTAATTTTGATTATGTTGTATTTGTTGAAAAGGTTAGACGACAAGTAACAACAAAAAAGAAGCAAGCGCTGGAACGCTTGCTTCTTTTTTCCCATATTGTAAACTGTCCTGTTCAGGAAGTGATAACATGGAAACTATTCTTCTAATTTAATTATATTATACCATAAAATAAGAGATAATGCTGTAAAAACTCTTTAAAAGAAAGATAAAATCGCTAAAAGATTATTGATTTGGTGGAGATAAATACTAAGTTTTAGATCCTTTGTATAGAGATATAAACTTGAGCTAATCCAACCAAAAATAACATACAAAACAAAAGAAATGACACTTGTTGGATTATGCAAACTTGAAAAAACGATTGAATTGACTGTTACCAGCGCAACTAATAATAGTGTCTGAATTTGCTTTTGTTGCGTAATTTTTGGAATAAGCCATTGTTCAGTTCCGAGTAATACCCCACGAAAAAGGATTTCTTCATAGATAGGCACTAAAAGTACCGTTCTGAAAAAATAATAGCCTAATACATAATGACTCATGGTTTGGCTGGATTGTAGTAAGCCAGTTCCTCCTGTAGGTGTTACAAACAACGATAGTAAATAAGAAACGATTATTAAGCTCAGTAAAGAACCTATGAAAGCAATCCATTTCTTTTGGTAAGTCGGTTCAAAGTCACCAATATATTTTTTGAGTTCTAACCGCTTATAGCACCAGACAAATCCAGCAATCATTAAAATAGAACAAGCACTCCCAAATAGCAATATACCTGCATTATAGTGATCATTTTTTCCTAGCAACAATAAAATTAAAACGAGTCCTTTGGAAACCACCAGATAAGCAATGAAGAAGAAAAAGTAATTCAATAAAATATCGAGCCATGTTTTATTTTTAATTTTATCCATTTATAACCACCATATCCACCAACAGTTTCTCAAAAACCAAGAACCTACTTTAACAAAAACCCATAGAACAAAGATAACTGCTAAGAAATTAATAAAGCCAATTTCTAAAATTGTATGGTGAATGGATTGACAGAAATTAGTATGCCAAAAGACCACACGATATAGAAAATAGATTATGCCACAAAAGATTGCTGATGCCCCTATAAACTCTATTAATTGACGAAATTTCATTCTAATCCAGCAACTAAATTCTTCTCGCCATTGTACTCTTTTGTATGCCCACCATTGTTTCATAGCCTTGTCCGTCCCTTTCGTCTAGCGTTCTTGTTCGTAGGCTTCTTCTATTGTCAACTGACGTTTTTGTTCGGTGTGACGAGCAGAAACGCTAGATTTATTGACAGAATTCATCAATTTCATGAAGCCACTTTGAATTGATTGACCAATTTCTTTTCGAGCATTTGCTAGATTATTTTGTCTTTCATTTTTTGAATTCACATTTGAAAATTCTTTATTATTTCTTTCAAAGTCCGCATGGTTTTTATACTGTGTGTTCAACGTTTTTATTTTATCGGACATTTGTGTTTTGTTTGATAGTTGCGAAATATCATAGACTTTCAAATCATCAAAGGATCTGGTTGCTTTATTAAATTGAACAATCGTAATAGGAATAGCCTGATAATCAATTTTTCCTCCTAGGGCTTCCCATTGATTTTTTGTAAAAACGATACTTGGATTATCAACTGATTCTTTAATTAATTCTTGATTTTTCGTTGAATATCTTCGATAATCTCCGATACTCTCTCTATTACTTTTTAGATTATCTGGGGTTACTTTCTCCTCATGACGATTAGAAGAATAGTTTGCTTTAGTTTGCTTTTTATGAGTAGATTCTGTTCTGTTTTCTTCATGAACAGAAAACTTATCACGCATAGCTTCTTTATTTTTGAGTTGGGAAATATCCCATGCAGATTCAAAAGTAATCCGTCCATTTTTAACTTTCATAAGTTGAATCGGCTTAGCATTTAGATCTATTTGACCGCCTACACGTTTCCATTCTTCACGATTAAGGATTAAAACTGGATTCTTTACCACCTCTTTAATCCTTTTTTGGTTGCCTTCATTAAATCGTTCAAATCGTCCATGAGAAACATCATCACGCTTATGACTTTGATTTTTCTTTTTGTCAGTCGTTTCCTCTTTTTTTAGTTCTTTTATGGTTTTAAAAATCTTATTTCCAGTTTCTTCATAAAAGCGATCCAACTTTTTTTGATAGGTTTGATTTGCTTCACTTTTCCCATACAAGCGTTGATTATACTTCTCGTCTTGTTTTAATTTTTCTTTGAAATCGTTAAAAGCTGTTCCATGATTTTTCTCAAGTTCTTTATCAATATATTCTTTCACTAAGGCTTTTGGCTGTTTCATAGAAACTGCATTACTTTTCATACGCCAAAGTTTTTGATCTTGCGGTAATTCCTTCATAATTTCTTTTAGAAGTTTTTCGTTAGGATCTTTGGGACTGAATTTTGGTTTAATATCTTTTAGTATTTTTTCTCTTAATGCTTTACGATCCCTATCAATTTCTTTAAATAAAGTTTGACGTTGTTCGTTATTAATATCAGTTGTGATACTTCGTTTTATTGCTTTAATACTTTTTTGTGATCGATAATAGCGTTCGTTATACTTATGATCTGCTAAACCAACATGGACATGAACGTTGTCTGTATTTAAATGGATTGCACCTAGTAATTGATAATCTTTAGACATTCCTAACTCTAAAGCGTGTCGCTCATAAGCTCTTTGAACTAAACGACTAATTCCTCGAACGTCCACTTGATTATTTGAATCAATCAAGTGGTGTTCTTTCAAATATTCATTATCAAAAGAGACAACATCTTTAAACATATACAATTTTTCTTCGTCTTTTGAACGATTAATTAATTCCGCAGACTTGTCAATAAATTCTTGTTTCTCTGCTTCGGTTAATCCAATTTTATCTTTATTAAAGATCCCTTGATATTGTGTTTTCTGTTCGTTTGTAGCGTAGCGGAAAAATCCTTCTGCTTCTTCTTTAGATTGTTTTAGAGCTTCTTCGCGAGTCACATATTTAGCAAATCCTCGATTGCTTGATGATCCTTTACACATCACCACAACCGCTGGAGAATTTTTAGTTGTCAAAGAATCACCTTACTTTCTTAAAGTTGTTGTCTCTTGATTCTACGTTCACGATCCTTATCCATTTCAGAATTTATTGCACCGTTAATTACAGATAGGGGCATGCTATTACTCATTAAATCAGTTAAACTAACAACTTCAATATCGCTAACATTAGTGACATCTTTATATAAAATTTGATTAGAGTATTGTGTATTGTAAAGTGTTTTTGCACTAAAATCTAAAGTCGTTTTAAATCCGCTATTGATAAAATTATGGAGTGAATCATAGTATTCTTGTTCTTGCTTTTTGATTTCTTTTTTATCTTCTTCTTGTCGATCTAATAGGGAATTCATTTTTTTATTTAGCTCTAAAATGGTATCGGTCAATTTAGTAATTTTTTCTTGCATGCGTTGATTTTCAATAACCGATTCTTCATATTTTTTTTGAAATTGATTAATTGAATAAGCTGTTTTATTTTTAATTTCTTTTGAATCGTCAGCATTTAAATAGTACATTATAGCATTAGAAACGCTTTGTGCTTTTGGCGTATTTGGGAAACTTTCTACTAATTTATCTATTAATTGTTTTTCTAATCTGAACGAATATCTTTCTTTCATATTCTTACTCCTTTTCTAAAATAGTAATGAATTGATTGACTTGTTCTGAGATATTTTTCAAGTAAAATAATTGATTTTCTTCTGACATTTCTATGCGTTCAGTCAATCTTTTTTCGACACCGTTCTCTGTTTCTAAGAGACTTGAAATTAAAAGTTCATGAACAATATCTGGAAAAGATAGAGAAGGATTTTGTTGTTTCTTCTTAGAAATAACTTGTTGAACTTCTAAGGGAAGTTTCGCTAAATTAATCCGAACTTGTTTTGGAAGATCCACTTCATTTTGAGTGACAACTGATTGATAAATTTCTGGAATAGAATCATTAATCACTTTCGATATTTTTTTATTTACGCTCTCGTTTTCAAAATATTTTTGATTGTTTTTTGAGATATATAGATTTATTTTTTCCATAGATAGCACCTCAATTTAATTTCTTAACTAATTATAACACAAAAACTGTTAAAATAGTAAACAAGAGCATAAGTAAAACTAGTCTAATTTCGATAGAAATCGGACTTAGACCCTAGCAGTGCTAGGGTTTTAAAATAGTCAAACAAAAAAATCACAAAAAATATCTGTGTCACCCTTTTAAACGTTAATATATAAGCTTTTATCTCCAAATTATATCTATTTGTCTGACAAAATTTCTCGAAAAATTGTAGGACATTTGCGGACATACGATAAAATAAAGATTGCTAATATATAGACATTTACAGCAACTATTTTGCGGACAATTGTCCGCAATCGTCCTACAATTGCGGACAAAACAAGTCATATTAATGGTAGATTCACAAACTTTTCAAACAAAAAAGTAGCAAACCTTTTTAAAATATTTGCTACTAAAAATGAATTTTATTATTTATTCTCACGAGTATAATCATAATTAAATTTGAACTCTTTTATTTCATTTTTGAGTTCATTTTTATCTGATATTTTATCTTTTATCTCTTTAATTTGGTCTTTAATCACGTCAACTTTTGAATTATTATTGTCGATTTTTTCATTCAAATCTTTTATTGAATTATCTATTTGATCAGTAGTTATATTGTCTTCTTTATTGCTTGGTAGTTTTTTAGTCAATTCATATTTATTAATTTTATCTTTAATTTTTTTATTGTCTAACTTAATTTCTTTGACGTTTTCTTCTAGCTGATTGATTGTTTTATTTTGAGATCTTAATGTTAGATATTCTAAAACATCTTCATTTTCTTTCTGACCATTAATCACGTATTTTGATTTAAATTCTTCATCATTGTTGATATAAAAGAAGGGAGCTTTTTCTACATTCATATCCATATCTTCTTCAAAATTATCGAGTATAGTTGAAATTTTTATTGATTTAAAATCAAATGGTATTTTATCAATTTCAACAATATAAGAGTTTTCTAAAGTAGAATATGTTTTAGTTGGAAGTACTTTCCCTTGAACCACTTTGGCACGATAAATGATCGGATAACTATCTTCTTTTGAATGAATTTCTGTATCTGATTCTTTTTCGTAGAAGGTTAAATACATTTTTGCATGTTTTGGATCAGTATTTATATCAATTAATTTTGTATTTTTATTGCTGGTAATAGAAAATGATTTATTAATAGAAACAGCTTTAAAATTAAAAATATTTTTTGAATTCACTTGATACATTGTATAAAAAAATATTGCACCAACTAGAACATAAGCAAGAAAAACAAAATATTTTATATGTCCATTTCTTTTTAAAAAAGAAGAAAATCTAATAATTTTGGGTTTGATTGTATCAATTATTTTTTTCATTTTCCCCCTCCTTAACAATCGTAGGTACTTCTTTCAAATGATAGTCATTAATATATTTTTTGTTCTTTTCATTGTTCAAATTAATATACAAAGTTTTTGTATTAAACAAGTTTTTTATGATTATCTTAGGAAGCTCTTTTTGACAGTCTCTACAATCATCTTTGAAAAAAATTAACTTATTTGAACTTTCAATTTGTTCAGTAGAGACTGTAGAACTTTGATTCATTACATGATGAATGTGAGTCAAAAGTAATCCTATAATGAGTAATATAACTACAAATAAATATAGAGTAAGTGAAAGCATTTTTTTATTTTTACTCATGATAAATTTGTCCTTGATTATTTATTTCTTTAATTTTTTTATTGGTTGTATCATAGGTAACTTCATAATAGTTTTTTATTTTTTTAGGTTTGCTATCGTTAATTTGGCTTTCTGATTCAACATATACTAATCCTACTAGGTCACTTTTTTGAGTTGTTTTGACATAGATTTTAGTTTCAAGTAGCTTAGAAGTAACTCCACCTGAGTCTCCTATTGTGGATTTATTTTGATAATATTTTTTATACAGATCTTCACTAAGATAATCTTTAACTAACTTTTTCCTATCTTTGTAGTTATCAGGATTAAAATTATACATGCCTTCAAAAACTTTGTTAGTGACCTCTTCAAAGTCTTTATAGACATTGTTGCTGGCAGAGGAATTGTTTTCTCTTGTTTTAACCGTATCTAGTTCTTGTTGAAGTGAAGTTTCTTTTTCTTGAACAGTCTGATTGACTGATTTAAGATCTGAATTTTCTTTTTTAGTGATTGAAATATCCGTATTTAGAACCTTATTATTTTGAAATTGTTTTACATTTATTATGAGAGATACTAGCAAGAAAAGAATTGCTACAAATAGACTATATTTAATTTTTCTGTCCATATTACAATACTCCTCTCTATTTAATATCTACTTTTACTAATCCTGAATCATCATTTTTAATCTTGGCAACAGCTTCTTCTTCACTATCGTATGAACTGTATGTTGAGTATTTACTATCTTGTAAACTATCTAATTTTAGCTTGTCATTGACGTAAGGAATGCTTGTATATCCATAGACTTCAAATGATGTAGAATCTTTTTTTGTATCTTGTGTTTTTTCGTGTTTTATCACTTTATAAATGGATACAAATTTAAAATAGTGTTTTTTAAACTTACTGTCTTTACTTTTATCATTATTGCCAGATAGTTCATATGGTGTTTCACTTGACTCTTTTATATAACTAGAAACTCTTTGTATATCATAAGTCCATGACATACCAAGTCCCTCAGCATTATAATTTTTATTTTCATCTTTCGCGTAGTTATCTACTTGTTGAGATAAATCTTTTAAATTAGACACCGTTGAGAATTCTTTCAGACCAGAGACTTTTAGTTTCTTATCCTTGTCTCCTTTTAGAAATTCGCCTTTACTTTCTTGCTTACTTATATAATCTTTGTTTAGCTGTAATGAGATTGAATCGTCATTTTTTAAAGAACCGTCTCCTTCAATTTCGGTATAAACGTCTTGGTCAAAATCTTTAATCTCACCACTACCATTAAATCCTTCAAACTCGATTGGGGATTTTTTTAGGACATCATCAATTGAGTATTCTTTTTCTTTTTTCAACCCTTTAACAGTGAATTTCTTTTTACTGTCTTTAACTGCAACATCTTTTCCAGCGTGAATCTCAAATGTCACAGAATCGCCATTTTTTAGTCCACTTGTTTTATCAAATTTCATTTCAACTGTTTTGAATTTATCGATTGCTTTTTCGACTTTTGCAGACAGTTCTGGTTTAGACATAACGGATAATGAAACACTTTCCTTCTCGTTAACAAGTCCTTCTGCTACATCTTTAGACACACCTTCTTTTTCCAAAAGGAACTGTTGAACTTTCTTTTCTAATGAATCTTTATTGAAGTGAACTGTACCATGACCTGAGTATCCTTCAAATGTTGGGACAACATCAGCAGTAACATCTAATTTTTTATTTTTTAAATAAAATGTCGTTCCTGCAATCACAACTATAATAACTACAAGAACCCCTATTATTGCCTTCTTGTGATCCATTATAAATTTTTTGGTTTTTTCTACATTATTCATTTATCTTCCCTCCGTTTTTTGATTTATATTGTTCACTTTTTGATTGGACGAGCAAAACAAATATCACCACTGCCTAGTAAGCTTGAAAATGAACTTCCGAATGTACTTTCATTGGTTATACTGTCACTACCACCCATTTGAATGATTTTTGTGTCGTTTCCATGCCATTTTTCAGCAATGACTGCTGTATGTCCGTTAGAATCAGCACCATTACCAACATTCACAATTACAATATCCCCAGCTTCCGCTTCGCTATCAGAAATAGAATTTAACCATTCATGACTCCCACGAGCGTCTGCTGTCATTGATCCTGTAAACCAGCCCATATTGGGTGGAACTTTGTATCCTGCGTTTTCTAATGCTAACCAGACAAAGCCTGAACAATCTGTTTGACCTTCTTTATTGGGCTTGCGTGGTTCACCACCAATCATTTGTAAATTATGTGCAATAGGATTTGGATAGTGAAACCAACCAATATATTTTTTAGCGCTCTCTAAGATATTGCTATCAGAATTGCCTGAGCTTTCAATAGAGCATTTGTCGTTATACTCTTCAAAACCACCTTCAACTGCTCCGTTAATTGTGTTTTCTGATATAGGATCGCTACTCCCTAACTTTGCATACCACTTTGTTGCAAATAGTAATCTGTTTCCCATAACAGGTGTTCCAGCACGTTCAAAAAGGACTTGCCATTGCTGTGTCGCTTCATCAACACTATTAACTTTTAAAGCTTGAACAGCGTTCTTTTCGGATCCTTTTAGTTCTTTATCTAATAATTCTAACTGTAATCCTAAATTATCCCATGCTTTCCCTTTTTCTTTAGCAAAATCCATAAGAAGTGTTGTTCTTCCAGCAGTCCATTGAGCTAAGCCATGACCTGACAAGGGATCATTGGGGCGTTCAATGGCACTTGGATTTAATCCTGATTCTTGTTCAAAATTTCCTAAGACCCCACTAGCTCCTTGTGGTGTCGCCTGATAATTTTTAAGCAAAAATTGGTAAATCACCTTAGCATTTTCTTCTTGTGTCTTACTGTCAACATTGATAGATACCGCACTCTGATTCTGCTTACACTCTTCGTCTGTTGTGGATTGTCCAACAAATATTATGGTTATCGCATTAATAATCCATAAAGCAATGACTAAAATAAGAACTACTGGAAGAACATACAAGACAATCTTCCCTTTTATATACTTCTTTATCAAAGGCTATTCACCTCCGTCAAATCGTTCCAATTCTTCTTTAGAAGCTTCCACTCTAAATTGGATATTCTGATCTCCATTGATGTTCATTAAACACTCCGCTCTTGGCAACTGAGGTAACATGCTTAACTCCTCCGCATTAATCGCTCCTTTTAACGTTTGCGCTAAAGTGTTGATTGCACTACTATCTGTTTGGAAAAAGACTCTATATTGTAATAGCCCAAATATTTTTCGAATTGCTTCAAGATATTTTGGATTACTTGATTCCAACTCAGTTGGTAGAATCGTTTGAACGCTTGGTAAATTTAAAATCAATCCTGCGTAATATTTCCCCATTTCCTCCATAATCGTTGAAATTACCATTGCTGATTGAGGATAGTCTGAACGTAAGAAGTTTTGTGCTTCGTCCATAACAAACAAATATCTTGAAACCTCATTAGGAGTAATTCTATGCTCTCTTAATAGTTGTCGTTGCTCTTTCCCATTGTTTACTGCGTGCGAGTTAGCAAGGAACAAAACATTGAACAGTTGAGCGTTGAATGTATCTTGCGAACCGACCTTTAGACTACTAAAATCAAAATTCACGAATTTTAGTTTTTCAAAGTCTGTAATCGTTGTGTACTGATTGAAGATATTTCCTTCTTGTGTCATCATTAAATTATAGGTTGATATAATAGTATCTAAGAATTCAATTCGAGTAGCAGTCTGTCCTTCACTTTGAAATTTGCGCTTTTGTTGTTTCAAGAACACGAGCCATTCTTCAAGTAAAGGGTAATGGGTAGGAGGTAGACTTGTGACCTTGATCTTATCTTTGTTTGATTGTGGGTTTTTATACCACATTCCTTGATCAATATAAAATCCAGTAAGCAATTCTCCATGTAGCAAAATACACGCTGGTGGGGCTTCAAGAGCTTTAAGTTGGAAAATCGTATTTAATTTATTGATATGAGCGTTGAATGAAGCAATTTCATCAATGGTTTGTCCGTCTGATAAGGTAGCGGTAGAAAAGATTTCAAAAATATTAATAGCCCCTTCTGAACCGTCCATACGAATAATTTTCCCACCATGATAGTGTGTCAATAAGTCATACTCATCATTAATACTAAAAATCCGAATGAAATTTCCTCGACAAGCATTATCATCAGTCACTTTTTTTGAAAACGTACTTTTTCCCATACGCCGATTACCTACAACCATTAATGTACTACTTACTCTCCGAGTGTCCCTGTGGTTAATATCCCAAAGGAAAGCGCCTTTCGTAGCTGTGACACCCATTATGCTCCCAGTAGGGTCTTGTAGTGACATATGGTTAAACCAATAGCCACCTGCTAGATCTTCAGAAGAAATATGATTTCCTCTTCTTTTGTTCGGTAGTTTCGCTTGTCTTTCCATTGGCAAAAACAAAGATTGTGTTTCATAATACTGTTCACCCAACAAAAAGTTGGTAGCTTTAAATCCACGTCCATAAAGATCTTGTTGAATTTTTCTTACTTGTGTTTCTACTATTTCAGAAGTATCTGCATGTGTAAAAATTCTTAGTTTAAACATTTTTGCAATAACATGATTCGTAATGACATCATTCATCAGTTTATCTTGAGTTTGATAATTGAAAATGGCTTCTTTTTGTTGGATTGGTGAAGCTTTTGGATCAATACGTGATAGTTGCTCTCCTGTAGACCTTTTTAATAAATTTAGGATTTTTTGTTTATCAGCTGTCCCTATATCGATCATGCTGACGGTATTCGGATAAGAAACTAATGGAAGAAACCAAAACTCTTGCAAATCACTTGCTGGATAGTCGTAAAAAGTCAAACAACTTTGGTAACCAGCTCCTGTTTCAGCGTAAGCATTGGAAAAGGTTACATTACCTTGTGGTTGTGTGCGCTTAATAAACGGTAAATCATATCCTTCTTGCTTTAATTTCTCAATTTCCTTTTTAGAAAATTTATCAATATCATACTTTTTCTTTCGATCCTCATTAGAGATATTGTAGATATTAGCATTTTGATTGTTTAAAAAGAAAATAATATTTTCGATTTTTTCTTCATTTAATGGTGAAAGAGATAAACAAGTTCGTGTGTTGTTTAGAAGGACTTCTTCGTTAAAACGAATTTCTTCTAAAGAGTTTCCATAAATGACAAGTGTATACTCTTGAGTGGTTCTATTTTTTGAAAATTTTTCTAATTCATTTGCTTTTTGTTTCTGAAAGACTTTTAGCGTTGGATTAGTTTCATTTAATGACTTTTTTTGCCAATACTGTTCTTGTTTATATGTCTCTAAAGGGTATTGAGAGATAAAAATTTTAATATCCCCAGTATATTTTTTAAGAAAGAGTTCAAATTCTTCAATTAATCTTATTGTTCCTTCTGGGGATATAGTTACAAGCCCTTTTCCCCTGACGGTGTACCAAGCCGAATATAATGAATCTTCTTGTTCTAAAATATTTGTACCGTCAATCAAACGCTTGTAAGAGAGTAACGATAATGTTTTGTTGGCTTTAAGAGCTTTTATTGATTTTTCTTTAGGTTCTTTCTTCATTTTGTTCTTAAACATACGTCTCCTCCTTGACCTAGATAGAACAAAAGGGCTTATGACAGCCCTTTAAGTCCTTATTCTGTCGCTTTTGACTTAACCCAGTCACGAATAGCAGTTGCTAGAACTAGAATAATAATTCCTATAACTCCACCAATAAGCAACCCTTTCGCTTTTTGTTGAAGTTGACCGCCAAACATAATTCCGATTCCTGCAAGAATGAAACAAAGAACAGCTACTGCTAAACCAATATTTTTAAAGGTATTGGCAATATTTGTAATCGTTTGAACCGTTCCATTTTCAAAATCGGCAACTTGTAAAATTTTAAATCCTGCACGACCAAATTTATTTTCCATAAGCATATCTTTTGCAAGCATAGAGTCACACACTCTATTTTGAGTCCATTCACTAACCGTTGTAAAAATCTGATTCATACTAATCTCTCCTTCATTCTTTCGCTAAATTTATTATATCATAAATAAGTTGTTTTTGCACGTTGTTTAAATTAAACTATTAAAGTTCAATTCCTTTTCCTTTAAGGTATTTTTCAATCGTGCTTTGAGCTTCTTCTTCTAAAATAATTTCATCAATTGCTTTTCTAATTTTTGATTTTGTATCAAAAATTTGTCCAATATTTTTTTCGATTGTTTTTTTGCTCCATTCGTTATAATCTTGATTTCTTTCTTCTAAGATTTTCTTCATCATTTTTTTCGTATCAATTGTTATATTCATTTTTCTGTTCCCCATTCATAATTTATAATTGTTTTATATTTTCCAAATCCAACGATTACTCGCTGATAAATTCCTAACTCAGAGAGTAATTTAATTGCTCTTCTTGCAGAACCTTCTCCTATATGATATTTCTCTTCAAGATAACGTCTCGTTATATCATCAGGGTCTTTTTCATCAATCAGGATTGCAGTTAATACACCTAATGTTCTTAAATCAATATCAGGCGATTCTGCTACTCTTCTTAAAAGTTCGGTTGTTTTTGTTGTACTAGACATTCTTTGTCAGCCCTTCTTTATTCTAATTCTGATTTTTTCGTCTCCATATCTGTCTGTTTTAGAGGGTGGGTTACCTTGTGTAGTAATTAATACTTCTTTAATTACTCTATCTTCCAAACGATTTGTCAAAACGATTTTAGATAATGGAATTGAAATATATTCTGAAACCGTTCGTTCAATCGGTCTTGCACCATTATATTTGTCATATCCCACTCTTAGTAAGTAGTTGAATACTTTGTTTTCATCAAAACTTAACTTAATTCCTTCTTTATCTAAATTCGATCTAACTGGTTCAAGTTTCATCTTTATAATTTCATAGATCGATTGTTTGTCCAAAACATTAAAGGTTAACTTTTTATCGATTCGATTTAATAATTCTGGCTTAAAGACGTTTGTTAATTCAGCTTCCATTTGCTTCTTAAAGGCACGATCCTTACTCTCATCTTCAACCGCAATTGAGCTGTAGTCCTGTTTATCTACAATCAATTCCGCTCCTAAATTTGTTGTAAAAACGATAATCGCATGATTAAAATTTATTTCTCGTCCAAAACGATCAGATAATCGTCCTTCATCAAGTAATTGAAGAAAAACATTAAAAACGTCTTTATGTGCCTTCTCGATTTCATCAAATAAAAGTATGGAGTACGGATTTTCTTGAATTTTTCTGATAAGAGAGCCATCTGTGTGGCTATCACCAATTAACTTCGTTAGTGCTGTATCTTGATCACCATATTCACTCATATCAAACCGAAACATTCCTAAAGGGTTATTGGGAAAGAAAAAATCTCGTAATCGTTTAGCTAACTCCGTCTTACCAACCCCAGTTGTCCCTAAAAATAAGAAACTTGCTAAGGGCTTTTCTTCGTTTCTAAAACCAGCAATTGCTTGTACAAGATAGTCTGATACTTCCTTAATGACATGATCTTGTCCTTTTAAATACTTCTTTAGATAATCCTCTAAGTTCAATAAATTCTTGATTTCTTCTTTATTATCTAGCGGTTTAATGGTGATATTTGTTCGTTGAGCGACAGCTTGTTGGATATGTTCTTCTTTTAGTATTGGCTCTTGTTTTAAGTAAGCAACACTCAGTGCTTCGTCCAGTACATCAAACGCTTTATCAGGAAACTGATTGTTATGGATATAACGATTGGCATAAGCACAACATAGTTCGATCATGGAATCCTGTATTTCGATTCGGTAATGCTTCTTATAGCTTGCTTTTGAACGCATTAGAACATTAACCACTTGTTCAGTCGTTAATTCTCCAATCGTTACCTTGTTAAATCGTCTTGTTAACGCTCGATCTTTTGTTAGATATTGATGATATTCTTCAATGGTGGTTGCACCTATGATTTTCACTTCTCCCCTTGCTAATGCAGGCTTCAAAGTATTGCTAAAATTCATTGACTGACTGTTTTGTGAGTTACTGACAATCGTATGAATTTCATCAATAAACAAAATGGCTTTTTCAAGTTGGATCTCTTTAATAATCTCTTTTAATAAAAAATCAGGAGAGTTTTCAGTAGACATTAAAGAACTAATTTCTAAAGAATAGATAGTTGTATCTTTCAATAATTCAGGAACAGTATGATTAATAATCTTTTGAACGATCCCTTCAACGACCGCTGTTTTTCCGACACCAGCTTCTCCAACAAGCATAGGATTGCTTTTTTTCTTTAATGAAAGATACTCAATGATCTGTTCGATTTCTTTTTCTCTACAGTAAACTTGTACTGGTGATCCTCTTAATTTTTGATTTAAATTAAGTGTATATTTTTCTAAATAGCTCACTTATTTTTGCTCCTATTTTATATTTAATTTTTGTGTAGCATTTTGGAAAATATGATTAATCATATAAGTTACTCCAAGAAATAAAATTATTGACCCAAGAAGTAATTCCATTCTTTGTGCATTCATTTTCATGCTTTCTGTGAAAGTTGGATCACTAAGTAAATAAGCGTGACCGATCATTACTACTATGAGTAGTAGCGAACAAGATAAGATTATTATTGATAGTCCAAAAAGTATTAATTTTTTCATTTCTTCGCCTTTCTAAAAGCTAAAATCCTCAAACTTTTCGTTTGTCGGTTCTTCTTTTGTTTCTTTTACTTGCTGTTCTTCTAAATCAGAAAATTGATCAACTAATTCTGTGTAGTTAGTGTTTCTATAGGGAGATTGAGTCATTAATTCTTGGACAAATTTTTCAAAATTAACTTCTTTTTCCCACATGGATTCAGGAAGTGCTTTAAGACTACTTTCTGCTTTAGGAATCTCTTCCAATATTTTTTTATTAATTTCTTTTAAAGAATTAGTTAGCAATATTTCTTCTTTTTTCTGCGTTTCCATATCTCTAATTCCTTTCATTTTGCAATTAGTTCATACAAACTGGGTAAATAACTAATGATCACTAAAGCAAGTCCAAGAAGAAGGGTAACTTTAACTGACATTTTTGCACTGAGTCTAATACCTCTACTCAATCCCCAATTCTTAATCCATATAATAATTATAAAGAGAATCCATGCGATAATGATGAAAACCTGTAGAAATAATTGGATTCGTTGACTTGAAATTGGCTCAATGGGTATCATTTTATTTTCTCCTAACACTCTATGATTTTGTGATAAAGGGATCTATTAGTCCAGCCAATCCTTCAATATTACGAGTTTGGATTAGTACCTTTCCTATACCATGAAATTCATTGACTAATCCTTCCCCAGTCTTAAATCCAACAAAACCAGAAGCTTGTTTAATTTTGTATTCTAAACCTGTTGTCCATGCAAGGACATGAAGATTATCAATCACCATTGGGCTTTCACCAGTCAATTCTATTTCAACAATATCTCCGTAGCCATTAATTAACATAGAACCATTTCCAGCAGTTTCCATTACAAATAGCCCACCAGTCCCTCCAAAAATAGCATTATCTAGTTTTTGTCTTACCATGTTATAGTTGACGTTTATATCACAAGCCAAAAATGCACCAGTGTTTAATCTCCATTGAGTTGATCCAACTTCCAGCTCTTTAATCTCTCCTACGGTTGCAGGAGCTAATGCTATTTTTGAATTGGAAGAAGTACCTGTGGCTGTAGTGATAAAAAAACTTTCCCCGCCAGTAGCCGATCTCCCAATAGCACTTAATAAGCCACCCACGCCACTTTTCCCATTACTATTCATTTTTCCTTCTAACTCTATCATTCCGTTATGGTAAACCATAGATCCATTTTCCATACGAATAGATTCACCTTCTTGAAGAGTTACCTCAATCAAAGGAAAAGCAGTACTTGATGTTTTTGTATATTTCATAAAAATCCCCCCTATTTAACTTGGCTATTATTAGTTGATTGTTCTGGAGCAATTACTGTTTGTGGTGTTTCTGATTTTGGTTGTTCTGCAACTGGCGCTGTTGGTGTCTGTTGTACTTCTGATTTTGGTTGTTCTGCAACTGGCGCTGTTGGTGTCTGTTGTGCTTCTGATTTTGGTTGTTCTGTGACTGGCGCTGTTAATGTTTGGGGGACTTCTTGTTTTGGCGCAGGCAATTTATCGATTAATTCTTTTTGTTCCTCATAATTTTTTTCAATTGTTTTTTCTGTCTCTTTCGCTTTTTGATCTGCTTCATTTATTTTGTTTGTAAGGTCTTCTTTTTTATCTTCATAATCTTTAACAGTTTTATCTGTTGTTTCAATTGCTTGATTAATCTTTTGTGAGTTTTGGTCTAATTGATCTCGATTAGATTTTGTTTGATCGTATAGCTCTTTATTATTGTGGGTAGATTGTTTTGTATCCACGATATGTTGCTGTTCATTATTGGCTTCTAGTTTTGTTGTATCATTATAGTGTTGAACAGCTTGCTCAGCTTGTTGTTGCAAATCTGAATTATTTTCAGTAGTTTCTGCAATATTATGGACTTCATCAACAAATGATTTTTGTTCTTGTACTTTTTGTTGCAACTGACTGTATAATCCTTGGTATTTTTCTTGATTATTAACTGTACCGTCAGAATTAATATATTGTTGAATTTCTGTATAAAGTTGATCAAAATTTTGTTTATTTTCTTGAGCTTTTTCCTTGGTTAATTCCCCTTTAGCTATCAGATCTTTTGATTGTTCAGCAATGTCATTCATTTTTTGAACTTTATCTTTTACAGTATTTGTTTGCTCTTCAATTTCTTTTGCTGTGTTAATCGACTGACTGGTATTACTATTAATTATTTGTTGTCTGAATGGATTAAACATTTTATCCCAACCAGTCGTATCTCTTACATCATCAGGGTATATAGGAGTGGGATCTGGCGTTGGATCTGGTTTTGGATCTGGCATTGGATCTGGTTTTGGATCTGGCATTGGATCTGGTTTTGGATCTGGCATTGGATC
>OMJG01001008.1_pt1 | contig 18029 bp, 20 predicted proteins | sample 1646431 | NCBI WGS metagenome assembly OMJG01 (sample SAMN03771674, study PRJEB25209) | food metagenome | isolation source: Cotija cheese | place: Mexico:Jalisco,Michoacan | collected 2011-12-12
TGCAACAACTTTATGCGGATTATGCTGAAAAGATGGATGACCAGTTATTGGAACGCGCGGGTCGGATTCAAGAAACCTTGGAAGCCAATAATTTTTATGATGTTGAAACTGAAATGGAACGGGTGATTACCGGACTGGGATTAGATGAAATCGGTCGGGATCACGTCATTAGTGAGATGTCTGGTGGACAGCGTTCTAAGATTATTTTGGCTAAGTTATTGCTGGAAAATCCAGATGTGATTATCCTCGATGAACCGACCAACTACTTGGACACGGCGCATATTAGTTGGCTTGAAGATTATTTGAATGGTTTTGAAGGTGCCGTCATGGTGATTTCCCATGATTACGATTTCTTGCAGCAGGTGACAAACTGTATTTGTGACGTGGCCTTTGGAAAAATTATTAAGTATCGGGGCGATTTTAAGTCGGCCATGCGCCAAAAAGAAGCTCGTAAGGAAGCCCAACTAAAGGCCTTTGAAAAGCAACAAGTTGTGATTGAAAAAGCCGAAAAGTTTATTCGTAAAAATAAGGCGGGCTCGAAGTCAACGATGGCCAAGTCACGAGAAAAGATGCTGTCGCATTTGGACCGAGTTGATCCGCCGAGTGAGAATGAACATGCCAAGTTTGCTTTTCCGTACTTGGATACGGGGTCACAAAATGCGTTGAGTGTGACTAAGTTATCTGTGGGCTACGGTAAGCCATTATTGGAACCAGTGACCTTTACGATGACTAATGGTGAAAAGCTAGCGTTTAAGGGCTTTAATGGGGTCGGTAAGTCGACGCTAATTAAGTCGATTCTAGGTGTGATTCCGGCGCTAAGTGGAAAATCGAATTTCTCACCATCTGCTAAAATTAATTACTTCAATCAAGATTTGGAATGGGATAATCCACAGTTAACACCGTTACAAACGATTCAAAATGAATATCCAACGATGTTACCGAAGACAATTCGGACTAAGCTAGCGAAGTGTGGTATCAATGCGGCCAATGCGATGAAGCCGATGCACTTACTTAGTGGGGGCGAGCAGACTAAGGTTAAACTGGCCTTACTAGAACTAGTGCCAAGTAATTTCTTAATTATGGACGAACCAACGAATCATTTGGATGATGAGACCAAAGAGGGACTTAAACGAGCTTTACAGGCTTTTCAAGGGAATTTGATCCTAGTTAGCCATGAAAGCAGTTTTGTGAATGGTTGGGTCGATAAAGAATTGAACGTCGAAAAGCTCAGTTTGAAGGAACGTCAAGAATAGCGTTATTAGTTATAGCCCGTGTCTAGGTCGCCGTTAATTGGCGGCCTAGACACGGGCTATTTAGGTTTAGACATTGGTGGGTTGAAGTATTTAATCAGTGGTTAATGCCAGGCGAAGTGAATGACCTTGCAATCCATAAAATTAAACGCCAGGGTACCTTGCTGAGTAATGTTTACATCAATAGTTGAAGTTGAGAGGAATTTGTACTAAAAAGATATGTGTGATTGTTACTTGGAGCGTACTTTGGCAACGTTTCAGCCATTCTCCTGATTTCCAAAAGTCATGGTAGGATGCGTACATGCTGGCGAAGAGATTAGACAAACCTAAAAGTGTTCAGTCGCTTAAGAAAAGACTTCTTCTCAAGAAACTGAACACAATTTTTCTGTCAAGATTGTCGAAAGGAGCGCCCAAAGGTGGCTTGTTCCGCTTAACCCAAATTCGGTGACGATTCCAAGCCCAGCAATAATCGCCGAATTTACATTAATGCTCGCAAGCAGACCACCTTTTGTCCTCTACTAACTGATAACTAGTACAATGTAATGAGCCTATTTTAAGGCGTAAAATATTAATCTATTAATAACTGACTTTCAACGGTCGTCTGGTCACGGCCGGCTTGTTTGGACTGGTAAAGGTAGTCGTCGACCCGCACGAACCAATCAGTGAAGCGATGGTCAGTGGGTTGTAATTCAGATATACCGATTGAAACTGTGACAGCCAACGTCTCACTATTAAATTTAATGGGGTTGGTTTTTAGTTCGCGTTGCAAAGTACGCATGGTTTGACCAACTTCTAAGGCTGGGGAACCTCGAAAGATTATGACAAACTCTTCACCACCATAACGGAAGATTTGGCCGTGAGTGCTGCGTTGACTGAGTTCTAATTCAAAAAAATGAGCCACATGGCGTAATACAGCGTCACCTGCCAAGTGACCGTATTGATCGTTAAAGTGTTTAAAGTGATCAATGTCAAACATGGCCATGGTGATGGGTCCCATATGTCGTTGTTGGTAGGCATTAAATACTTCGTTGGCGCTAGTATCAAAGCTGGCACGATTACGAATACCAGTTAATTCATCGTAATTGACTTGTCGATCAAAAGTTAGGACTTCGTTAAAAAACTTCTGCACTCGATTGACCGCTAAGCGAATCAGCCACATGTAAAGAATGAAGGCCATAATGATGACTAAGGTATGAGTCAGCTCGAAAGGATGGACTGACCAAATGACGCCCCACCACGTGCCACCGTATAAAATTTGGAATAGAAGGTATTTCCATTGCGTCGTGTGTAATTCTTGATAGTTATGGGTAATATAGATGACCGTCCCAATTAAGATGATCGTCATTACCACAAAGATGGGTAAGTATTGCGTTGTATGGCCCATCCAGATTGCTTGACCATAAATAAATAGTGGCATTAAAAGATTAATAATTTCAACAGCTAGGTTACGCATGGTGTTAAGGCTAAAGAGCAAGATAGTTAACTGGACTGTGGCGTAAGTCCAGCTGATGATACTACCTGAATTTAGCGTGATAAATATTTGTCGTAATAAGATCATACTAATGAGAACACTTAAGGCCTCAGAACCATGAGCTAAGATTGTCCAGTATCGGCTTTTACGACGATGAACTTGTTGCTCCAGAAGGTAGGTGAGAATTGTCATTAGGGTGATCAGGCCAATCGTGATAAGAATGACAATTAACATCTTAATATTAAAAAGGTCTTTGCCTAAACTTGATAGCGTGAGTAGTTGTAACACAGTGCGCCCCCATAATTATTGCGTTTAATTGGTTTGTCCTTTAATCATAACACGTTACACCGGTAACTGTTAACAACAGTTTATGAGAATTCTGAAGTTATTTTGTTATCTTTACTGAAAAATAACTTAGTCTTTACATAAATATGATAATGGCTAGCGATTAGATGCGGCATACTTATTAAGTAAGAATGAATAACAAACACAATCAAAAGGAGTTTGGAGGATGATTCACGGGACGTTCTATGGTGTGATACTAATTAGCTTTTTAATTGGCATCGGTGTGCAATGGTATTTTCGTGAATACTTACAGTTATTGATTTTAGGTCATAGTATCGAAGTTTTGTTCATGGTGGTACTGGGTTGGTACCAGTTCGGTATGTTAGTTTTAGTGCCATTATTAATTTTGTGGGGAATTGGACTTGGTGCAATTTATGTAATGAATCGATTCGCTTAATGGAGGGTGATCCAATGAGACGATGGTTTGTTAGACTGACATTGGGAATGATTAGCGGTGCGGTTTTATTTTTATTCAGTTTGGTGGCAGTGCATTGGTTTGGTTCACTATTATGGGGCGGCGTGATTTTAGGCGGTGGCCTGTTAGTTGGCTGTAATATTGGTCTAGAGGTTTTGAAACGTCATTATCAAGTGACTACCCCACAAGCGATTTTTCGCTTATTAAATTGGTCTTAAGTTTAACACTAGCCTTTGTTCAACGATATTAGTCCTTTTATATATTGTCAGCCTAAATAGGCACCCCGAGAATCATTTTCGGGGTGCCTATTAGGCTTGGCTGAGTGGCTATTGGTGGCTAGTTTTGGTCATATCATGATCATCTGGTAATGTCAGCCCACGATTGGGAACACTAGTAGAGAAGACGATCTGAGTACTTGTCTTGCCAAAGGTTTGTAATTGATTGACGAACTCATCTAAGGCTTGGGTTGATTCGAAAACCACTTTCAAAATTTGCGAGTATTCGCCCGTCACGCAATCGCATTCCAGAATGTTTGGAATACCGGCAACAAACGGGTAAAAACGTTCCTTTTGAGTAGGTTCTAGTTGTAATTGAATGTAAGCTTTAATATGGTAATTGAGTTTTTCAAAGTTGAGATTGGCCTGATAGTCACGAATGATCCCACTTTTCTTTAGACGGGTGATTCGTGCGGAGATTGCAGGCGAAGAAATGAAGCATTGATCGGCGAGCGCTTTTAGTGAGATGCGTGCGTCGGCCTGCAAGGCGTTCAAAATCTTCAAATCGGTCTTATCCATCGTCAAAACGCCTCCTAAGTAATTATTAGTATCATAGCATACTTTCACAGTGTTTTTTAATATTTGACGTAAAGTTTCTACTGAAAGGATAGCTTCTTAACGTGCCGGTGATGGTGAGCTGGACTAGTAAGATTAAGATTGTAGCAAGTCTAAGTAAGGTGTACAGACGTCACTAAGGAGATATGGTAAACTAAAAAAATGAGGTGACTAGAATGCAAACAACACGGATCATTGCTACGGTAGCGAATGTGTGGCGGCAACCTGAAAATATCGCAATTGATACGCTGGCGTTGACTAATACTGGCCTACAACCGTGGTTAGCACAATTAACAGATGCGGATACTGTAACGTTGGAACAGGACAATCGGATCGTGACGCAGGCGTTATTCAATGATGTCTTTTTAGTGGAACGGTTTGTTAATGGTTGGGCGTATGGCTATGTTCTTGATCAGACGGATGCTCGTCATCCGCAGGGATATCCAGGATGGGTATGGGCGGCGCAATTGTCGACTGTCCCATTGCCAGTTTTGACAGGTCCCACTGTAACTATTCGGCGGGGCTTTACCCCGTTGCTTCGATTAGATGGGCGGACGTTGTTAACACTCAGTCTTGGAACCGAATTACCTGTTATTAGTAGTAAAGATCATCGTTATTATACGGTACAGACACCGTTAGGAACGGGAAAGATTGCCAAACGGGCAACTCAGTTTACGTTTAAGACAGCTAATTTGACCCGTGGTGCTATCCTAGTACGTTTGGGAGAAGAATTCTTGGATTTACGGTACTTGTGGGGTGGTGTCAGTGCGTATGGTTTCGATTGTTCGGGCTTTGTCTACAGCTTGCATCGGAGTTTAGGGATACGATTACCACGAGATGCTCAAGATCAGATTGAGCAAGGGGGCGCGATTGACTTAGCTGATGCGCAGCCTGGTGACTTATGTTTTTTTGCCCATGACCATGGACATGGTGCGGTTCACCACGTTGCCTTATATGCGGGTGATGGTTGGTTATTACACGCACCAACACCAGGCAAGCATGTAACCTACCTACAATTAGCAAGCACTTATTTACGAGATGAGCTGGTCGTGGTTAAGCGAAACTGGTAATAGCAGCGTAATTAATTGAAGGTAACAAAATTAGAATTAATGGGGCGAATAAAGTGAAGCAAATCAGATGGTGGTTGATGGCACTATTATTAGTCGTCGGTTTGGCCGGCTGTGGTACGCAGCGTACGACCAATAAGCAGCAAACGGCCCGTCAGACAACTAGTACTAAAAAGGCGTCACCATACGTGGATCGTCAGCTACCGACATTTTACGTTCATGGTTTTCAAGGTAGTGCGAAGTCGACGAATACGTTGATTGCACATGCTGAGCAAACGGCCCATGCTCACAAGGTATTGGTGGCGACGGTCAGCACGAGCGGTCAAGTAACGTTAACTGGTCACTGGAACGGTCGAGTACGTAATCCGATTATTCAAGTCGTGTTTAAGAATAATCTGGCGCAGTACGATCAGCAGAGTGCCTGGTTAGCGAAGGTTATTACAACTGTTCAACAACAGCATGCGTTTAAAAAATATAATATCGTAGCCCACTCGGCCGGTTGTGTTGCCAGTGTCAATATGTTAATGACACAACAGCCGACCAGTTTTCCAAAAATCAATAAGTTAGTTACGATTGCGGGCCCGTTCGATGGGGTGGTTGGTGAGGATGATGTTGCCAATCAGAACTCATTCTTGGCTTCTGGACAACCAAAATATTTACATGCGGCTTATGAATTGTTGGCAGCCAAGCGAACCAATTTTCCAAAGAACGTACAATTATTGAATATTGTGGGTACGTTGAATGATGGGAGTCATTCGGATAGCTTAGTCACCAATGTTTCAGCGCGTTCCATCAAGTACTTGTTACGTGACCGTCGTGTTGATTATACAGAAAAGGATTTTTATGGCGCCCATGCCCAGCATAGTCAGTTACATGAAAATGCTAAGGTAGCGCTGGCTGTTGATCGGTATTTGTGGCATCGATAATGTTTGAGACAATTGCCTAATAGTAGCCCGTCTAATGGTAGATAATTAGGTCTGATCTGAGTCTTAGATCAAATATAACTAATCATGATGGTGGCAACTAAAGAAGCGCATCAAGTATTTATTCATGCTTGATGCGCTTCTTTAACCGTTGCTAATCGTCATGACTTGCAAAATAGGTAGACGAATACAGAACTATAGAAAGAATAGAATATAAGCCGTTCGAATAAGGTGGTACAACGCATATAGTGTAATTAAATAGACAATCGAGATACCGCCGTAGACGGCATATTTATAATTGCGCATGTAAAAAACCTCCCTTATAAAATTACCTTAAGTGTAAAGCCGGCGCCTCATTTACACAATGCAAACGCCTTCATAAGCCGAATAAAGTTAAAAACAATAAAAGCAGAGGCGTTCTGTTAGCGATAATGGGTGAAGTATGATAAAGTTATATATTGGTTCGGAAGATTTCACGCTACCGAACTGAATTAACTTCGGATTTTGAATAAATTAATTTTTAGTATCACGTACTTGCCCCAGTATTTAGTATTAGAATTATTTACAAATTTCCTGAGCATTAGGAAAGGATGTAATTCAATGCGCGTTACCATTAATCGCGGTCAAGAGGTCTATGCTGATATTCCATTAATGACCGCCCGACATCGCTATATCAAAGCGGATGTCTGGGAAATTAAAAAAGCAATTATTGAAAAGTCAGCTATTAACGGTTGGACAGTTCAAGCGTTGCAAGCAATGAATTAAAAAATAATCAACGGCCACGGCAGATGCCAGTGGCCGTTTTTGTAGGAGGTCGATTTGGATGGCACAACCAATCAATCAACGACCGCTGATTAGTATTACTAATGTTATTTGGAGCTTTGATGTTGTGACCAAACAGTTGTTAGTCTTACTTGTTCAGCGTGATCACGCACCGTTTGAGGATACATGGGGGTTACCGACCACGTATTTACGAATGGATGAGAGTGCCGATGAAGCGGCGTTACGGCTAGTTCGTGAAAAACTAGGTGTCCAGCTTGAACAATTCCATACGGAACAATTGGGAACATTCACTGCCGTTGATCGGGTTCCAGGCGAACGCTCATTAGCTTTGACGTATATGGTCTATCTACCGGTCAAGCCAGAACTCGTGCCTGGGTATGGTGCCCGGGACGTCAAGTGGTTTGCGGTTACTCCCCGGGTGGATCGTGATGATCTCGTGGCGGACGGTCTAAAGTTTGCCGGTGTTATTGATTCACAGACTGAGCGGGATTTCTACCAACATTCGGCGAAGCAACCATTAACGGCTGACCATGGTCTAATCTTAAAAACAGCTTTGCAGCGCTTACGTAATCGTCTTGATTATGCACCAACGATCTTATTAGTGCTGGGCGACCAGTTTACGCTTAAGCAGGCTCGTGAATTGTATGCGATTTTATGGCGGCAGCCAGTTGCAACTATTGATAATTCTAACTTTCGTAAAACGCATGTTCATTTATTTACGGAAGTCGGTACTGCTCGTCCTAGTTCTTCTGGACGGCCGGCTAAGGTTTATCGACTGAAGTAGGTCAGTTGACACGGCATACCTAGTATGCTATTTTTATAGCACTATAAAGGTAAAAAATACCTAAATGCAATATTGTGATTTGGGAAATTTGGGGGAGTATTTAAATGGATGAAGATAAGACAACTGGGTCCAAGCTATTATGGGTAATCGGAACGGCCTGGTTATTTGATGCACTCGATGTGGCCTTGTTATCATTTGTGATGCCCGTTATCAAAGTAAGTTGGCAGTTGACGGCTGGACAGTTGGGGGCGGTCAGTGCGGTAACCTCACTGGGCATGATGATTGGTGCGCTGGGATGCGGTTACTTAGCGGACAAGTGGGGACGTAAGCCGGTCCTAATTGGAACGTTACTATTATTTTCACTGGGTAACTTGTTGCTGACAGTAACACCTAATGTTGAATGGTTCCTAGTTGTTCGCTTAATTACCGGAATCGGTCTAGGTGGTGAGTTACCGGTGGCTGCAACCATTATCGCTGATCACTTTACGGGGACACAACGCTCACGGATGCTAGTCCTCGTCGATAGTTTTTGGGCATTTGGCTGGATTGTCGCGGCGCTGCTATCTTTCTTAATCATGCCGCACATTGGTTGGCGCTTGACAGTCCTGATTACGGCCTTGATGGGTTTGTATGCGTTACTAATGCGGCGACATTTACCAGTGGAACAGGGACGCCAGCAGTCGGAGAAAATTGCCTTTGGACAGGCTTTACGTCGAGTGTGGTCGGTTGAATACCGGCGTTCAACGATTTGTCTCAGCATTTTGTGGTTTGTGATCATGTTTGCTTACTATGGCATGTTTCTTTGGTTACCAAGCGTTTTAGTTCTACGAGGATTTTCATTAGTTCATGGTTTTGGGTACACCGTCTTAATGAGTTTAGCTCAGCTTCCAGGCTATTATTTGGCAGCTTGGTTGATTGGCGTCGTTAAACGTAAAGCCGTCTTGACAACGTATTTGATTGGAACAGTTATCAGTGCTGCGGCATTTGGACTGGCCAATAATCCAGTGATGATTATTATTAGTGGTGCGTGGCTGTCATTCTTTACGTTGGGTGCGTGGGGGATTATGATTGCGTTCACGCCGGGACAATTTGCGCCAGCAGTTCGGGGAATCGGGATGGGGTTTGCACAGTCGATTGGACGGATTGGTGCGACGATTGGTCCATTTTTAGTTGGGGCATTGATGGCACTTGGTTTTGGCATTACCGCTATTTTTATGGTGTTCGTAGCGGTGTTACTACTTGGTATCGGTGTGCTGTTATTGGGGTTGCCTAACCAAGAACACGCCGATTGAAGTGTCAGTTACCGATATAAATTAAATCGTAAGTTAAATTTACTTATACTATCCGGAACGATGGTGTGATTGCTATGGCTGAATTCGAATTAGCTTGTTCTGATAATGATTTTTGTGAGATGTAAATGAGCTCAATGGTGACGCGGTTTTGGGGGTGTCATTCGTTGCGAAGTCGATGCTAAACTCCTATGATTACAGCGAGGAGTTGAGGAAGATGGCGAAGACAAAAACACGGGTGTTTTATCTCAATGAACGGTTAAGTACCCAATTGGCGCTGGCAAATCGGGCCACCGAAATTCAGAACGATGTTGTGTTAGCAAAACTCGTTGCACGGGCTCGTCAGCGGCTTAACCATAGTGGCGATAGTGTTGTTATTGCACATCAAATTGCGGTTGATTTAGGCTATTATTTAGTTTGTCATCAATATGAGATGCCCCGGGCGGCTTACGATTTGCTTGCCATCGCCTACGAAGTAAGTGTTGAAGTACCGGAAACTGCTACAATTATTGAGTTACCACAACGAAAAAATTAGACTAGGGCTATTATTTGCCTCGGGAACATATTAGAATATAATGATAAAAAGATGTGTGTAATTGGAGGGAATTGAATGGGAAGGTCTGAACAATTAAAAAAGCTTGTATTTGCAGGGCTGTTTGCAGCTATTATTTTTATTGGCATTAGTGTATTACGAATCCCGTTACACGCAATTGTTGGTCGGCAGTTTATTCATTTTGGTAACATTCTGACGGTCCTGGCGGTGATGTTACTTGGATTTGGATACGGAGCTACGGCTGGTGCGGTGGGACTTGGTTTGTTTGATATTTTGAATGGCTATACCGCGACCTCGTGGTTAACCATTATAGAAGCCATTGTTTTAGCCGCGATGGTTAATCTGAGTTTTAAATCGATTGGCTATCGTGAAGATCACTTAGTACGACTTTACTGGGTATCCTTGGTGGCCGGGCTTACTAAGATCGTTACTTCTTGGTGCACTGGTGTGATTGAAGCTTTAATGGTGGGGACTTCCTTAAAAGTTGCCATGATTGGGTCATTTACAAGTTTACTGGCTGCGACCATCAACGCGGTGGCATGTGTCATTATTGTGCCATTACTTTACCGGATTTTAGTACGAATCGGTTTTGATCGGCAGCGAGTTGGGACGGTCTAGCTTAATATGGTGAATATGAGAAGGTTACTCGAAACGAATCCATTCGTTTCAAGTAACCTTTTTTTATATCGTAATTTGAAATTTAAGTACAACATGGTGTGATCAAATAATTGGCAATTGAACACTGAATTGCTAGTTAGCTAATATTAATGAGGAATGTCTGAAAATCAATCAGTATCCTAGCGTTATTTTAATATAATAAAAACCCGCTACCTAATTGGCAACGGGTCAAGTTGAACATCGGGTAATACTGGTAATGGAGATGGCGAGAGTCGAACTCGCGTCCAAGCATATTGCCCCTCGGATATCTACGCTCATATTCATACTATTTAAATTTCATCATTGCAAACGCCGTATGACAGGGCACCCAGCAATGACTAACCTGATTAGTCTCTTCTCGCAACTCCAGGTGGAAGCTTTGAGCGTAAGTCCACTAAATTTAGGACCCAGATCCAGAACATGGACGATCCTGGGAGGATCTACGTTAAGCGCTTATTAGGCAGCTAAAGCGTAAGAATTGTTATTATTTTTTGCAGTTATAATTTAAACTGAGCGTTTTTACGTAGACGCAACCTACGAAGCGCAATCCGAACTCAAACTATACCTGTCGAATCCAGAACATCCCCAAATTCAACAATCCTAGTTTAGCATAGCTCAGCAGTTCTGCCAACTAATCTGTCCAAAGGTATTAACAATGCGCAACTAACTTCTAAGACGAGTGGGCTCGGCGTCGGTGTAAAAATTGTAACATCTTGTGTGTGTTCATTGAAAGCGCCATGACTGCCAAGATAATCAGTAATCCGCCTACAAAATCGAAACTGGTGAGCTGAACGTTTAGAAAAGTAATTGAGAAGACCGTCGCGGCTAAGGGCTCGAAAGCGTCCATTAAACTGGCTGTTGTTGGCAAAATGTCGCTCAAACTACGGGCAAACATTAAGAAGGGAGCCACTGTCCCTAACAGAATAATGACGAGTAGTAAGCCAAATTGAGGCCAAGTAATTGTCAGATGGACGCGCCACATGGGTTGTAACAATGTCAGAAAAATCCCTGCTATGAGTAGTCCCCATCCAGTGACAGTCAAAGCGCCATACTTAGGCAAGATTGTCCGTGGAATCAAAGTATTGGTAGCCACCCCGATTGCGGATAAACCACCCCAGAATAAGACAACGGGGGAAATTGCCAAACTATTCAAATGACCGTGAGTAACAATTAGTAATGTGCCGATAAAGGCCATAATCATCCCAATCAATTCGATCCGACTAGGGGTCACGTGCTTAAATAGGAAGTAATAGATACTAATAATAAACGGTCCAAGAAATTGAATAATCGTGGCAATCGGTGCGTTACCGACGCGGACGGCTTCAAAATAGCAGAGTTGCACCGGAATAAGGCCCAGCAAACCATAGCTGACCGCCGTCCAAGCAGCGTGGCGATGGTGCCAAATCTGAAAGGGGTGTTTGCCAGCTAGCATTCCCCAGATGATCAAAATCAAACCGGCACTGATCATACGGATCTATGTCAACCACATCGCTGTTAAGTGTGGATTGTTAATGAAGAGGGTGCTCGCGGCAACACCTGAGATACCCCACAGAATACAGGCACTACTGGCGAGCAAGACACCCCGTAAATGATGTTGTTGTGTCAAATTGCGACTCCTTTCTGAAAACGATAAGCATTTTTCATTATAGCAAAACTTAGTCTGTGAACCCACGTTTATGAGGAATATCTTATTATTCTCATTGGTTACTATATTAATGAGGTAACGAGTGCGTTTCATGAGAACTCATGCTATGATATGAACAATTACACGCAAGTAACTATGCGTCTAGCGGAGGGTATGAAGATGAAAGCAATTATTACTGTTGTTGGACAGGATCAAATTGGAATTGTCGCCAAAGTAGCAAACGAGTTAGCACGCCTGAAGATGAATATTGTCGATATTTCGCAGACACTGATGGACCATAATTTTACCATGATGTTGTCAGCGGAGTGGGATGATCAGCAGCTGAGTTTGGCAGCAGCTAAAAAAGCATTGGAAACGCTGGGTGAGGCCTCCGCGTTAACTATTCGGATTCAGCGGCAAGCGGTTTTTGACGCGATTCAGAAATTATAGGAGGCTGCCATGGAAAGTCGTTCAATTTTAGAAACTATTCAAATGGTGGCCGAAGAAAATCTTGATATTCGTACGATTACAATGGGGATCTCATTATTCGATTGTATTGACAGTGATGGTGAACGGGCCCGCCAGAAAATTTATGACAAAATTACGAGTAGTGCCAAGGACTTAGTTAAAGTGGCCACTCAAATTCAAGAGGAGTATGGGATCCCAATCATTAATAAGCGAATCGCGGTGACGCCCATTGCCTTGATTGCGGCTGCTAGCCAAGACCACGACTATGTTGCATACGCGGTGACTATGGAGCGAGCAGCGCAAGCATTAGGTGTTGACTTGATTGGTGGCTTCTCAGCGCTGGTCCAGAAAGGATATCAAAGCGGGGATCGCAAGCTCATTGCATCAATTCCCGCCGCGCTAGATGCAACGAGCCGAGTTTGCAGTTCTGTCAATGTTGGGTCAACGCGGGCCGGCATTAACTTAGATGCGGTCGGTGAAATGGGCCATATTATTAAGCAGATTGCGGCGGATGATCCAGTCAATTGCATGAGCCTAGTCGTCTTTGCCAATGCGGTCGATGATAATCCATTCATGGCCGGTGCTTTTCATGGTGTTGGTGAGGCAGATCGTATCATTAACGTTGGAATTAGTGGTCCTGGTGTGGTGAAGCGGGCTTTGGAAGAAGTTCGGGGGCAGTCGATCGACGTGGTCTCGGAGCAAATCAAGAAGACAGCGTTTAAAGTGACCCGGATGGGCCAGTTTGTAGGTGCGATTGCGTCTGAACGATTGCACGTGCCGTTTGGTATTGTGGACCTGTCATTAGCACCAACACCTAACGAGGGTGATTCGGTCGCTGAGATTCTGGAAGAAATCGGGTTGGAAAGTGTTGGTGCGCCAGGAACCACTGCAGCATTGGCTTTACTGAACGATGCTGTGAAAAAGGGTGGTGTGATGGCCTGCGAACATGTTGGCGGGCTGTCTGGCGCGTTTATTCCAGTTTCTGAAGATGCCGAGATGATTCGTGCGGTTAGTGCTGGTCGCCTAAATATTGAAAAGTTGGAAGCGATGACGGCGGTCTGCTCAGTTGGTCTGGATATGATCGCGGTTCCCGGTGATACTAGTGCCGCTACTATCAGTGGTATGATTGCGGATGAAGCTGCAATTGGGATGATCAACAATAAAACGACGGCGGTGCGGGTCATTCCAGCAACTGGTAAAGGTGTTGGCGATGCGGTTGAATTTGGTGGCTTATTTGGCCGGGCACCAGTTATGCCGGTCAATACTAATCAACCAACGGCTTTCATTAAACGTGGTGGCCATATTCCAGCCCCCATCCACTCGTTCAAAAACTAAAAAGGATTATTTTAGTGGGCTTTCGTCAGCGGACCTCACACCTAGCAGATTGGTCTGAATGATTGGTCAGATTGGCTCATCAATAAGTGAACGGAACGCAAGTTTTCTAATCATGGTGATATGGTAGAAAACTTGTGTTTTTGTGTTAGAACGTTATTAAGTGAGAGGAACTTGCTGGTATAGTTACTAATAGCGAAAAAGACGCACTTCATTGCCGGATGACACAGTTATTTCACAAAGCGTGCACGATTTGGTATTAATTTGTTGTTATACTAAACCTGAATCCTAGCGCGAAGTAGGGTATGATAATAGTAGGTTAATAAATGATGATTAATCAATAACGTTAGCAATCGTAATTAACTTGGAGGACGTTGCACTATGAAATTATTAATGATTGAAGATAATAAGTCGGTCTCTGAAATGATGGCCATGTTTTTTAAGAAGGAAAAGTGGGACGCCCACTTTGCTTATGATGGCAATGAGGCAGTCGAAATGTTTAACGAAGATGTCAATGGCTGGGATATGGTGACCCTTGACTTGAATTTACCTGGTAAAGATGGCATGCAAGTTAGTGCGGATATTCGCAAGGCTTCACCAACTGTACCAATTATTATGTTGACGGCGCGTGACTCGGAAAGTGATCAGGTCCTCGGCTTAGAGATGGGCGCTGATGATTATGTGACGAAGCCGTTCTCACCGATTACGTTGATTGCCCGGATCAAGGCACTACACCGACGAGCTGATCTATCGAAGACGACGCCAGCTGAACAACCAGCCAATGCGGTTAGTTCTTTTGATGTACAGACGGATCATTTTAAACTCAATACTAAGACTCGTGAGGCTTATTTAGCAGACAAACAAATTCAGGATTTGACGCCTAAGGAGTTTGACCTGCTCAAGACTTTGGCGCAGAAACCACGCCAGGTCTTCTCACGCGAGCAGTTATTACAACTCGTTTGGGACTACGAATATTATGGTGACGAACGGACCGTTGATGCCCATATTAAGAAGTTACGGCAAAAGATCGAAAAGGCCGGACCACAAATTATTCAAACGGTTTGGGGGGTCGGCTACAAGTTTGATGATAGTGGAGTTGATGTTCAATGAAGCTGATTTATCAACAAATGCTGGCGTTCTTTGCCGTTATCATTACGGTGATTGTGGTTCTCGGGTTTTCATTTATCCGGACGACTAGGACGATGCTTTATCAAAACTCTTGGCAGCAATTACAGCAATACGCCGCGAGTATTGAAAAAGAAGCAATTCGGTATAATACGAAGACTAATCAAGTCGTGGGGTTTAACCAACAATTTCTAAATGATGGTACGGTTATTTTACGCGATCAGCACATTCATTTCTCGGTCTATGATGCTAATAAGACGTTGGTCTATCCTAGTGGCGTGGGGACATCGATGGACAGTACCCCTGGGGGATCAATCTACGACCCTAAGATTTCGGCCAAGGATTGGAAGAAGCTCAAGCAGAATAAGATTATTACACAAGCGCCCCATGTTACGTTTCGGTCGCGTAATCACAATCAACCAGTGAATACGCCATCGTTGCGGACGATTGACGTGTTAGTCCCGCTTTTCTATAAGAATGGATCGACTAAGAAATTTGTTGGGGCGATTTCAATTGGTTCATTTGAACAAACGTTACAGGCGAGCGAACAACAGATTGAAAAGAATTTGTTCATCGCACTGCTAGTTTCAGGAATTGCGGCGCTACTATTGAGTTATATCTTGGCGCGTTATTCGGTTCGCCGGATCAACCGGCTACGTTATGCAACTCATTCCGTTGCTAACGGTGATTTTGATATTCAGGTGGATAGTAATCACAAGGATGAGATTGACGATTTAGCGGATGACTTTAACGGCATGGTCAACTCGTTAAGAGCCTCTAATGAAGAAATTAAGCGGCAGGAAAAGCGGCGCCGAGAGTTTATGGCGGATGCCGCGCATGAGATGCGAACACCATTGACCACAATTAATGGTATTTTGGAAGGATTAGCATACGATGCGATTCTGGAAGAAGACAAGGGTCATTCGATCGAGTTGATGCAAAACGAGACGAAGCGGCTGATTCGACTAGTTAATGAGAACTTAGACTATGAAAAAATCCGAACCGGACAGATTGCTTTAAACAAGACCAATTTTGATGGTGCCGAGGTTTTGCATAACTTAGTTGAACAACTCACAAAGAAGGCGGCCGCCGCTGATGATCAATTTAAACTGACGGTTCCTGAAAAGTTACCAGTGTGGGCGGACTACGATCGGTTTGTTCAGGTCCTATTCAACATCATGCAAAATGCAATTCAATTTTCACAAGCTAACGTGATTGAAGTAACGGCTAGTCGGACCGATCACGCAACAGTCGTGGCGATTCAAGATCATGGGATTGGTATGACACCAGATCAGGTCAAGAATATTTGGGAGCGGTACTATAAGGCCGATCCATCACGAAAAAATACAAAGTATGGTGAATCAGGCTTGGGACTTGCCATCTCACATCAGTTGGTCCAACAACATGGTGGGTCGATCAAGGTGGATAGTGTGGAAAATGAAGGAACCTGTTTTACCGTCACTTTCCCGGATGAAGGCTTTGATAAGCCAATTATTGATGATTAACGTGGCGTTTTGAAAGGCGTGACTAAACAAGTGACCGGGTTTTGAGATTGTGTTGATCTTAAAGCCCGGTTTTGTTAATGCAGTGGTAACGTTAAGGCGGAATTGGAAGTCGTGCGACCTTAACTGATGATTTAGCAAACTGATTATGACCAGTGCATTTCCGTATTTGTTGGCGTTCCACCTCGCACTCTGGGGCTAAATATGTTACCCTTAACAAGGCTGCAAACAGCGATTTATCAATAGTTTAGATAAGATTTGAAATGAATAGGAGAAACAATAATTATGCAAAGAGTACAAATTACGGGTAATTCTCAACGTAAGGTCAAGGATGACTATCCCTTACTCGTACAGGACGATTTAAAAGATCCGAGTATGAAACTAACCGATGGCTCCTTCGTGGCATTAATGGCGAGTTCACAATTTATGGGCTACGCGCTGATTGCTAAGCATCGCCGACAATTAGGTTGGGTGCTTAGCTTGGATGAAAGTGAGACGCCGACGACCGACTATTTCCGCAAGTTATTCAAACAGGCGTTGGTGCGGCGGGCAACAAGCATGGATCCACAGTTGCCACAACGGGTCTTCAATGCGGATGGCGATGGTTTAGGTGGTTTAGCCATTGATCGTTATCAAGATTATTATGTGTTTACTTGGTATGCAGAAGGTGTTTATCAACAACGCGAAATGCTTTACGCAGCTTTTGAAGTGGCTACGGATCATCAATTTAAGGGAATCTACGCCAAGTTACGCTTTAACGTTGAAGAAGCTAACTTGAAGAGTCAATTGGTAACGGGGGAGGCGGCGCCAGAACCGTTGTTAGTGACAGAAGGTGCAGTGACGTACCCATTACACCTTGCCGATGACTTAACGACTGGGCTGTTATTAGATATGCGGCCCATTCGGGAATGGTTGGCAGGTGCTGAATTACAAGGTAAGACGGTTCTGAACTTGTTTAGTCAAGAAAATGGGGTAACAGCAGCTGCAGCAGTTGCTGGCGCAGCCAAGACAATTTCCATTGAAACGAGTAAAAAAGGCGCCAAAGAAACTGCTGATCAACTGGCAGTCAATAACATTGATCCTGATAAGCAGGAAATCCGGGCAATCGAAGTGAATAGTTACTTAGACTATGCGCAAAAGCACCGGTTAAGTTATGACGTTGTGGTTGTAACAGCACCGACCTTTGCTCGGGTCAAGAAGCAAAAGTTCCAAGTTGCCACCGATCTGACGGACTTATTAACGGCAACTTTGCCAGTTGTTCGGCGAGATGGTCAATTAGTAATTGCAACTACTGCCAATAACTTCTCTATGAAGAAGTTTAAGGCTGCGGTGACGGCGGCCTTTGTTGGTAGTGATCGGCACTTCACGCTTAGTGAGACGTTTCGGTTGCCAGCTGATTTTGTTACACGCAAGGCATATTTAGCAAGTAATTATTTGAAGGTACTGGTTTTAACGCTCGACAAATAGTCGATAATGTCATAATTTGAGCGGCAAATAAAAAAATTTTAATGGGTATTTCGGGGACCGTTTTCATTAATTGAAAACGGTCCCTATCACTAAGAAAACGAATTCATGAAAATATAAAAATAATTATATTTAACCCTGAATCCC
>OMJG01001009.1_pt1 | contig 18023 bp, 29 predicted proteins | sample 1646431 | NCBI WGS metagenome assembly OMJG01 (sample SAMN03771674, study PRJEB25209) | food metagenome | isolation source: Cotija cheese | place: Mexico:Jalisco,Michoacan | collected 2011-12-12
TGTTCCATCTTTTTTAGTATATTTTTTAATTCTATTATCTTTTTTTGCCATAGTTATTCTCCTAATCGTGTGGAAGCAGGTTTAAGAGAGGTCTATGGATTATCACCTTCTTTCAATTTTGATAAAAATAAATAAGCCTACAGTTTAGACTCATTTATTTTTCGGATTATTCCAATCCAGTTTGACTTTCACCACTAACAGCACCGTTAGTTAATGTAACTGTTGCATTAGCACCCAAACTTCCTTTAACGCCAGATGTATAGGTAAGAATAGTAATTGTAGTTCCAGCTAATGTGGAAATATTAATACCATTAGGATCTCCAAGAGTATTCTTTACATCATCCTCAGATTGTCCGTTTTGGATTTGACCAAATGAATCCAAGGTGATTTTATTTTTTCTATTAACTTTTAAACTACTAATATGCTTACTAATTGCGTGTCCATTTGAGAAGCCAACTGCTAAAGAACTTCCTAAACCTTTTGACCAGGTATTTAAATCAACAGTTTGTGTTTGTACAGTACTTGTTGAAGTGGAAGATGGTTTGCCTAATTCCTTTTTCAAGTCATCAAGAGAAGTACCGCTATTTTCATCAAGAGTAATCTTATTGAATTGATCTAATGTGATACCAGTTTCTTTCTTTGAAGATGCACTTGAATTACTATTCGAACTATTTCCTGATGAAGAACCACCACCTGAGCATCCCACAGCCGTTGTGGATAATAAAATTGTAATTAATCCTAAAACTACACTTCTTTTCTTCATTTTGAATCTCCTCCTATAACATAAATCCCCAGCTTTTTATGTCTATCAGTATTTGGACATTAAACTACCCAGCAATTATTTTTCTAACTGAATTTTCATATCTTTGAGGGATATTAAATTGTGTTAGGAAAGTCATGGAATTGTTAAATTCAATATCGTTATCTGAACAGTATTTCATTAATAGATTAATAGCAATAAGATTTGCGCTGTTTTCGGATTTCAATCGTGAGATTGTAGATTGATCATATAAATAACAGGAATCACCGTCAATCATATGACCAATCTCATGAGCTACCACCATTGGTAGTTCCTCTTGCTTGTACCAATTCGTATTAATGAACATCATATTCCGTTCAGGTATAGCTAAGGAAGGCCAGAATGAATCTACCTCATTTAATAGCTCAAATCCTATGTGATGATCCAGTGCATAATTCAATAAATAAGTTGTAACATCACTCATATATTATTTTCCCCCATCTAAAATACGTCTAATCATTTCTAATTCTTCTGGTGGTATTTCTCTACCACCATAGCTCATGATAGTGTAGTCATCTTGCATAGCATCTTTAATATCTACTTTTTTAGGCTTAGTGTTAACATCCGGATCATCCGTTTTACCCAATAGGTAGTCTACAGATACGTGTAAAACATTAGCAACAGCCTTAAGATTATTAATTCCAGGTTCTTTATGTTTCCATGAATATATAGTGTTGGTACCCAAATTAGCCATATCGTTCACTTTTGTAAGACTAAAACCTCTTTGGTTTGAAATTTTTTTAATTCTATCTAACGTTGTCATAATAGGCTTTCTCCAATATATGACGACTAATAATTAGACTTAGACTAAAAATATACTTGCATTATTTTAGACTTAGTCTTATTATTAATTCATCAAGTAATTGAGCAACAAAAAACACACGACCACCGATACAATGCTTTGGCGAGAATTGCGGTAGTAATAGGGTTTAAATTGCTTATTTGTTATGCCTTAATATTAGACTTAGCCTAATAATTTGTCAATAACTTGATGAAAAAATAACAGTAAAGGAGTTGATTACATGCCAGAACAACAATTTGCAGAAGCAGCATATGACATTGAACGATCAATTAAGATTGCATTGCTTAATCGAGATATGACTCAAAAAGAGTTAGCTGAATTGATTCATGCTAATCCACAACAATTGAATAGAGCCATTAAAGGCGACATGACACCTAAGTCACGTGAACTACGTGAACAAGTAGCACGAGTTTTAAATCTATAAAAAAGAAGGCAAGTAAATGATGAACAACTTACAGGAATTTACTAATGGTGATATCAAATTACCGAAACGAAAACGGTGACATTGAATTCGACGCTGAAAAAGCAGCTATTGGATTGGGAATTTCTACCGTTGCCAAAAGTGGCAACGTCGTGGCCAGATGGCAAAGAGTTAGAAAATATTTATCATGCCCACAAGTAGGCACGGGTGATTTCATCACTGAACCTCAATTTTATAAATTAGCAATTAAGGCTAATAACGCAACGGCTGAAAAATTTCAAGATTGGGTTACATCAGAAGTTCTACCAACCATCAGAAAACACGGTGCATATTTAACAGATTCAGCAATTGAACAAACGTTAACGGATCCAGATTACCTAATTAAATTAGCCACACAGCTTAAAACGGAACGTGAGGGTAGGTTGATTGCTGAGCAGCAAGTGAATGAGTTAAAACCAAAGGCAACATATTACGATCAAGTATTATCTAATCCATCCTTAATGAATATTACGGCCATTGCTAAGGATTACGGATATAGCGGAAAAACTTTTAATAAATTACTTTATAAATTGAAAATTCAATATCCGCAGACTGGCACTTGGTTCCTGTATGCCAAATATCAGGATAAAGGGTGGACACAATCCAAAACGGTTCCTTATAGGAACGCTAAGAATGCTACAGGTAAAGGATCAGCATTACAAACTAAATGGACTCAAAAAGGACGACTTGGTTTGTACAAAGAATTGAAGAAACATGGCATAGTTCCCAAGATTGAACAACTTTACATGGAGGTCTGATCATGGCATTTGAAGTATTGTTTTCGGACAAACAAAAGGAAGAATTAGGTTCACAAATTTATTCGGTTGTATCTGAGGCAATTCAAAAGGCTAGGTCAGATGCTGGTATGGACAAGATGTTTCTTAATAAGCGTGAAACATGTGAGTATTTAGGAGTTTCGAATAACACCTTTGATAAGTATTTTAAAGATTTAAAGGCCCATGACATTAATGGGTTGCTGGTTTATAGCAAAAAAGAAATTGATGAGTTCGTTTTTAATAAATAAAAATCAAAAAATGTGTGGAAGCAGGTAAGAACTCATGAAGTTATTGAAAGAGTTACGAATTAAATTTGAAATGAATCAAAAAGATATGGCAAAAACCTTAGATATTTCATATTCACATTATGTGAAACTTGAGAATGGTTTTGTAAATCCAAGTTTTAAATTGATAAAAAAGATAAAAAGAGAATTTCCAGACATTGATTTGAATAAAATCTTCAAATAAAAAAAGCATACCTAGTCCATCCACCAAGTATGCTGCGAAATTTTTAAAGTCTTCAAATATAGGATGGTATATTTCCAATCCTTTACTGGTATCGTCGTCCAGCACTGCGATTAAAATATTTTCTACTCCCCATCCTGAATAACAAATGCATTATTTTTCAATAATGTAGAATATCATTCTGTCTATTTTTACGATGCTAGCCATCGGCGTGTGCGGAAGTAACACAAAAAATGGAATACAAAAATATTGGAGACACAGTTTAAATCAACATTCCTTCCAAGAGCTATCAGCCCCTTTCAAGATAGAATGTTGGTTTAAGTATAACAAAACATTCCTTAAAAAAGAACATTTCAAAGAAAGTGTGATGTCAGTATGATCCACGAGGGATTAATAACATGGACTATTTTAGTAACATTGGTAAGTTCAGGGACAAGTTATCTATTTATGAAATATAAAACAGTTGAAAGTATTGTTTTAACTCTGACTGACTTTACCGAAGAAGATATTCAAAAGTTGAAGGATATGATCAGATGGAAATTTTAAAAGGATTATTTTTACTTTTGATTGCTGTAGTTGTTTCAGGATTGTTTATTAAATTTTGGAATGATTGCAAATAAAAAAGCCAATCCGGAATGAATCGGCAATGGCTAATGATTGGAGCTGAAATAGTGAAGAAGATTGATTTGGGATGTTTAGGATTGATTCTTCAAGGAATATCTTTAATCTGTTTTATTATTTTGTTCTTCTTGAAGAGCTAATGCTGTAAGTCTAAATGACCTTAAATTCTTATGAAGCAAGATATAGTGTGCGTTTTTAATATCGAATGTAAATTCTTTATTCTTATATGGAGTTTTTATATTTAATGTAATTTCTTTTATAGCGTCTTCATTTTTAGGTTCATCTGAAATCATTACGATTGAAAACCTAGAAATGTCATAAGGTTCTAATCTTAGTGGAAAATGTGTATATGGGGCGTTTATTAGATATATCGGTAAGCTATTATCTAACTTTGGTGAATTAAAAGACAGAGATGGAGCAGGAATATTTCCACGTTCTAGCTCGATATTCTGAATCGTAACAGGGATATTTCTCTGATTTGTTATAAGAAGTGAGATAACAATGATATTGGCATCGATTGCTAATTTTTGAGAACTTGAGAGTCTAGACGTTTTATCGATTAAAAGATTCCCTTTTGACCAATAAGAATCAAAGGTGTCATCTAGGTCTACATCTATTTTTGGAATGGTAATTAGATGGTTTAGGTAATTAACAAGAAGACTGAGGCTTCCTGTGATGGCACCTATAAGTGCAATAACATCGGTTGGATTATTTAATTTCATTTTTTTCACCCTAAAAAAATTATATCAAAGGAGCAAACATATGGATAACAATATTCGAATTAAAACAGATGATGACTATGATCCAATTGGCGATTGCGAACCCTACGATCAATATATAGATGACAAATTAACAGGAGATGAACCACATGGTTATTAATCAGGACACGGTAACAATGGATGATTCTTTGAATCAATTAGCCAAGATATGTAAAGAAATTGGACATGTTGAAGAGCAAATAGAAAATTGCAAAGTTGATGAGTATGTTGACCAAATTCAAGGCATTTATTATGAACCAACACAAATAAAACTTCGGCAATTAAAGATTAAGCGAGCTGATTTAGAAAATCAGAAAGAAAAGGCAGAAGAAGTTGTGTATATGGCTTTTGATCACTATTACTCATAAGGAGGTGCGATTTGAACTTAGCAAAACAATTGAATACATTAATTGATTTAGCAATGAAATATAGAAGTCGACAATTAATTTTTCGATTCATTTCAACCGAACATAATCGGCACAAATATATTTCTGCAGCATTAGATATGGAGAAACAAAAAAAGTTCATTCTCACGGCAATGGGAATGAACCACTAACAAAAATATTCACAACAAAATTATATCACGAAAGAGGTAGAACATGGCTAGTAATGAAGTAGTACTTCAAGATTTTAGCGTTAATTTCACACCTACAAAAATCTCTATTAATAATGAAAATGAATTAAAGCAAGAATTAGAATCGATTGCTGATAAGTATTCGGGTCTTATTGTCACAGAAAATAATTTAAAGAGTGTTAAATCTACCAGGGCTAAATTAAATGCTTTGAATAAGGGGTTGGATGATAAGCGTAAGGAAATTAAGTCCAGCTATAATGCACCATTGGATGAATTTGAAGACAAAGTTAAAGGATATCAAGCCATTATTAATAAATCCTTAGAGCCTATTTCTGACGGTATTAAGACACTGGAAAATTCTCAACGTGAGGAGCGTAAAGCACATGTTCAAGAAGTCATTAATGAAATGGCTCCTGAATATGATATTGATCCAACTGAAATAGAGATTGAAAAATCTTGGACCAATAAAACGATGACAGATATTAAACTTACTAGAATTTTATCTGATGGTTTCAATGCTCTTAAAAGAAAAAAGGATTTGTTTGAAACTAATAAAAAGTTAGTCGAAGAACACTGTAAGTATGTTGGTGTTGAACCTGCAGGTTGGGTAAGTCAATTATCTGATGAATACAACGCTACTGATGTTATTAAGGCGATTGATCAAGCGGTTGAAGACAAGAAACAAAAAGAGCTTGCTGAGCAAAAACAAATTGAATCAGAAAAGGCAATTCAAGAATCAAAACAACAAAAAATTGGAGATTCTGTAATTGATACTGAAACGGGAGAAGTTATTCAAGATGATATTCCTACCGAATATGCTGTTTCAATTCAACTAATTGGAAGTAAAGTCGATATCATTCAAGCTATTCAAAAAATCAATGGACTTTCTAATGTAACTAGTAAAGTTTTGAATCCATTAAGTGCATGGGAGGGATAGTTATGACCGAAGAAAACAAAAATACTATTTCTTTAGTAAAAACATTATCTGAAGTTCAAAAGGAACTGGATAAGATTGAGAAAGATGGCAAGAACAACCGCCAGGGATTTGAATACGTTAGTGAAGCTCAAGTCAAAGCTAAACTTCAAAAGAAGCTTGCTGAACATGGGATCATGATTATTCCCAGCTACGAAATTTTGAATACTTGGGTCAATCAAACTAACAATGGTAAATCAATGAATTATGCATCAGTTATGGGCAAGTTCAAGTTAACTAATGGAACTGAAGGATTAGTTGGCAGTATGCCTGGTATTGGAATGGATTCTGGTGATAAAGCTATCTATAAAGCAGAAACGGGTGCTCAGAAGAATTTCTTAATGCAACTATTTCTTATGTCTACTGGTGATGATCCGGAAAATGATAATAATTGGAACAATCAACAACCTCAATACAATAATTACAATCAGAATTCATATAACAATTATCAACCACAAAATCAGTATTCAAATCAATCTAACAATGCTTTTGGAAATTTTGCTAAGCCACAACCTAAACTAGCAAATGAAACTAAAAAAAAGGTTATTAACGAACAATTATCTCGATTGTCAGATTTGAATCAAACGGACTTTAGCAAATCGTTGGCTGCTTTACAATCTCATTTTCCAAATGTTGACTTTAATCGTTTAGCAGATTCTAGTGCTGATAATATGATTGCATTCTTGAATAAACAAATTGATACAACTAAAGCAACCTTGAAACAATTAGGTGTTGAGATACCTGAATGAAATTTCTAGCTAAGATTAAAAATATTCAAGGAAAAGATATCACTTTAGAAATGGCAGATGACATTAATTATCAGCGTGTTTCGAAGCTATCGAATGGTAAACATCCCTCGGTAGAAGTTGAATTATCCGACAACAGACAAATTTCGATTGATCAACGTAGTAAGATATACGCCTTGATTGCTGAAATAAGTGATTGGTCAGGCTATATGGTCGATAAAGAGGCCCCGGGCATTATGAAGTGGAAGTATCTAATTGAAACCGGTAGAAGTGAATTTAGTTTGTCAAATTGCACCATGACAGAAGCCAATGAGTATCTCAGTTGGTTACTTGATTTTTGTTTTGATAATGATGTTCCTTTTACTACAAAAACTTGGGATATGTTGCCAAATGACTATGCAATGCAATTGAGATGTTTAGAGCATAGAAAATGCTGTATCTGTGGTAAGCATGCCGATGTAGCTCATGTTGAAACTGTTGGAATGGGTAGAAATAGAAAACACATCAATCACAGCAAGTATTATTTTATGGCTTTATGTCGAGTACACCATATTGAACAACACAAAATGGGTATCATGTCATTTTTTCAAAAATATCATATTAAACCTATCAAATTAGATGATGAAGATCGTAAGAAATTGAGGATTGGAGGCTAATCATGGCGATTGTACGTGCAAAAAGAAAAACTAATTTCACCATTATTGGTAACACTGGATTAAAGGACAAGCGGCTAACTTTAAAGGCTAAAGGTCTTTTGGCTTATATGTTGAGCCTACCTGATGATTGGACTTTTTATGAAACTGAATTAATGGAACATAGCAAAGATGGTCGTGATGCAATTAGATCAGCTTTAAAGGAACTTGAAGGTGCTGGGTATTTAGTCAGACATCAAAAAAGAGAAGACAGTGGTAAGTTTGGTCAAAAAGAGTGGAAAGTATGGGATGAACCGTTGACTGAAAATCCGACATCGGTAAACCAGATATCGGGAAATCCAACAGCGGATAATCCAACACTACTAAATACTAATCCACTAAGTACTAATGAACTAAGTACTGATAAAACCCTTAATCGTGATTCTCACGACAATATCCCGTATAAAAAGATAATTGATTACCTGAATCAGAAAGCAGGTACTAACTATCGTGCTAGTTCTTCAGCAACAAAAAGATTGATCAATGGAAGATTTCATGATGGATTCAAGTTCAATGACTTTAAATGCGTGATTGATAACAAAGTTAATGATTGGAAGGGTACGACGATGGAAAAGTATATCCGACCACAAACCCTATTTGGAACTAAGTTTGAAGGTTACTTGAATCAAAAGAATAAACTTACATCTGCTCCAATCTATCCTGATTTATTTTAGGAGGTATTATGGAACCCTTAAATTTAGATGGTCCGATGCGAAGAATTGCCAAAAAACATGGAATTGATTTATCAAGATTAGATATTCAAAAGTTTCTTGATGCCAGGGATGCACATGAGGAACAAGAAGCAATTAGATTCACTCAAATTAATAATCAAATTAAAAAGAAACGCTTATATAACAGTTCTTTGATCAGTGATTTTGAAGACCTTAGTCAAACATTTGATGATTTTAGGATAACTGATGTAAAACAAAAATCAGAGTTTGATAAAGCAAAAAATATTGCTGAGAGAATTTCAAATGGCGAAATAGGCAATTACACCTTTGCTGGTAATGCTGGTTCTGGAAAGACTATGTTGGCAATTAGTATCTTGAATTACATTAATCAAAACAGTGATGTTAAATCTTGTTACTTTGCTAGTTTTTCGATGTTAGTTAATGAAAATATAAATGGCATTCATGATCCAGGGCAAAGGCTTGATGCATCGAGAGCGGAAAGCTGCATTAAGAATTGTGATGTCCTGGTATTGGATGATTTAGGTTCAGAAACAGCTATGAAATCAGATACTAGAGAAGCTAGTGATTATACTCAATCGTTACTTTTCAGAATTGCCGATTATAGAAAAAGTAAGGTCAATATTGTTACAACAAACAATTCTAGTAAAGAGCTGCAGTCAATTTACAATTCAAAAATATACAGTCGTTTGATTGCTAAAAAAGCAAACAATGCAATTCGATTCGACAGTAAGGATATGAGGAATGTATGAAAAAAATAGATGAAATAATTCCAATCAGTAAGGAAGAATTTGGATTTGAATCAGATGGTTTTGATATGGCTAGACGTGATGTGGTTACTGTTAGTAATCTAATTGATCACATTCATCGAGAATCTGGGAAAGCCTACAATTTAATGCTTCAAATTAGAGAATATAACGAAGCATATCGAGGCAATAAAGATGTTTTGGAATCGCTAGCAATTATTAATTTGGCCAGTAGTGATGCTCATGATTTTTTATCTGATGATAAGAAAACACTTGGAATTTTAGAGGATGAAGGGAATTAAGATATGAAAAAAACAGATAAAAAAACCAGTCCAATTAAGGACTGGCAAAATATAGCAATTATGAATAAAGATTCGGAGGTAATTGCTGTAATTACTAATGATCAAATAATAATAAAAGAAGGGTATAACTTCAAAATTGATGTTGGATTATAGAAAATTACCCTAAATTATTATTTTTTGATGAATCGGGTTTGGAAACCGGTGTTGGCTTGTTGCCAATATTCTTAACAGAATAATTTTTGTAGTTTCCAGCTTTTATTTCATGAACAAACTGTGTTCTAGTCATATTCTTCCCAGTGTGAGTATCATGAAATCTTGTATTTCTTCCCGATTTGGTTTGGGATGTTACTTTAATTCTAGCCATTTATTAGGCTCCTTTGATTTATTTTGAATACTACGAAAAATGAAGTAATCCTTGGGGAGGATAAACATACGTGTATTCAATATGTATAGTCTAGTAAATGAATTAATAAGTGTCAATATATTGTACAGAACAAACGTTCTTACACAAGATGGAGTATAAAATGTATAAAAATAATTTAAAGAAAATACTTAAATCTAAGAATATTAGTCAAAGTGAACTTTCAAGAATGGCTAATATTCCTCGTACAAATGTTGTAGCCATTATCAACGGTCAGATAAAGAATCCAACTATTGGACTAATGATTAAAATTGCTGATGCATTGAAAATTAGCTTAGATGAGTTTAGAGGTGATAAAGATGATTAATCGTGTTGTGCTAGTAGGACGACTGACTAAAGACCCGGAACTACGATATACGACTAATGGTGTAGCAGTTGTCAGTTTCAATTTGGCTGTTAATAGATCATTCACTAATTCTCAAGGTGAACGTGAAGCCGATTTTATTAGTTGTGTAATATGGCGTAAAGCTGCAGAGAACTTTGCTAACTTTACACATAAAGGTTCGCTAGTGGGTGTAGATGGCCGTATACAAACTAGTTCGTATGATAACCAACAAGGACAAAGAATCTTTAGAACTGATGTTATTTTGGAGAATTTCTCCTTGTTGGAACCTAAAAATCAGAATGGAAGTACTAGTTCAAATAATTTTAGTAATCAGAATTCTCAATCTAACTACAATCAGAACGCTAATAATTTTAACAATCAAAGTAATACAAATAATCAATATAGAAATTCAAATCAGAAATCTAAGGATCCATTTCAAAATAATAATGGTGGCATCGAGATTAGTGATGATGATTTGCCATTTTAGTGGAGGAACGATATGAATAATAAATTGTTAATCAATTTCAACTTGTCAGAAATTGCAGAGGGTGCAGTTCAAGCCAAGTTTGCTAAAGAAGTGGAAAAGGTGTGCAAAAACATTCTTGATTTGAATACGGATGCAACTAAGAAACGTAAGATTACAATTTCTTTGACCTATATACCAAATGACCAAAGAAACTCAGTTGATGTTGTCGTTGAAACTAAGTCAACGTTGGCACCACAAGTAGGAACATCAACAACCATGTTACTTGATCGTGATCTAAATACAGGTTACATGGCCGCAAATGAATTGAAATCAAAGATACCCGGTCAAACATATATCGATATAGAAGATGGCAAGGTAAAGACAGATACTGGCAAGTCGGTTGATGATGTTGAATCAGATCAAAATTCAAAAAGTGATGAGGTCGAGTCTAAAGATAACGTCATTAATTTACAAAAAAATTAGAAAGGGATGTTGAATTATGACTGATGATGTATCAGCGTGGGCACTGTAAATAGCTGCAGAACAATTAGGATATGAAGACTTTAGTGAAGTCCCACCCCAAAGTATGGGAGAAGTTTATGAAATTGCTGAGGAAATAGATTACTAGAGTTTCGAAGATTAATGTAAAGGGGTTAAATAATGGGAGCAATCGAATTAAGCGATGAGACGATTGAAAAACTTGCCGATAAGCTGGTAAAAAAATCCGACTCATTTCAAAAACTTGAGTCGGAGAAGAAATTGCGCAATGTAAAAATATTATTGGTTAATTACAAATATTTAGAGAGTCACTTGAATGTTGAGCTTCCTAAGTTAGAAGATGATGTAAAACTTTCCAAATATGAATTGAGTCTGTATTCGTTAATTGGCTATAGAGTACGATCTAAAGAACTTATGAAATTTGTAAATGCCAGTCTTAGCAAATACAAACATATTTGTGAAGATAGTGTTGACGAAGGATATCGTAGGTATGATGTTATCTATAATCTTTACATTGCCGAGCATAAAATGACTTATCGAGCTTTATCAGAAAAATATTCTGTTGATGAGAACACAATTCGGAGGGATGAGAGAAGAGCACGTGAAGAGTTGTCAGTATTGATGTTTGGTGCTGATAGCATAAATGACATGTCAAAATGATGTCAAAAATCTGTCAATCGATGCATGTTTTAAAGATATATAATGATATCGTGGAATTAGTGAGATAGTTCTATGTTTAGCCTCGCTATGATTTTTGGAGTGACCTGTGGAAAGGGTCACTTTTTTTGTGGATTGAGATAGGCTCAATGATTGCTAATTACTTAGTAAGTTAATACCAACAATAGAGAATCCCTCCCCTATAATAAATTCCGGTAGTAATCATCTAGGTTCGAATCCTGGAATCCACATTTTTTTCAATACATAGTTAAACAAAATGACTTTTCTATGCTGTTATCAAGATATATTGATAACTGAGTTAATTGATAAAGCACAATAGATCTAGTTTGGTTTGATAACCTGATTTTACTAGCTTTCATCATGATATACTTTTTCCTAGTTGATATTAATTTAGGAGGGTATTTAAAATGCTTTATAAACTAAGACCGGATTTTTCTGATTGGAATTTTAGCAAAATAACTCCTGCAACTTATATTTGCGGGTATTGTGGTACAAAGGTTTCCTCAGATAAAGGGATGTATCTAAAGGACAAAGCAATGGGGGATTCTTATGCCAATAATTCCAAAGCATTTGGCGTATTTATTTGTACAAGTTGTAATTTACCATCATTTATAGCAGAAAGTGAGGATGGAAGCATGATACAGGTTCCAGGTATTAATTATGGCAATTCGGTATTGCATTTACCAGACGATGTAAATGAAATTTATGAAGAAATGAGAAGATGTTATTCAGTAAGCTCATATACAGGTGTAATCTCTTTAGGAAGAATTTTACTTGATCATATTGCCGTTGATTGGGGAGCAAAATCCGGACAAAGTTTTCAACAAAATGTAAAGTATCTAAAAGATAATCATTATATTGCAGCAAATAGTGAAAAATGGGTAGATTTGATTAGACAGTATGGCAATAAGAGTAATCATAAATTAGTTATTAATACTCAAACTGATGCGCAAAACATTATTAAGTTCTGTGAAATGATTCTTAAAACCAATTATGAGTATCAATTTATAGCGGACAATGAAATTTAGTAACTGGATATTATTCTGATAGGAGGTTAGGTGATATGTGATGATTAAATGGAAAGAGGCAGAAAAGGATTACTTACTTGGAATGAAGTATAAAGACATTGCTAGTAAGTACGATGTTTCAATCAATACAGTCAAATCGTGGAAGAGTAGACACGGTTGGCAAAGGGGTGCACCCGATAAAAAGAGTGTGCATACAAAGCCTAAAAAAGTTGCACCCAAAATAATAGATGAATTAGAGGCAAACGATAAGCTAACAGAAAAGCAAAAATCGTTTTGCCTTTTTTATTTGCAACAATTTAATGCAACCCAGGCTTATCAAAAGGCTTATGGTGCTACTTATGAAACTTCAAGAGTTGAAGGCAGTAGAAACCTTGCAAAACCTAATGTAAAACAACAAATAGCAAAACTAAAGAAGCAACTACATTCAGATATTTATATTAGTATCGATGACATCGTTAAGGAATATGCTAAGCAAGCCTTTGCCAGTTTGGGAGATGTATTAGACTACAAAGTCCATAAAGAAATTGTTATGGATAATGATGGCAATGTTTTTCTTGATACAGAAGATAATCCAGTTGAGAAGCATGTTGCTGATATTTATTTGAAACCTAGTGAGGAAATAGATTGGTCGTTGGTCCAGGAGATGCATCGGGGAAAAGATGGATTAGTAGTCAAACTTTATGACAAGCAGAAAGCATTGGACAGTTTAACCAAATTGGCTGATACATTTAAAGATAAGGATGACAATAATATGATTCAGATCGTAGATGATATTGAAGGAGATGATGAAGATGGTTCAAAAGGTAAGACTTAAAAGTAAAATTGCACCATCGTTCAGACAACTTCATGTAGATATCAAGAATCGTAGACATTCAAATTATTGGCTTAAAGGTGGACGTGGTTCAACCAAGTCGAGTTTTATATCAATTGAAGTAGTGCTTGGAATCATGCGGGATTCAGAAGCTAATGCAGTCGTATTAAGAAAAGTTGCAGCTACATTACGAGATTCAGTTTATGATCAGTATCTTTGGGCAATAGATGTATTAGGCGTTCAAGATTTTTGGAAAGAATCAGTGAGCCCCATGACATTGACTTATAAACCAACTGGGCAACAGATTAGATTTAAAGGTGCAGATAAGCCACGAAAAATTAAGTCACAGAAATTTAGACATGGTTACATTAAGTTCAAACATTATGAAGAAACCGATGAATTTAATAATTGGGCTGAGATACGTTCAATAAACCAATCATTAAATCGTGGTGGTAGCAATATAATTACCTTTTATTCTTACAATCCACCCGCAAGCATTAATAGTTGGGTCAATCAAACAACAGCATCAGAAGGTTTGAGAGATGATACCTTAGTTCATTCATCAGATTACTTGTCAGTTCCTATAGAATGGCTCGGTAAGGAATTCTTGGCAGATGCTGAACAATTGAAAAAGGATAATCCCAAAGCCTTCAAACACGAATATATGGGCGAAATAACCGGTACTGGTGCTGAAGTATTTAATAACATTACTTTACGTGAAATCACTGATGAAGAAATTAGCCATTTTGACAAGATTTATCACGGATTAGATTTTGGATTTGCTCATGATCCATTGGCATATGGTGATATTTATCTGGATTCGGCACGAAGAAGAATATTTATGTTTAATGAAATTTATCAGGTAGGGATGACTAATCGTGAAGCAGTTGCTGCAATTAAGAAGCTTAATCCAATGAACGAACCTATTATTGCTGATTCTGCTGAACCAAGAACTATTGCTGAATTTAGAGATTATGGATTGAATATCAGAGGAGCTATTAAAGGCCCTGGTAGTCGTGAGCATGGGTTTAAATGGCTTGAAGATTTACGAGAAATCGTTATTGATCCATCACGTTGTCCTAATACGGCTAGAGAATTTTCTAGTTATGAATTGGAACGGGATAGCAATGGTAATTTCAAATCAGGATATCCTGACGGCAATGACCATACTATCGATAAAACTAGATACGAACTAGAACCAATTATGAAGAAGGGAGGATTCAAACCTTGGAAAAAGAAGCAATGATTGCGCTATTAAAACGGACTGATCCAAGACGAATCAAGTTTATTAATAGATATCAAAAATCTTTGAATTATTATTTTAATAAAAATGACATTACTAATCGCAATAATGGTGAATCAAAAACTAATTCTGAAGGTAAAGACGATATACTTCGAAGAGCTGACAATCGTGTAAGTTCTAATTTTCATCAATTGTTAGTTGATCAAGAGGTTGGATATGTTGCTACGATTCCTCCTGCTATTGATGTTGAAGATGATAATCTTAATACTGAAATCAAGAAAACATTGGGCGATAATTTCAATCTCCGTATTAATCAATTAGTTGTTGATGCGGCTAATGCTGGAATGGCATGGGTGCATTATTGGCTTGATGAACATGACCAATTTAGATATGGAATTGTTCCACCAGGACAAGTAACACCGATTTATTCGAATGACCTAGATAATAAACTGTTGGCAGTTAGACGAACTTACCAAGAATTAAATCCAGACAATGGAAAATATTATAAGGTGCATGAGTATTGGACGGATAAAGATGTAACAGTTTATAAATCAGAAAGTTATGATTATACCGACTTGGTACCTATGGATGACCGATTCCCTATTTATGACGTTAGTACTGGGGATGAAGTCGGAAGTAGCAATGTTATGAAACATAAATTTGGCAGAGTACCATTTATTAGATTCAAGAAAAATGAATATGCACGACCAGATTTATTAAAATATAAGGGCCTGATTGATGTTTATGACAATGTATACAATGGATTTGTTAATGATGTTGATGATGTTCAACAAGTAATTCTTGTCCTTACTAACTATGGTGGTGAGGATATTGATGAATTTAAGAAGACAATGAAAATTGATAAGGCAGTTAAGTTTGAAAGCACAGGGCCTGGTGACAAATCTGGATTAGATAAGTTAACCATTGATATACCAACAGAAGCACGAAATTCTTTGCTTGATATAACCAAATCAGATTTGTTTGTGGAAGCTCAAGGTATTGATCCAACAGATTTTGCTACAAATAATGCGACCGGTACAGCAATCAAAATGTTGTATAGCCATTTGGAACTCAAGGCATCAATGACGGAATCATATTTTAGAGATAGTCTAAATGAGCTGATTAGAGCAATTATGAAATGGTTGAATGTATCTGACTATGAAGAAAGAAAAATCAATCAGACGTGGACACGTACAGCTATTCATAACAGTTTGGAAGATGCACAAGTTATTTCACAGGTTGCTAACTATTCATCTGATGAGGCTATTGCCAAAGCTAATCCAATAGTTGATGATTGGCAAGAAGAGATGAAGAATCGTCGTGATGATGAAGTTAATCGAGATGGTTATTCTAATCCTGGTAATCTCAATAATCTAAATGGTGATGAGAATGACTAAACTCGGCTATTGGGATAAACGATATTTAAGAATTAAAGCTCAAGAACTTGAGAATGTTGCAAATTATGAGAGCAATTTAAAACCTCGCTTATCAAGTCTGGAGTATGAATTAGAGCAAGAAGCAAATACCTGGTATTCAAAGTACGCTAGTAATCATGATATTGATGTTGATACTGCGAAGCAGTTATTGAAAACTGTTGGTAGCACTAATTGGAAAATGACTCTTGCAGAGTTTAGACGTAAGGCAATTAAAGGTGGCTATACTAAAGAGTTAGATTCCGAGTATTTCAAAAGTAGAATAGCAAGGCTGCAGGATTTAGAAGAGCAACTTAAAGAAATTAGTAGTCGTTTTGCAAGTGATGAAACGGATAGTTTATCCAATAGGTTAACTAATCAGTTTCAAGAAACTTACATGACGACTATTTTTAATACTCAAGTACAACAGAATAAACTTACTAGTAATTTTGCTCAATTCAATGAAGACCAGGTTAAATATATTGTTAATCAGCCCTGGCACAAAGAAGATTTTTCAAAGCGTGTTTGGAAAAACTATCGTGATGAATTACCAGGTCAGTTAGTCGATGTGATGTTGCGTGGAACGTTTATGGGTTATAGTCCAGAACGTATCACTAAGATGTTTCAACAAAGGTTTGAAGGTATCCGTAGGCATCAAATACATCGTTTAGTTATAACTGAAATGGGACATATTGCTGAACAGGCCACTTCTAAGGCTTATGAAGAGTCAGGTATTGAAGAGTATGAATATATGGCAACTCTTGAATCCCATACTTGTGAAGTTTGTGCCCGATTAGATGGCAAGATATTTAAGATGTCTGAAAAAAGGGAAGGTATTAATTATCCATTAATCCATCCTCATTGTCGTTGCACTACAGTTCCACACATTGAGGATTTACCAGATGTTAAAGAGCGTTGGATGCGTGATCCAGAAACTGACAAAGGTAAGATTATTAATAATATGTCTTTTGATGAGTGGAAAAATAAATATGCTAATGGTAATAAATCAGGTGCAGTGAGTCATGATTGGGATAGTAAACCTACATACAATAACAACGATAAAATTGCCTATAAATTGTATGATGAATTTACCAATCGAAAAATGAAACCGCAAATCGATAGAATTGAACAGAACACGGGCTTTTCATCAATCGCTATTCAAAAGGTATTTAATCATATCTTTGTTAATCAGCATAGATTTGATAACGGAGATATAAAACAGTTCGACCCAAGCTATGATATGGCAATATCATGGCAACACTTGTTATCAAAGAGTGGAAAAGAAATAAGCAATGCTGATATAATGTTGTTGGAACATGAGATGTTTGAGTCAATCATAATGACTGATAATCAAACTACTTATGAAAAGGCCCATAAGCAAGCTAATGAAATATATAATTATTCAGCAGAATTGTATAAGGAGGAAAGATATCATGATTAGACTTTGGTTATTGTCTGATGATGGGGATATTGTTAAATATAAATATCAACCAGAAGATGATGAAAAAGGTATTATTTTATACAGCCGTTCAAGAGAAGCTACTAAAGTTGAAGATGATATTTTAAATAACTATCCTCCAACATTTTATGAAAGACTACATTCAGAACTAAAAAAATTTGGAGATGCAAATGAATTTCCAACACAAAAAACTATTGCTATGTTCTAGGCACCCAACAATTAAGTTGAGTGCTATTTTTATACCCTTTTTGACCTGAGCAAGTCGTAAAAGTGCTTATT
>OMJG01001010.1_pt1 | contig 18018 bp, 15 predicted proteins | sample 1646431 | NCBI WGS metagenome assembly OMJG01 (sample SAMN03771674, study PRJEB25209) | food metagenome | isolation source: Cotija cheese | place: Mexico:Jalisco,Michoacan | collected 2011-12-12
AACTCGCAGTATTTTTTCAAAATTATATCCCGATTTTTCTACGGGAATCATTTTAACCGTATTATCATGTCTATTTATAATGACAAAGCTCGTTTCTGCATTAAAGGTTGATAACTCATTATTTTCTATATTTAAATGATTAATAATCTTATGTATATTGGCATTAATCATATCACTTGTCGCATTACTTTCTTGTAAAATCTTTCCATATAACAAACATACTTGTACAATATCATCAAAATTAGGTTGAGAATCCATTTTGTATTTCCTTCTTTCATACAATGTCATCTCATTTACTATAACGAAAAAAAATTCCTATTATACAGATATAATAGGAATAAAACATGATTTTTTATTTAATTCGTTTTAATGCGTGATGTTTAGCCAAAAAGAAAGGACGATAATAAGCTACCGTATCCGTCATAGGTAAGACATCTTCACTTAATTTAATATTCAGTTGATTTTCAATAAATTTTCTACGAATCATAAATGTTTCATACAAATCAACATAATGTTTTTTTATATCGCGTTGTAAGGTGCTATCTGCTAAAACAATACCACTTTCACAACTTGTTCCTGCATAACCTGCCATCGAGGGTATAATGTCTGTTTGAAACATCATCCCACTTTTTAATACGATATCAGATGTTGGATAGATTGGTGAAGATAACCATTCTTCATCAGCAAATAAATGTCCAGGATTTAAATGCCATCCATACGTTTTTTGTGGCAAAATGTCTTCTATGATACTGTACATCTCATGCCCAGTCATACCAATTTTTATTGTTTCAAGCCATGTGGCAATAGCATTGAAATACGGTTTTGCTAAGACATCTAAATAATCTTCTACTCCTGTTGGTAACTGTTTAGCGGTCGAAACAGCATAGCCTGCACGAGAAGTGAGTCCGCCTTTATATCCTACAGTCATAGATACTGGATCTCCCAAAGTCACTTTTTTATTAGTTGGGTACATATTGGCTTTTTCAAAACGTTCACCGGTTGCAGCAATTGTTACCACACTTCTTGGTTGTCCAAGCTCTTGCATCACGTCCCCAATCTCCATTTCTGAGATACCAACATCAAATGTTTGCAAACCCTTTGACATGCTTTGGCTAGATAGCTGAGCCCAAAATTCATAGTGAGCAATCTCATTACTGTTATTTGTAACTCTTGCTCCATTGTCACTACTAATAAATAATCCCGTTTGATTGGATAGATTTTTTTCATCTACTACTTCTTTTAAACCTTGTATTAAAAAGTTAGGTAAATCAAATAGTTTGTTATTATCACAATAGTGACTAGTGAATAACTTCCAACCTACTACACCAACTTGCATGTTATTTGACAATCCAGCTTCTTTAAAATAATTTGTAATTGGATTGTCATTATCCATTGGTTGATTTGCTAAAGATAAATGAGGCATGTGAATACCCTTAGCTTTAATACGTGATTTAGAAACTTTATTTAAGTTTTCATTTCCTAGTATTAAATAGGCCTCTTTTGTTTTATGTAACACTAACATACCTTCTTCAAAACGTGTCACAAATCCTGTCAAATATTCAAAATTTCCACCATGTTCCAAGTCACAATAAACAACAATAGCATCTAAGTTTTTATCTGACATTCTTTTAATTACTTTATCCAAGCGTTCTCCTATCGTATCATCTGTTAACGGTACAGGTTGAAGCTCTCTATCAACTACTAATTCCTCTACTATATCTAAATCTATATTAATCAATATAATAAACCTCCTATTTTTATTTATCTATTCAATATCATAACATAAGTTAATGACTACTATCATTATAGGATAATGATAGATTAACAAAATTTAGCGATTTATTTATGACAATATCTTGATTTTAAACGTTACAACCAATGCTCATTGAGCTACTATTAGGTTTATTAATTGATAAACTTACTTTCATATCTCTACTTGAATTCAAACAAAAAAAGAACCCTATTTTCATAGAGTTCTTTTTTAGTTAATAATGACTCATTAACGACGAATTTCTTTAATTCTTGCTGCTTTACCATGTAATGAACGGATGTAATAAAGTTTCGCACGACGAACTTTACCATAACGAATTACTTCGATTTGAGCAACACGTGGTGTATGAATTGGGAAAGTACGTTCCACACCAACACCATTAGAAATTTTACGTACAGTGTAAGTTTCGCTAATTCCAGCTCCACGGCGTTTGATTACAACACCTTCAAATAACTGGATACGTTCACGAGTACCCTCAACAACTTTAGCATGTACACGTACAGTGTCACCAGGTCTAAAAGCTGGGATATCAGAGCGCAATTGTTCTTTTGTAATTTCTTCTATTAATGGATTCATGTCCACATTCTCCTTATTCTAAACATTCATATGAGTCTTACACAGCGGAATGTTGTGATAGATGAGCCATTTGACTCACTAAATAATAATAGCATAATTACTCTTTTCAGTAAAGAGGCTAAATACTTTTTTCTTCCTTTTTCACTTCTTCTAGTAATCTTTCCATCTCTTTTGTTAACTCAATCGATTCTAACATATCAGGTCGTCTTAAGTAGGTTCTTCTAAGCGATTCTTTTAACTGCCATTCTTCAATTAATTTATGATTTCCATTGGTTAATACGTGAGGAACTTCCATTCCTTCATAATTAGCCGGACGTGTGTATTGTGGATGCTCCAAAAGACCTGTTGAATGAGAATCGGTTTTGGCTGACTGATCATTACCCAAAACTTCTGGTAATAACCTCACTGTTGCATCAATCATCACCATTGCGCCAAGCTCTCCACCTGTTAACACATAATCACCAAGTGACACTTCATCGGTTACTAAAGAACGAATTCTTTCATCATAGCCTTCATAATGACCACAAATAAAAACCAAGTGTTCCTCTTTAGAAAATTCTTCCGCCATCTCTTGATTAAATCGTTTGCCTGCTGGATCAAGTAAAATCACACGAGGTTTAGTTTTTGCGTCTTCTTCAATGAAAGTAAGTGCATCATGGATAGGTTGAACTTTCAACAACATTCCTGCTCCCCCACCATACGGGTAATCATCTACTTGTTGGTGTTTATTTGTCGAAAAATCGCGAAAGTTTCTGACATGAACCTCCAGCAACTCTTTAGTGATGGCTTTTCCTAAAATAGATTCAGTTAGCGGACCTTCAAACATTTTTGGAAAAAGAGTTAAAACATCAATTCTCATCGTCAATCAACCCTTCTGGAATATCAACAGTCACTTTCTTCGCATCCACATTTACATCTAAAATAACTGATTCAATATAGGGTAACAAGATATCCTTTTTCCCATGTTCTTTATGTTTGACTACCCACACATCATTGGCTCCTGGAGATAATATTTCTTTTATGGTTCCTAATAGTTCTCCTGTTTCATCTACTACTTCACACCCAATAATTTCATGATAATAAAAAGCATTTTCCTCTAATTGACCGATTTCGTCTTTTTTAACTTTTAAAATGCCGTCACGATACTTCTCAACGTCATTAATATTCGGATGACCCTCAAAACTAACAATATCAAAATTTTTATGTTTTCTGTGAGATTTTATCATTAACTCAACCATGTCTTTTCCATCTTGAAATAGGTACAATATATTCCCTTTTTTATAGCGTTTTTCTGGAAAATCTGTTTGAGAAATTACTCTGACTTCCCCTTTAATTCCTTGCGTATTAACAATTTTTCCAACATTTAAATACTCTGTCACCTTTATTCCCTCATTTCACATATTCATTTTATTATTGTAACATTTTGCTTAAGCCAAAGCGAAACATTTTAAAAAGCATTGGCTAAAAAACTAACCAATGCTCTCTAATCATTTCTATTTATCTAACACTTTGATTGATTCAATCGAATCTCCAGGCACTTGTGGTGGTATTGAAAAAGTTAGAGCTGGTGTTGGGGTCAAAGTGAACTCGATTATTGCCCCATATCTCACTTTATCTTTGTTTTTAGTTTTATCATATAGTTTTTTATCCACATTTAACACTACGCCATTAGAATCAAGAACATCATGAATAGCGTCAGGGTCACATACTACATCAACCGACTCAAACTCGGCGGCGACTCAAATTATAAAATAACCGTATCTTTTTCAATAATCGGATCCATTGTTAACCGTCCTTCAAAGATGGGACGGCTTTTTTGGTTAGATTCCCTAACAGCTGAAGTTGATGAAGAAATTTCACCAGTTCTTTTAGTAGTTTGTCCTGCACTTGCTGTAGTATTCACTCCAGATGAGCAACCAGAGATAACAAATACACTACTAATCAACATACTACTTAAGATTATTTTTTTCATTTTACCCCCCATAACAAACTGATGTCTACAACACAATTTCATATTACATAGTAAATATATCTTTTTTAGTAATAAAGTGTGAAATTTGTGTTAATTTACTTTTTTAATAACTTATGAATGACTTTTCGAATAAGATAAAAAATCGGTACTGACACGCTCATTAATGGTAAATACACAAAAGCTAACTGACTGTTATATATGCTTACCAGTGAGAAAATGTTATCAAAAAATGTAAAAATGAATAAAAACAATACGATTAAAACACTTAAAAGTTCTATAATCTTTTTCGTCAAAGGCTTAGCTATTTCCCTAAGAACAATGAAACCAATAAATCCTGTCAATAAGACTGTTACGGTTGATTTTTGTTCATAAGACCACCCTAATATATTTCCTAACACCTCAATCAATAAAGTCATAATGACGACTGTTAACCCACTAGCTAGTGGTGGTTCAAATACATTTTTCAAAAAAGTTCCCTTGATCGGCTGCGTATTTGGTCTAAGTGCTAAAAAGAAAGAGGGTATTCCCACTGTTAAAGCATTAATTGGACTTAATTGAATAGGTTGAAAAGGATATGCTGAACTGACAAAAATATAAATTGCTGCTAAAAACAATGAATAAACTGTTTTAGTCAAGTACAGAGAAGACACTCGTTGAATATTGTTAATAACTTGTCTTCCCTCTAATACAACATCTATCATGGAATCAAAATTAGAATCTAATAAAACGAAATCAGCAATCCCCTTTGCAGCGTCACTCCCATTTGCCATAACGATGCTACAATCAGCTTGTTTTAACGCTAAAATATCATTCACTCCGTCTCCTGTCATCCCGACAACATGATTTTCTTCCTGAAGTGCTATGACTAGCTTTTTCTTTTGTTCTGGTGAAACTCGCCCAAAAATACGGTGTGTCTTCACAATTTCCGGAATTTTCTCATCTGGTACTTTACTCATATCAATTGATTCTTCATCATGCGATACGCCAGATCGTTTAGCTATCTGTGAGACCGTTTCTGGATGGTCTCCAGATATAATACATATATCCACTTTCTCCTGCTTAAAATAATCAAGCGTCTGAGGTGCTTCTGGTCTAATTTCATCTTCAAGGTAAATAAATCCTAATAATTCTAATTGATCTGGTAATACCTGGGATATCTCAATATCATTACTTTTAGCCACCGCAATAATTCGTAATCCTTTTTCAAAAGCCAATCCCATTTTTTTAGTTTGATCTTCAGAAAAGCCTTCAAATAAATACTCAGGGGCTCCCATAAAATACGTACCGTTTTCTTGAAATGTAATAGCACTCCATTTTCTCGCTGAAGAGAAAGGTATCTGTTTGACCGGCTTAAGTAAATTTTCGTCGCTTTGATTAAAATAGTTCATTAAAGCTAGTCCAGTCGCATTATCTTCATTCAACCCTTTAATCATTGAACCAACTAAAATAGAAAAGGTTTCATCTGTCAAATGAGTTGTGTCCACTGTATCATATTCTACAACTTTTAGTTGTCCGCTTGTTAACGTTCCTGTTTTATCTAAACAAAGAACGTCTACTCTAGCCAATGTTTCTATAGCACCCATTGTTTGTACCAACACTTGCCTACGACTTAATTTGATAACACCAACAGCTAGTGCAACAGTTGTTAATAAAATAAGGCCTTCTGGAATCATCCCCATAATGGCTGCTGTACTGCCTAAAATCGCTTCATTCAACTGAGTTCCACTTGTTAAACTGGTTATCATTAAAATAGCACCGATTGGTATGATTACCATGGTAAGCAAACGGATTAGACGATTCATCAACAGAATTAATTCACTATAAATGCCTTTAGTTTGCTTGGCTTCCATACTAAGTTTGTAGTTATAACTATCTTCTCCAACGTGCGTTGCTTGCATCACCCCACTACCACTGACAATATAACTTCCTGAATAAACAGAAGACCCAATAGTTTTTATGATAGGATCAGATTCACCAGTTAATTGAGACTCATCACATTCCATTCCTTCAGTATCTAAAATAGTTCCATCTACAACAATTTGCTGTCCACGTTTAACTATGATTAAATCATCTTTGACAACCTCATTTTGTGGAATATCAAATATTTGATGATTTCTTATTACCATTACTTTTGATTCACTAAGTAAGCTTAACCGATCAATATTATTTTTCGCTTTGATTTCTTGATAAACGCCAACTAAAGTATTGGATACAATCACACCCAAAAACAGTAAATTTTTATAACTTCCAGTATAGATAATAAAACCAGCTATGACTAAATTAATAAAATTAAATAATGTAAAACTATTCTCAAATAGAATCTGTTTAAATGAACGTGTTGTCTTAGGGATTGCTTGATTTACTTCTCCTCTAGCTATTCTATTTAACACTTCTTCATCTGTCAGTCCTGGATAGGATTTTCTTTTTGACATATCATCCCACTCCTAACACTTGTTATACAATAAGAATACCATTTATTAAAAAAACTGTCTGCTTGAGACACTAAATTTTTCACTATTTAGATATAGTTAAAAAAGAGACGATCTCTCATCTCTTTTTAACTACTTATTCAAAATAATTTGAGTAATACGTTGAATACAGAATGAAATACCATCAGTTGCTGCATCTTGTTTAAGCTCTGACACATCAAATACTTCACTATCAACTCTAGCATTTTCAGCATCAATCGAATCAATCATTTCTTGACAACCTTCAACATATTCTTTAAATGCTTTTTCCAATTTTTTATGAATCCCTAAAACTCTAACAGGTGCTTTTAGGTGGCTCAAAGTGTTTTCCATTACCCTATATTCTTCTGTGCCTTCAGAAAAACGGCTCTTAATATCTGTTAATTGTTCAACCGTCAAATCTGATAAATTTCCCTCATCAATTGCCGTACGAATAATTTCATATGACGGATTCATTTTTTCTCCCACTTTTTCAGATTCAGTCACAATGGCATTAATTACTTGTAAATATTGCCCTATATTTGGTTTCTTCAACATAATTCCCCTCTTTCAACCATTCTTATTTATTTTACCTTTTTTAAATAAATGTTAAAGGATAAGTTACAATAACTCTACTAGACATTGCAACACATTAATTCAATATTATATAGATACCTTTAGTTTGTCAATAAAAACAAAAAACTATCCAAAAGAGATTGGATAGTTTTAATGTCCTATTTATAAATTATTTTTCTTTGAACCCATTTGACACATTCTACAATTGGTAGAATAGCAAATGATCCAATAAATACAGCTAACCATTGATGTCCATCTAAATGAGCCACTTTAAACAAATCATTAAATCCAGGTATCACAATTGTAGATGCTAGTAAAACAAATGAAAGTAAAATCGCGTAATTGAAGATTTTATTTCTAAATGCTCCTACTTTAAAGATTGATTCATGAACAGATTTTACGTTAAAGGCATGGATTAATTGAATTAATCCCAGTGTAGCATAAGACATCGTTAACGCATCTGCATGGATAGCATCATAACTTGAGTGAACCGGGTTATTAATGGCATACATGTACACACCAAGTGTCAATCCTGCTTCTAAAATCCCCTGATAAATAATACTACTCATAACACCACCTGAAAAGAAGTCTGAATCTCGACCACGTGGTTTGTGTTTCATAATACCTTTTTCAGCAGGTTCCAATCCTAATGCAATCGCTGGGAATGTATCAGTTACTACGTTTATCCATAATAAGTGGACTGGTAATAATGTATCCCAACCGAGCATTGTCGCAATAAATAAGGTTAAAACTTCCCCTAAGTTTGCAGCAAGTAAGTATTGAACTGTTTTTTGAATGTTTGAAAATACTTTACGTCCTTCTTCAACGGCAACGATAATAGTGGAGAAGTTATCATCAGCTAAGACCATATCACTTGCACCTTTAGATACTTCCGTACCAGTAATACCCATACCTATACCAATATCAGCAGTTTTAAGAGCTGGTGCATCGTTTACTCCGTCTCCAGTCATCGCCACTACTTTTCCATCTTTTTGCCATGCTTTAACAATACGTACTTTATGTTCAGGTGACACTCTAGCGTAAACGGAATATTGTTCAATAGAATTAGCTAGTTGCTCATCTGACATATTATTCAATTCGCCACCAGTAATAACAGCATCATGTTGACCTTCTTTTAAAATACCGAGACGCACAGCGATTGCTTCAGCAGTGTCTTTATGGTCACCAGTAATCATAATTGGACGAATACCAGCTTCTTTGGCAACACGTACAGCTTCAGCTGCTTCTTTACGTTCTGGGTCAATCATCCCGACTAAACCTGAGAAGATTAAATCTGTCTCAACAGTTTCACTTGTTAATTCACTTGGAATCTCATCTACAATTTTATAAGCCATAGCAAGTACACGTAATGCCTGCGTCGCTAATTGTTTATTAGTCTTTAAAATCAAATCTTCTTCTGATTTATCCATTGGTTTAATGTCGCCATTGACGTCATAGTTTGTACAACGTTTCAATAATTCATCAGGCGCACCCTTTACAGCTACAAAGAAACGACCGTCAGGTAATTTATGGAATGTCGACATTAATTTTCTATCAGAATCAAATGGTACTTCGGCTAAACGTGGTTCGTCTTTTAATTTTGATGCAATATCATAACCACGGTCTTCACCATATTTAATTAAAGCAGTTTCTGTTGGGTCACCAATTAATGTGCCATCGTCAGAAATTTTTGTATCATTACAAAATGTCATGATTTTTAATGTGGTATTGTCTAAGGGGATATCTTTTGAATTACGTATTGATTTATTATTTGTAAAGACTTCCTCAACTGTCATTTGGTTTAACGTCAATGTACCAGTTTTATCTGAACAGATAATATCAGTACTACCTAATGTTTCAACAGCTGGTAATTTTCTAACTAACGCATTACGTTTAGCCATTTTTTGTGTTCCTAAAGCTAAAATAATCGTTACAATCGCTGGTAATCCTTCTGGAATCGCAGCAACGGCTAATGATACAGATGTTAATAACATTTCCATCCAATCATGGCCACCACGTAACATCCCAACACCAAACATCACAATACAGATAAAAATAATAGCAATTGATAATACTTTACCTAATTTATTTAGGTTTTCTTTTAATGGTGTATTCGTTTCGTCAGCTTGAGCTAACATGTTAGCAATTTTACCAACTTCGGTGTTCATACCTGTACCAGTTACCACACCAACTCCACGACCATATGTCACATTACTATTCATATAAGCCATATTGATTCGATCACCAATACCAATATCTTCTTTTTCTAACACAACTGCTTCTTTTTCAACGGGGACAGACTCACCAGTTAAGGCTGCTTCTTCAATTTTTAACGACGCTGTTTCAATCAAACGCATATCAGCTGGAATCACATCACCTGCTTCAAGTAACACAATATCACCAGGCACTAAATCTGTACTTTTCACTGTTTTAGTTGTATTATCACGACGTACATTAGCATTTGGTGTGGACATATCTTTCAATGCTTCAATTGCTTCTTCTGCTTTTGACTCTTGGAAAACACCAAATATCGCCATGATGAAAACTACAACAATAATCATAACCGCTTCAACTTGATCCCCCATGAAAAATGAAAGAACAGCTGCTGCTAATAAAATAATAATCATAAAATCTTTGAACTGGTCTAAAAATTTACTAAATAAACTTTTTTTCTTTCCCTCATCCAATTGATTATGACCATACTCCTTAAGGCGTTTTTCCACCTCCGTAGCACTCAACCCATTAGGAGTTGATTGCAATTTTTCTAACACTTGTTTCTCATCTTCAACATAAAACGCATCATTCAACTGCTTCTTTTTTTGCTCTGACATCTCTTTTCCTCCTTTTATTTGTCGCTATACATAAGTCAAATAAAAAAAGACCTATGTATGCTTAACTACATACATAAGTCTCACTATTTAAGGTAACACCAGAAATGCGTCGTGATTTCGATTGGTGGCATTACCGCAGTATGTAGAACTGCCAGTTACTCCCTTATGAATAATTCCACTTGATTATATCATGAAAATTTTTAACTTACAATTAATTCACTATTTTCTTAAAAAATTCATGATTATGATTCGACATTAAACATTTGTTGACCATATTTTTCACCAGAAACCAAATCATAAACCATTAACTGATAGTCCTCATAGAGCTCTCTTTCTTCTTTAGTAAAAGATACTTCTTTTTCCCATTTTCCATTTACATAATACATTTGTTTTTCAAATGCCGGAAGAATTTTTTGTAACTCCAATAACATGGCATTGAATCCTGTCTGCTCAACAGATGAAAAATCGGTAATCAAGCTAGAAAAATAAAATGGGCTCATCACTTCTTGGTGATGAATCGTTTTATTTAAAGTATCATAAATTAAATACTCTGTTAAATGTGTTGTAAATGGATTATTTTTTTCTACAATATTGTCTGGGTAAATTGACGGTAAATGATCCCCCCAGAAAACCACAATTGTCTGTCTATCTAATTTATTAATGTCCTCAATAAATTGTTTCAATGCGTTTGATGTGTATGAAATATCTAACGCATAATTATCAATTGAGGCGCTAGATGCTAAGTTCGTCAATGTATAAGGTGAATCCGTGTATTTATTATTATATGGCATATGCGTTTGCATTGTCACAAGATGGACAAAAGACGCTTTATCAGATTTCTCCATTACATCTAGCACTTCACTAAACGCTGAGGCATCTGAAATATAACCATTATTTGACAACCTTTCCTTATGAGTCATGGTATTTTCATCTAAAAACCGATTAAATCCAAGAACATTGTAAACATCTTTGCGTTTATACATGGATGTATTGTAAGGATGGATAGCTACTGTTTGATAATCCTGTTGTTTTAAACTCGAGACAATCGATGGAAATTCCGTTTTCTTAGGTAACATCATAGTATATGGTGTCGTCATTTGATGGTTAAGTAATCCCATTGAAATTCCTGTCAATGCTTCAAATTCGATATTTGCTGTCCCACCACCATAGTTTTGCGACAACATCTCGCCAGAATAAACAGACTGTCGTGCCACACTCCTAAAATCAGTAATAGGACTTTTATTTAATTTAATACCATCTAACTTTTCAGGATCAGAAAAACTTTCAGACATAATAAATACCACATTAGGTTTTTCCTTGTTTTTCTTTTTAGCGTTATTCTCTTTTGCTTTTGTATCATATTTTTTGACGATTTTGTCGATTGTTTCTTTCGAATAATTTTTTGGTTTATCCATGGCTTCAACTTTTAAATTATATAAAAAGCCACCCATAAAACCTGTATTATAGTAGTTCATTTTTTGACTATATGGAATCCATAGCGCAGTTTTATTGTACTCTTTTCGTAATAGATTGTTTGGTTGGTTAAATAAACTGGCATAAAATAGCCCTGCGATTGAGACAACAAAACATACTAAACGAATGACTTGTTGACGTTTACTTAAACGAATTGAGCGATATAAGGCATAGACTAGTCCTGCTAATGCTAAAAATATCAGCACTAACGTTAAAATAAAATACGTATTTCCAATGATATCTTTCATCATCGTAAACTCAAAAATCATTTTTAAATCATCTGGGTAGATAGGTTCCATCCTCAATGCCATTTTCTGACTGTTGGCAATACCAAGTAACCCAATACTCGTGATATAAATGATATTTCCCATTAAAAATGACCCACTCAGACTAATAAGAAACATATCTAAAAATAGTAATACAAGCGCTCCTAGTAAAAATTTCTCAACATGCCACTCCAACGCAAACTTCCACGCAAGCGAGAAGCTCCAAGTATTTTGACTTAATTGTAAATAGAAATTACTTAAGTAAACAATGATTAAAGTTAATAAGATTTTGGTAATTGGACTAGTAAAAATCCTTCTTAGCCATGATTTTTTTTGGGTTTTCTCTACTCGTCTTTGAACCCTTGATTCTATTTTACCCAAAACGTGTCTCCTAACGTAATCGGTAAATGACGTTTATGTTCTGACTTTTGATACCATCTCTCAATTGTTTCTCTATCTTTATCACTAACTTCTTTACCTTCTAAGTAATCATCAATTGCATCATAAGTCACACCTAAAGCATCTTCATCAGCTATCATTGGTCTATTTTCTTCTAAATCAGCTGTTGGAATTTTCTCATACAATGATTTATCAGCACCCAGTTCTTTTAGCAAGGCTTTTCCTTGTCTTTTGTTTAATCCAAATAAAGGTAAAATATCTGCTGCGCCATCACCAAATTTGGTGAAAAAACCTGTTAGATTTTCAGCGGCATGATCTGTCCCAATTACCGCGCCACTTCTTTGACCGGCCACCGCATATTGCGATACCATTCTTTGACGAGCTTTAATATTTCCTTTATTAAAATCACTCACCACGATATTTGAACCTTCATTTAATTCTTTCACTAAAGCATCCACGCTAGATTTTATATTTATAACTAATGACTCATCTGGTTGAATAAAATGTAATGATTTTTGTGCGTCATCTTCATCTTTTTGCACGCCATAAGGCAAACGAACGGCAATAAATTTATAATCAGTATCACCAGTTTCTTCACGTAATTCACTGATTGCTAGTTGTGCTAGTTTACCTGCTAAAGTAGAGTCTTGTCCGCCGCTAATACCTAAAACATACGTTTTTAAAAATGGGTGCGCTAACATGTAGTCTTTTAAAAAGGTGACACGTATGGCAATTTCTTCCTTAGCTTTTATATATGGCTTAACTTGTAAATTCCTTATAATCAATTGTTGTAACTCTGTCATATCCATCTCTCCTTACATTTAACCCCTATTTTACCATAAAAAAAATAAATGACATACTATCATTTGTTTACTTTAGTAAATTTTGATAAAAAATTACTAGAAACGTTTTGTCTTAATTTTTCGATAGGTAACCAAAATATAATTTGACTTTGGGTCAATTTGGGTAATACTTCCTGTTCACTTATCTCAGCACGATATAAAAATACCGTTTCGGTTCGTTCAACATGTTGATGAGTCGTTTGCTCAATAATATCGACATATTCAATTGTTTCAAATGATAAACCTAATATATCTTTACCATATCTTTCAATTGCTTCAAGTGTTGTTTCTGCAAATTCAGGTTGGACTTCAAGAAGATGTTTATCACCATCTTTATTAGTGGTAACCAAACAATGATCATTATGTTCAATCCATATTACTATTTTAAACGGTTGATTATTTGTTGAACAATTCATTTCACCAATCCTTTCAATAAAAAAAGACTCCTGATAAAATACCAGAAATCTTTTCGACACTGAAGATTATTCTGCAGCGTTTTCGTCTTTGAGACCGTATTTTTTGTTGAAACGATCCACACGTCCGTCTGCTTGTGTGAATTTTTGACGTCCAGTATAGAATGGATGTGAATCTGAAGTGATTTCCACACGAATAACTGGATATGTGTTACCATCTTCCCATTCAATTGTTTCTTCAGATGTTTTAGTTGATCCAGATAAGAATTTGAACCCTGTTTGTGAGTCCATAAATACTACTGGATGATATTCTGGATGAATTCCTTGTTTCATATTTCTCTCTCCTTTGCCCTGATTCATGTGCTGAAACAGAGTTATTATTACAACGATACTATATTAACATGTTCAACGATTTTTAGCAATTCATTTTTTTAAAAAAGAAACGTCTTTAAATGTATCAAAAAAGGTTTCATTATTTTTTGTTTTCTTTAAAAAAGTTAATAATTGATGTGTTGAATTAATCGAGTCACCTTTCATATGACGGCGTAATTTCCATATTTCTTCCAAGTGTTCTGGAGACATAAGCAATTCTTCACGTCTCGTTCCTGATCGTTTAATATCGATTGCCGGAAACACACGGCGTTCTGATAATTCTCTTGATAGATGAAGTTCCATATTACCTGTTCCTTTGAACTCTTCATAAATCACATCATCCATTCGACTTCCTGTATCAACTAAAGCAGTCGCCAGAATAGTTAAGCTTCCGCCTTCTTCAATATTTCGTGCAGCTCCAAAGAAACGTTTTGGTTTATAAAAGGCTGCAGGGTCAATCCCTCCACTAAGTGTTCGCCCGCTTGGTGGAATAACTAAGTTGTATGCTCTGGCCAAACGAGTGATACTGTCCATTAAAATCACCACATCACGTTTATCTTCCACTAAACGTAACGCTCTTTCTAACACAAGTTCAACGACACGAGTATGATTTTCAGGCATCTGGTCAAAGGTAGAGGATACTACTTCACCATCAACACTTCTTTCAATATCAGTTACTTCTTCCGGACGTTCATCAATTAATAAGACAATTAACTCCACTTCTGGATAATTTTTTGAAATGCCATTAGCAATCTCTTTTATGACACTCGTTTTACCAGCTTTTGGTGGTGCGACAATTAGACCACGTTGACCAAAACCAACTGGTGCAAACAAATCAATCATTCGTGTTGATAAACCTGTTTTTGTTGTTTCTAATACTAATTTTGTATCAGGATAAAGTGCCGTAAGTGCTGGAAAATGTGGACGTTGTTTGGCATCTTCTGGATTTTTTCCATTAACCGTTTCAACATGCATCAATCCATAATAACGCTCGCTCTCTTTTGGTGGTCTTGCTTTTCCTGATACTTTATCCCCGTTTCGTAATCCAAATCGTCTAATTTGTGATGAGGAAATATAGATATCTTCTTTACTGGGTGTATAATTAATAGGTCGTAAAAAGCCATATCCATCATTTGATATAATATCTAATACACCTTCCACCATAAAAAAGCCTTGTTTTTCTGCTTGTGCACGAATGACAGCCAATGATAATTCTTTTTTATTCATTTGACTATAATAAGGTATCTTAAAATCTTTTGCATAAGCATATATTTCTTTTAGGGTTTTATGTTCTAATTCACCCATTGTTAAATAATCACGCATATTATCCCTCTTTATCCGTGCCTTCTTCCATATGAATATCAGCACCTAGATTTGTTAATTTATCAATAATATTATCGTACCCACGTAAAATATTATCCACATTAGAAATGCGAGTTGTTCCACTTGCCATGATACCAGCAGTTACCAAACAAGCACCTGCACGTAAATCACTCGCCGTAACATCTTCTCCTACAAGTTCTAAATCATCTTGACCATTTAATACAATCATTTTCCCTTCAATACTTGCGTTTGCTCCCATGCGAACTAATTCTGGAATATGATTGACTCGCTGCTCATATATTGTATCTGTCACAATACTTTTTCCATTGGCTTTTAATAATAGTGGGGTAATAGGCTGTTGTAAATCTGTTGCAAATCCTGGATAAGGAACCGTTGTAACGTTGATTGGTTTTAGGTTTTTAGCTGGATGTACTTCAATACTATCTTCTCGAATAGTCATTGGCACACCCATTTCTTCTAATTTTGAGATAAAACTTTCTAAATGCTCATAAATAACATTTTGGACTATAACACCATCACCATGAGCAGCTGCCATTGATAAATAAGTCCCTGCTTCGATACGATCTGGGATGATTGAATGACGACATCCTTTTAATTCTGTCACGCCATCAATCCGAAGTTCATTCGTACCAGCACCACGAATTTTAGCTCCCATGTTATTTAATAATGTTGCGACATCAATAATTTCAGGCTCTCTTGCGGCATTTTCAATCACTGTTCGACCTTTTGCTTTTACCGCCGCTAACATCACATTAATTGTTGCACCAATTGACACCATATCCATATAAATACGTGTGCCTTCTAACCCATTTGGTGATTTTAAGTAAGTTGCTCCATGTTCAGTTGTTACTTCAGCTCCAAGTGATTCAAACCCTTTGATATGTAAATCGATAGGTCTTGGTCCTAAATAACAGCCACCTGGAAGACCAACAACACCTTCACCAAATTTACCTAGTAACGCTCCCATAAAATAATATGAGGCACGTAAACTATTAATTTTTCCACTTGGCATTGGTATGGATATCATGTTGGTTGGATCAATTATCATAGTATGATTATCAAAAGTTACTTTCACACCCATAATTTCTAAAATTTCTTTTAAAGAGTGCACATCTTTAATATCAGGTACTCCTTCTAAAATAACAGGAGTATCAGCTAAAATAGCAGCAGGAATTAAAGCAACAGCACTATTTTTAGCACCACTAATTGTGACAGTGCCTTTTAATTTTTTTCCACCATTTATAATTAATTTTTTCATTTCTTTGAAAGATAATAAAATATACCCAGTTTTCTATCCGAACAAACCAGCATAAAATATATAATGATTTTCAACTCGAATTATTTTTGGTAAAATCAATATGTTTACAAAACAATGAAATCAGGTGGAGTTGAATGCGCCAGTTTACACGCGTCATATTAAAGAATATTTCACAAGTTATATTATTAGATAATATATGGACAGGGCTATTTATCTTAATTGGATTATTTATCGGAAATTGGAAAGTAGGATTAGCCGCATTACTTTCCAGTATCATTGCCTATTTCTTAGCACCTGTCACTAACTATTCCAAACAAGAAATCAACGATGGACTCGCAGGCTTCAACCCTGTATTGACAGGAGTAGCATTAACCGTTTTCTTAGTTCCGGGTTGGAGAAGCATCATCATAACCTTACTTGCAGTTGTATTGACTATGCCGGTCGGAGCAGCTTTCAGAGCCTTATTAAACCGCTTTGACTTACCGATGCTCACAATGCCCTATGTATTTATCAGTTGGATGTTCCTCTTCATGTCGTTCCAATTCGAATACGTCAACGCAGACGTCAGTATCTTGCCATCAGTCGTGAAAGAAATTCAATTTTCACATCAGTCTATTAACACTATCTTGACCTTCCTAGATGGATTCAGCGAAATTTTCCTAGTTAAAAGCGCAATAGGCGGCTTTATCATATTGATAGGTATCTTCATCGCATCACGCAAAGCAGGTCTCTTCGCAATTATTGCAAACATCATTGGTGTTATTGTCGTCATGATGTTCGGTGCTAACCATGACGAAATCAACGCTGGATTATACGGCTACAATGTGATCTTAGTCATCCTTGCCCTAGGAGTAACCTTCAAAGAAGCATCGGTCTTCAACAAATACGCCAGCATGCTCTTCGGAATCATAATGACCGTCGTTATGCATGCAGGACTGGTTACTTGGCTGAAACCATTCGGCTTGCCGGTCTTCACCTTGCCATTCATTGCCGCAACTTGGATGATGCTCCTTGCAGGAAAGAAAGCTGAAACAACCGAAGAAGCAGAAGAAGAAATATATCCAGAAAATAAATAAGGAAATCAGAGAACAGGAGCAGGATATTTTGATGTTCTGACTCCTATTTTTTATTGTACTTATTTGGGAAAAGAAAACCTTGGAGAGTGGGATGGGGCCGAAAAATTTTGAATTAAAATTATTTCGTCTTCTCACCCCTGCAAGGCTAAAAAGGGTGTAATCTAGACACAAGTTTTTGAGAAGTGTCTAGAAAAGGGTGTAATCTAGACACAAGATTTAGAGAAGTGTCTAGAAAAGGGTGTAATCTAGACACAAGATTCGGAGAAGTGTCTAGAAAAGGGTGTAATCTAGACACAAGATTCAGAGAAGTGTCTAGATTCACCCTGGACCTCCCCATACGCTCCTGCACACACCCACTTTTACAGCATATAAAAAAACCGGAACATCAATGTACTGCACCCC
>OMJG01001011.1_pt1 | contig 18014 bp, 20 predicted proteins | sample 1646431 | NCBI WGS metagenome assembly OMJG01 (sample SAMN03771674, study PRJEB25209) | food metagenome | isolation source: Cotija cheese | place: Mexico:Jalisco,Michoacan | collected 2011-12-12
GCAAAAGAGTTTAACGTGGCTTTACCAATTGAGTTAAGTGAAGATGAACAAAAAAACTATTCTTTTCCTGAAAAAACACGAATTATTAGTGCAGCGCTTGTCTGTGGTGGGATGAATGTCATTATGAACGGCTTAAACTGGAGTTTTTTTACAACGTTTTTTCTAGGAATTATTGGATATTGGTCGTATTTAAAAATAAAAGAAACAACAAAAATAAATATCTTTTCTATTCTGTCTTATTCAACTATTATTTGCTTTTTTATTGTATGCCTAGTGAAAGTACATGTGGTGAGTGAACCTTATTCTATTTTATTTAGTTGCATTATGCCATTATTACCTGGAACAACGTTTGTCAATGCAATCAGAGCCATGATGGATGGGGATTATTTGACAGGAATGATTCAATCGATGGATGCTTTTAGTACAGCTTTGATGTTGGGATTACCGGTGGCTATCATTTTTTCTAGTGTTTTGTAAGGAGTGGTTTGATGATAATAAAATTATTTTTTAGTTTTATTGCTGGATGTGCCATAGCGATTCTTTATAATATTGAAAAAAGTTATACCCTACTATGCGGACTCTCTGGTATGCTCACTTGGTTTATTTATTATTTATGTACAAAATTGTCTTTTAGTGAAGCGATGTCTTCATTAATTGCTTTACTAGTATTAGTCTTTTTTTCAAATATTTTGAGTAAGTGGAAAAATGTCTCCAGTTTAGTATTTAATATGCCTGGGATTATGCCGATTGTGCCAGGAGGTTTATTATTTAAAACCTTTAATAATTTAACGGAAAAACATTATGAAGTCGCATTACATTACGGATTTCAGGCTTGCTTAGTAGGCGGGGCAATAGCCATTGGGTTTATTATTAATGAAGCAGTATCTAAAATTTTATTGGCAGCTAAAATAAAAATTGAAGAAGAATCATTTATAATCAAAAAAAATAAATCGAGTGAAAAGTAAAACGGTATCAAAAGATAGTCACTTAGCAGATTAAGTGTTAAAATAGACAAGATGAGTACTTAAAGTAAGGAAGTGAAAAAATGGTTCAAATCAAAGATATTGTTAATCAACTACATCTGGATGTCTATTCAGGTGATGATTTTTTAAATCGCACTGTTTCTTCCAGTGAAATTTCACGACCAGGATTGGAATTGACTGGTTATTTTAATTATTACCCATATGATAGAATACAATTATTAGGTATGAAAGAAATTACGTTTATTGAAAAGATGACAGTAGCTGAAAAAACAATTATTTTTAAAAAATTATGTAATGATGATACCCCTTGTTTTGTTGTAGCTAGAGGATTATCCGTGCCACAAGAATTGGTTAAGGCGGCAAACAAACAAGCAATACCGATTATACAATCTACTATTTCTACTTCTCGTTTATCTGGTATGATTTCAAACTTTTTGGAAAGTCAACTAGCCGAACGGGTTTCTATTCATGGTGTATTAGTAGAAGTATATGGTTTAGGTGTATTAATTCAAGGTAGCAGTGGTATTGGTAAAAGTGAAACAGGTTTAGAATTAATTAAAAAAGGGCATCGTTTAATTGCAGATGATCGTGTGGATATTTATCGTCAAGATGAACGAACTGTTATTGGAGAATCTCCTAAAATTTTAGAACATTTGATGGAAATTCGTGGAGTGGGTATTATTGATGTAATGAACTTGTTTGGGGCCAGTGCCGTTAGAAATCATGCTCATATCTCTCTTGTTGTACACCTTAGAGATTGGAGTGTTGATAATACATTTGATAGATTAGGTTCAGGTACTGAGTCAATTGATTTAGCACATGTTCCCGTACCTAAAATTAGTATTCCAGTTTCTACTGGTCGAAATGTTGCGGCAATTATTGAAGTTGCAGCAATGAATTTTAGAGCAAAAACAATGGGATATGATGCAACGAAAAAATTTGAAAATAATTTAGCAGAATTGATTGCTGAAAATTCAGATAATGGCAAGGAGTTTGATAAATGATAGCAACAATTAATCCGACAGCTTTTCATATTTTCGGTATAGCGATTCAATGGTATGCAATTATTATTGTGTCTGGTATTGTGTTAGTTTCATGGCTTGCTACCAAAGAAGCTGTTCGAGTAGGACTTAAAGAAGATGATGTCGTGGATATGATGCTCTGGGCTCTTCCAATTTCGATTGTTGGGGCTAGATTGTACTATGTTATATTTGAGTGGCAATATTATGCGCAACATCCAATTGAAATATTTGCTATTCGAAATGGTGGACTTGCTATTTATGGTGGATTAATAGCGGGTGGCTTAGTATTATATCTTTATACACGTCATCACTTCATTAATACTTGGACGTTTTTAGATGTCGCAGCTCCGAGCGTTTTATTAGCACAAGCTATTGGTCGATGGGGAAATTTTATGAATCATGAAGCATTTGGAGAAATAACAACCAAAGCTTTTTTAATGAAGTTACATTTGCCTAATTTTATTATTGAGAATATGTACATTGATGGTGCATACAGACAACCAACTTTTTTATATGAAAGCACGTGGAATTTGATTGGATTTATCGTGATTATTTTATTAAGAAGAAAAAATCAATTTTTTAAACGAGGAGAAGTTGCCTTGACGTATATTTTATGGTATTCATTTGGACGCTTTTTTATCGAGGGAATGAGAACAGATAGTTTAATGTTTTTCGGTAGTTTAAGAATATCACAAATTCTTTCAGCTTTATTATTCATTGGCGCGCTTATCTTAATTGTCATTCGACGTAAAAATAAGAATTTGCCATATTATAATCGATCATATAGTCTTAAATAAGAAGTAAGATGTGTGGCGGAAAACGTCTCGCATCTTACTTCTTTTAGTAACCTATGATAAAATAAAGATACTAATGTTTTTTTAAAAGGAGAAATTTAATTCGATGAAACAAAAAATTGCTGTTTTAGGGGCAGGATCTTGGGGTACTGCTTTAGCGATGGTACTCGTTGAAAATGGGCATGATGTGATTATTTGGGGACATAAAGAAACTCAAATTAATGAAATAAACACTCATCATACTAATGCTCATTATTTGAAAGAAATTACGTTACCCAGTGAGTTAAAAGGAACATCAGATTTAAAGGAATGTGTGAAAGATGCAGATGCTGTGTTATTTGTTGTACCAACAAAGGCTATGCGTGATGTATCACATCAATTTAACCAAGTATGTAACAATCAACCGGTTATTATTCATGCAAGTAAAGGGTTAGAACAGGATAGTCATAAGCGTATCACAGAAATACTTGAAGAGGAAATTTCTCCAAATCATAGACAAGCGATTGTTGTATTATCTGGTCCTAGCCATGCAGAAGAAGTAGCTGTAAAAGATGTCACAACTATTACAGCAGCATCACATTCAATGCATGCTGCTGAGTACGTTCAACGTTTATTTTCAAATGACTATTTTAGAGTATATACTAATAGTGATGTCGTTGGAGTAGAAATGGGTGCGGCTTTAAAAAATATTATTGCACTTGGTTCTGGAGCTTTACATGGATTAGGTTATGGAGATAATGCTAGAGCAGCGATTATGACTCGTGGATTAGCTGAAATTAGCCGTTTAGGTGTTGCAATGGGTGCTGATCCTTTGACATTTATTGGATTAAGTGGCGTAGGGGATTTAGCAGTAACATGTGCGAGTGAACACTCACGTAATTTTAGAGCTGGGTATTTACTTGGAAAAGGTAATTCATTAGATGATGTACTAAATAATATGGGCATGATTGTTGAGGGTGTTTATACAACTAAAGCAGCTTATCAATTAGCTCAAGAAAGACATATAGAAATGCCTATTACAGAAGCTATTTATGACGTTATTTATAACCATACTGACGTTCCAACAACAGTAAAAAATATAATGCTTAGAGAACATAAATCTGAGCAGGAATTATAAAAGGAGAATAATACATATGTCTAAAGTGAAGAAAGCTGTTATTCCAGCAGCTGGATTAGGAACGCGTTTTTTACCTGCAACCAAAGCGATGGCTAAGGAAATGTTACCAATTGTTGATAAACCTACTATTCAATTTATTGTTGAAGAAGCTCTTGCTTCAGGAATTGAAGATATTTTAATTATTACAGGAAAAGCAAAACGTCCGATTGAAGATCATTTTGATTCTAATTTAGAGCTTGAAACTAACTTGAAAGAAAAAGGTAAGTTAGAATTACTTGAATTGGTTGAAGAGACAACTGGATTAAATTTACACTTTATTCGGCAATCACACCCACTTGGTTTGGGTCATGCAGTATTACAGGCAAAATCATTTGTTGGCAATGAGCCATTTGTTGTAATGCTGGGGGATGATATCATGGAAGATAATATCCCATTAACCAAACAATTAATCAATGATTATGATGAGACACATGCTTCTACTATTGCAGTTATGGAAGTACCTAAAGACGATGTATCTAAATATGGTATTATTAATCCTGGTGGTGAAGTAGAAAAAAACTTATTTAATGTAAAAAACTTTGTCGAAAAGCCACCTGTTGACAAAGCACCAAGTAATATGGCTATCATTGGACGTTATCTGTTAACACCAGAAATTTTTCATGTGTTAGAGCAACAAAAACCAGGTGCTGGTGGTGAAATTCAATTAACAGATGCGATTGATACATTAAATAAAACACAACGTGTTTTTGCTCATAATTTTAAAGGAACTCGTTATGATGTTGGAGATAAATTTGGTTACATGAAAACAAGTATCGAGTATGGTTTAAAACACCCTCAAATTCAAGATGATTTAGCCCAACTTATCTTAGATTTGAGTGAAGACATCAAAAAAGAAAAAGGTATAACAATAAAAAAAAATGAGAAGGAATAATTCCCTTCTCTTTTTCTTGTTTAAAGGAGAATACTATGGAAATAATAAAAGCGATTTTACACATTATTGATAAAGATTCTGGACAATTAATTTGTTCACAAGCAGAACTTGATTTACGTGATTTTTATGTGAGTCAATATATGGAAACAGTGTTAAATCGATTGGATAAAGGAGAGTATAAGCATGGCATTCTATCAGGAGATAATGCTATTGTTCCTTTTGTGCAAGAAATAGAAACTGATTTTATAAAAGCAACACAAGATATTTCTCAAAAGATGTTTGATGTATTAGCTATTAGTGAGGATGCACCTAGTGGAGATGTCTTGTTTCTAGAGACTAAAGATTTAGAAGAAGATCATTATTTGGTCGTGATTAAATTTAATTATAAACCTCAATTTACACATCATGTGACGTATGTGGATGATGTGATGCAAAATAACATTATTTTAAATCGAACTGTTTTTCCTGCTGTCACACAAAAAATTGATGAATGTTTTATGATTAATTTAGCAGATTTATCTACTAAAGTTATAGAAAAACGTTATATGTTTGAAGGGGAAAAGCGTTACTATTTTACAGAACGTTTGCTGCAACTTGATCCACTACCGACAGTTAGTGAAAAGTTAAATATCGTGAAAAAAGCAGTGAAACAAGTTGCTAAACGCTATAATGAAGAAGAGTACGTGAGTATGAGTCAAGCTCAACAAGCAATTTTTGAAAGCATTGAATCAGATGGCATTATTGACACACAAAAAGTAGCTGATGTTGTATTTAAAGATAATATTTCAGCAAAAGAAGAATACCGAGAAATAATTGAAAAAACAAAATTTACTGAGGATATTCCAGAAAATATTGTGAAATACGAAAAAAAATACAGTAAACAAAAATTTAAATTAGCTAATGGAATTGAACTATCTATTCCAAGCGATGTGTTTAATGATGCGAATATGGTTGAGTTCATCAACAATCCTGATGGAACCATCTCTGTCATGATAAAAAATATTGAGAAGATTACCAGTAAATTCTAATGATGAAACTGATTCGTTAAGAAATTCGCCATGTTCTCCATCGTAGGGATGGTTAAGATATGGGGTTCATCTATTCCAGTATCAAATCTCATATGTTTACCAAAAGTTTCATGTTTGTATAAGTTATAAAAATCGTGGCTAGCAGAATACGGAATTTTGGCGTCTTTTGTTCCATGCCAAAAATAGATTGGTCGACTGTTTATTTTTTCGGGTTGTTTATTGAGGTCGTAGGATGATGTCCAAGAGAGACTATCTTCTAAATCAGTAGGTAACGTGAGTTGTTTTTCTTTACTATAATAAATCAGACGATCAATAAAACCTTGATAATTGGGAGTACCCATTAAGATAGCAGCAGCTGTAATATCAGGATGTTTTGTTAGAAGTCCGGCACTCGTCATTCCCCCCATTGAAAAGCCACTAACAGCAATTTGATTGTCTAAAACAAATTTTTTGTTGTAAAGATATTCTTTGATTAAATTAAACTCAATAAGGTTATGTTGGATACTAGACCAAAAAGCAAAAGAAGGAATGACAGATCGATTTTCAACGCGTCTCGTTCCATGAAACATGGCATCCGGAACAATCACACGGTGATTTAACTGAGCTACTTTTCTAGCAGGTGTCAAGGCCAATTCTTTTGATGTTTGCCAGCCATGATAAAAAACAACACATGGAAGTGGATCATATTGATGAGTTTCAGGAACAACTTCTAAAACAGGAATATGTTGAATCATTCTTTCTTTAATTAAGCATTTCATAAGTTTCCTCCTTTAGTTAAGGGTATCGATTGTTTGAAAATAAAGCAATCATTACAACTCAAAAAAATGCTATAGACAAAAAACAAATTGTCTACAGCAATTTTTTAGAAGCTTCCACCACCACCGCCGTGGCTTGTTCCGCTACTTCCGGTATGAGTACTGGACCCATTACTTGGAGGTGGTTTTGGAATATGTCTAGTTGTCGTAATATCAAATATTTTTGATGTATGAGATTCTGTTAAATCAAGTGAACTCATTTCATAATAGGGGTAATGATAAGTCGCTTTTTTTAACAAATAATTTCTAGAGATATACACATAAAAACCAATAGTTGACCCAATACCTGCTATACTGGCAATGATGATTGTCAGTATTGAGAATGCTTTTGAATTATCTCGTGCAACACGATGTGTATTAGCAACTGGACCATCTTTAATATAATTTTCTGAAGCAGTTAAGACATATTTAATGGCATCATAAAAGCGATCATCTTTCATATCTTCAGTGCTACTATTTACAATTTGATCGATACGATTGTCATTTAAAATATCTATCATATTTCCTGTTGTCGAAATATGAAATTTTCGATGTTCCATATCAATTAAAAATAGCATGCCACTTTTATCATCACCGAGTCCAAAATCATTATTATCATAGAAATCATCAGCATATGCTTCCGGTGTTTTTCCATCAGTATTTTCTGTTGAGACAAAAACAAAATCTTGATGATTTTTTTCTTTGAATTCATTGATAGCTTGTTCAAGGGAATTTTTTTCGTCAGTTGATAATAAATTAGCTTGATCAAATACTCGTTCTGATGTTTCTGCTACTGTACAAATAGAAAAGCTAAATAGACTAAATAACAAGATAATAGTGAAAAAAATGAGTGAGTGATATTTTTTTAAAATAGCAAATACCCCCCAACTAGGATAAGCGTGGTCACTAAAATACCTAATGCAACAGAAGTCCCGATTAATTTTGGTTTATTAATTGGCAACTTCCCACTTGTTTTTCCAGTGACACCGTTCATCGCATAATAAAATGGTTCATCACTTGTCTCAGACTGATAGGTTACAACCCAAACAGGTAATAACAAATATTTATTCGATTGACTTAATACGTGACTTTCGTGATGATTGGTCGATAGAGTTGTAAATCCTTGCATGTCATGTTCTAAAATAGTCTGAGTATAGTGAGAAAGTTCTCCAATGAGAGAGGGTTCTAATGAAGAAAATTCAATATCTCGTTTTTCTGCTTGAAAGCCAGATAAATATTTAGAGTCAAAATTTGTGACATCATTTAATGGAAAGGGCTGAACCGATTCAATCATGAGTTGTTTGGTATTTTTTTGAAGGGCATTTTTAATTAAATCTCTAAAATGAATGGTTCCTCCACGCGTTAGTTTATATTTTCTTGTTCGAGTGTACTCGGTATCGCCAACGCGCCAGACAGTAATTTTAGTTCCTGTTGCATCAACGCGCCCTTTTGTGGTTGCATCCGTTTTCCAATAAGGGAAATAAATGCCGGTAATTTTTTCTATTTGGGATTCATCAAAAAAGTCTTTTGGTATAAATTTTTTGGATTTTGCCCAAGATAAAAATTGTTCTTTTGCATCATCTTTGGAAATTTTAAAAGGTAAAATATTATTAGGTAAAAATTCACCAGAAACACGGTCTTTTAACACAACAGGATTATGACAGTAATAGCAAAATGTCGCGGCAGTCGTATCATCGGTCACGATTTCAGCTCCGCAAGACGGACAATCATAAAGATTGAACTTCTCTTGGCTCGTTTGGTCAAGATTTTCAGCAGCTTCTTTTAGTTCTGTTGAATCTAAATCCCCTTCATTAAAAACACTTAAACAATATTCACAATGAAAGGTTTGATTGCTAGGGTCAAAGAGTAAGGGACCATCGCAATTTGGGCATTTATGTGAAACCACATCTGACATTGGATCACCTCATTTCTAAATTTATAAAGGCAATCCTTGAAAAGGAGCCCCACACTCTGGACAGAATTTTGGCATTTGATTAGTGATGGTGACAACATTTTGACAGTTAGCACATTTCATTTGAATACCAGACGTTTGTGGTGCAGGTTTTGATTGTCCACATTCTGAACAGAATTTGCCAGTGTTTTCTGTCTGGTCATTTGGGCAAATCCAAGTATCACCCGGTATTTGTTTGTTTTGTTGTTGTATTTGTTCTTGATTTCCTCTAGAGCTTTGGCTTAAATAGTCACCTGTCGTATTCATTCCCATGCCGACACCCATAAAGCCATTAACGCTACCATTAGAATTACTACCAGCATCCTGTAGTCCTTGTGCAACGGATCCTTGCACAAATCCTTCGCGAATTGATGCATCAGACAGCATAGCACCTTTATTTCTCATGTTAATTAATTCTTGAGAGTCATCCGTATAAGAAATACTTGCAACCCCAACACTAACAATTTCCATTCCGCGAAGATTTGTCCATTCTTCATCTAGAGCAGAGGACATAAATTTACTTAATTCCATACCTTTAGATGGAACGTATGAAATCCGTTCACCCATCATAGACATTTGATTAATGGATGTTTGGAAGGCAGATAAAAATTCAGATAAAAATTGGTCATTGATTTCTGAGATGGTGACATGGTTTTTATTTTTTGGTAAGACATTTTTATAAAATAGAATTGGGTCAACGACTTTGACAGAATAGGTTCCATGAGCACGTAAAAATAACTCAGCATTATAGAAATTATCAAAATAATTTAACGGACTTGGTGTACCGAACTTAATCCCCTTAATTTCTTGTAGATTAATGTAAATAACTTGTTGTGTTTGTGGCGGTAGACCACCAAATTTAAATCGATTAAATGATTCTTCAATGGCTCCTTTTAGGTTTCCTGTAAACATAGATGGTGCACTAGCGTTGTTGACAGTGTAATAGCCTTCTTCAGCTGTGAAGTCGATAATCTTACCCCCATCAACTAGTAACATCATAGTATTTGGGTAAACATAAACAACGGAACCATCTGTAATAAATCCTTCGGTACCTTTTTTATTTCCTTGACGTTTATTATCTTTTCTGACTGGTACACCAGTTGTCATGACAGTGTCATCACTTAAATTATATGGTTCAATGACTTCTAACCATTGGTCGGCTAATCCACCGCCAACAGAGTTAATTGCAGCTTTTATTAATCCCATTATTATCCCTACTTTCATTTTTGTAACCCGATTTAGATAAGTTTACCATAGATAAAAATATGCGACAATCGGGCGAAAGAATGATTTATAATAGTAGCTGATTGTGTGAGTCATGGCTAGAAATTTTTGAACTTTTAACATATAATAGAGAAGATTGAAAATAGAGAGGAGTGTTGATGTGGCATATCAAGCATTGTATCGTGAGTGGCGACCACAAACTTTCGATGATTTAGTTGGTCAAGGCATCATCACACAAACGTTAAAACATGCCATTATGCAACAAAAAGTATCACATGCTTATCTCTTTACTGGCCCTAGAGGAACAGGGAAAACCAGTGCCGCTAAAATTTTTGCAAAAGCTATAAACTGTGAACATTCGACGAATGGTGAACCTTGTAATGAGTGTGATAATTGTAAAGGAATTACAGAAGGTCGAATTAACGATGTATTAGAAATAGATGCTGCAAGTAATAATGGTGTCGAAGAAATTCGTGATATACGAGATAAAGTAAAGTATGCACCAACACAAGTGCCGTATAAAGTGTATATTATTGATGAGGTACATATGTTATCAACAGGAGCATTTAACGCCTTATTAAAAACACTTGAAGAACCACCTGAACATGTTATTTTTATTTTAGCAACAACTGAACCGCATAAAATACCGGCTACAATTATTTCAAGGACGCAACGATTTGATTTTAAACGGATTAATACACGAGATATCGAGCAACGCTTAGCTTATATTTTGCAAGAAAAAAATATTTCGTTTGATGATCAAGTGTTGAAAATTGTCGCTCGCTCTGCAGAAGGTGGCATGCGAGATGCGTTAAGTATTTTAGATCAGTTGATTTCATTTAGTGATGGAACATTGAGTGTGGCAGATGCTTTAGAGGTAACAGGAAGCTTAACAAGTCAAATGATGGATGATTATTTTTTCGCTTGTTTTCACTCTGATACTCAAAAATCATTAGAGTTAGTTGATAGCATGCTAAATGAAGGCAAAGAAAGTAACCGGATTGTTGAAAATTTGTTGATTCATTGCCGAGATATCTTAATGTATCAACAAGCACCACGAGTAGTGGAAAATCAACTGCCTTCTATTAGTGAGTCATTTAAGTCGTTGAGTGAAGCGATTGATAGTCGTGTGTTGTATCAATGGATTGAAGAGTTGAATGAGATGCAAAAAAACATGAAGTTTACGTCACAACCATCCATTTATTTAGAAGTATTAACCATTAAACTATCAGAAATAATGGTAGTAAAACCAAAAAAACAGGTGGATGATTTGTCTACTCAGTCAGTTACTTCGCCTGATATAGAAGGAGAAAATTATCAAGAGCTTATCAAAAAAATTCAACAATTAGAGAAAAAATTGGAGCTATTACAAGAAAAAGGAAGTATTCAACAAGAAAAAAAAGTTAAAAGTAGTTCATCTAAAGCAAAACAGCCTCTTTATAAAGTACCAACTGAACGAGTCTACCAAGTGTTAGAAAATGCAACAAAAGAACACCTGGTAAACGTCAGAGACGTTTGGGTTGATTTACTTCAATTGTTATCTGTTACACAGCGAGCTATGTTAAAAGCATGTGAACCGGTAGCAGCGAGTGAAACAGGATTAGTCATAGCGTTTGATTATGATATTTTGTGCCAAAAGGCAAGTAATGATGAAGAACTTCAGCAAGCAGTGTATAATGGTTTAAATCGATTGATTGAGTATACACCTAGTTTGATTAGTATACCAAAAGATAGTTGGCAAGAATTAAGACAACAGTTTATCTTGCAAACTGATAGGACATATGAAGCTGGTGAGAATAAGGTAGAGCAAGTTGAGGAAGATGTGCTAATCAGTGAAGCAAAAAAAATGTTTGGAGAACAAAATATTCAAATAATAGAAGATTAAAAATAGAAATGGAGACGATAATGATGATGCGTGGAATGGGAAATATGCAAGGAATGATGAAACAGGTTCAAAAAATGCAAAAAGAGATGGCAGCAGCTAAAGAAACATTAGATGCACAAGTCTTTGAAGCTGAAGCAGGAAATGGCCTAGTAAAAATTACGATGACCGGCGAAAAGAAAATGACCAGTATTGAGATTAACCCAGATGTGTTAGATCCAGAAGATCCTGATATGGTGCAAGACTTAGTACTTGATGCAACGAATAAAGTCATTGAAAAAATAGACGTTGAAACGGAACGAGTAATGGGTAAATACGCAAAAGCTATCCCAGGATTATAATAAGTAAGGAAAAACAGGAGGGAGACTTCCTGTTTTTTGACAGAAAAAGGAGGGTTTTGCATGCAGTATCCAACCCCTATTGCAAAATTAATTGATAGTTATATGAAATTACCAGGTATCGGTGCCAAAACGGCAACTCGTTTGGCATTTTACACACTCAATATGAAAGAAGAAGATGTGACAGATTTTGCCAAATCATTAATCAGTGTGAAGCGTGATTTGCATTTTTGTGAGATATGTGGAAATATCACAGAAGAAAAATCATGTGATATTTGTCGTAATCCAAATCGTGACCAATCAACGATTTTAGTAGTAGAAGAAACCAAAGATGTTATGTCTTTAGAAAAGGTAAGAGAGTATAAAGGACTATATCATGTACTACATGGTGTCCTTTCTCCTATGGATGGGACTGGACCAGATGATTTAAACATTGCTAGCTTAATTAAAAGATTACATAACAATGAAGTAAAAGAAGTCATTGTTGCAACGAATGCCACAACCGATGGTGAAGCAACAGCCATGTATTTGTCTCGTTTAATTAAGCCTTCAGGAATAAAAGTGACGCGCTTGGCGCATGGATTATCTGTTGGTAGTGATATAGAATATGCAGATGAGATTACATTGTTAAAAGCAGTTGAAGGACGAACTGAATTGTAATGGAGGATAATAAATAAATGTCACGAAATGGAGTATTTATTACGATAGAAGGCCCAGATGGAGCTGGAAAATCCACGGTTATAGAAGGATTAATAAAAAAAATGTCTCATGAGTTAAAGGTTGACGTAGTGACAACAAGAGAACCAGGAGGCATCCCGATTTCTGAAAAAATCCGTGAGGTTATTTTAAATCCAACTCATACAATGATGGACGAGCGAACAGAAGCATTATTATATGCAGCCGCTAGAAGACAACATTTAGTTGAAAAAATTTTACCAGCTTTAGAAACAAATCATTTGGTTGTTTGTGATCGATTTATCGACAGTTCTATCGCTTATCAAGGTGCAGCAAGAGGTATAGGCATTGAGGAAGTTCGTCAGATTAATGAGTTCGCTATTGAAGGAAACTACCCTGATTTGACACTTTATTTAGATGTTGAAGCATCAGTTGGTTTAAGTCGCATCAATAAGGGACGTAGTGAAGCTGAGTTGGACCGTTTAGATAAAGAATCATTGGATTTTCACGAACAAGTTCGATTAGCCTATTTAACCTTACTAGAATCAGAATCAAATCGAATAAAAAAAGTCGATGCAAGTCGATCAATAGAAAACGTTGTAGATACTTGTTATAATTTAATTAAAGAAGCTTTTCCAAGTATGTTTATTAAATAAAGTAAAGGGTGATAACAATGAAATTATTATTGGCAATTATTCAAGACAAAGATAGCTCACGTTTACAAAACCATTTTAATAAAGAAAATATACGTGCAACAAAATTATCTACAACAGGGGGCTTTTTAAAGTCAGGAAACACCACATTTATTGTTGGGATTGAAGATGAACGTGTTGAAGAAGTTCTATCGATCATTAAATCAGTTTGTCATTCAAGAGAGCAATATATAACCCCTCCTATTTCTTTAGATATCGCTATGGATGCTCATTCCACTCATCCTATTGAAATACAAGTTGGGGGAGCCACTGTATTTGTTCTACCAGTAGAAGGGTTCTATCATTTTTAATGAGTGCCATAAAAGAAAAAATATTAATGACACAACCTATACTATATCAAAAATTTAGTCAGGTTTTTAAAGATAAAAAAATGAGTCACGCTTATATTATTCAAGGTAGTGATGTTAAAGAAGAAAAAGATTTCGCTTTGTTTCTTTGTCAGGGGTTATTTTGTGAGTCTCTTGACAGTAATGGTATACCTTGTGGAAAGTGTCGTTCTTGTTTACGTATCGAGCAGGATGAACATGCAGATATTGCCAAAATAGAGCCGGATGGACAGACAATCAAAGTAGATCAAATTAGGCAAATAAAATCATTTTTTACAAGTAGTGGGGTAGAATCAAGAAGGAAAGTCTTATTGGTTTTGGAATCTGAAAAAATGACTGTGCAATCTGCTAATAGTCTATTAAAGTTTATTGAAGAACCAGATGGAGAAATATCTATTTTTTTCTTGACGAATAACGCTATGTCACTATTACCAACTATCCAATCAAGATGTCAATTAATTCTGTTAAAGCAGCTGGCAAAAGATCGTTTAAAACAAGAAATATTAACATTAGATCAGCCACTAGCTCATGTTGATTTGTTAGTTGAATTGACTAATTCAATGCAAGAAGCAATTGAATTAGCAAACGATGAGTGGTTTAACAGTACAAGGGATTTATTGTCTAAGTGGTTGGATTATTTTGAAAAAAATGATGCAAGAGCCTTTCTTTTTGTTCAACAATATTTGATAAAACAAGCACAAGATAAAATGCAGCAACGACAATTACTAGATATGCTAGTTGCGATGATGAAGATAAAGATGCGTAAACAAATTAATACACAGTTTTCTAATAGTATCGACTATGTTAGAATGATTATGAATGCTACACAAGCAAAACAAAAACTAGCATCAAATGTTAGTTTTCAAAATACATGTGAACAACTAGCTTTGAGAATTATGACATCTCATTAGGAGGAATACACTGTGATAGAAGTAGTTGGTGTAAGATTTAAATCATCTGGACGTATTTATTACTATTTACCTCAAAAAGGTGAACAGTATTCATATAAGCAAAAAGTTGTAGTGGAGTCACAAAAAGTAAAAAATGTGGCAGAAGTTGCTTTACCTAATAAACAAGTCGCCAAAAAAGATTTACCTGACGATTTAAATATGATAATTCAACTAGCTGATGAGACGCAATTGGAACAAGTTAAAGAAAATAAAATAGATGCATTAAATGCTTTTGATGTGGCTAATAAAAAAATACGTGAACATCAGTTAGAGATGAAATTAGTTGATGTTGAGTACACACTAGATAGAAGTAAAATGATGTTTAGTTTTACAGCTGATGGACGTATTGATTTTCGCGAGTTGGTACGAGATTTAGCCTCGATTTTTAAAACACGAATTGAATTAAAACAAATTGGTGTTCGGGATGAGGCAAAAAAATTAGGCGGTATTGGTCCATGTGGTAGACCTTTGTGTTGTAGCACGTTTTTGGGCGATTTTGTTCCTGTTTCTATTAAAATGGCAAAAGACCAAAATTTATCATTAAATCCAACCAAAATTTCTGGATTGTGTGGTCGATTGATGTGTTGTTTGAACTACGAAAATGATGAATATGAAAGACTTCGTAAAATGATGCCAGATTTTGGTGAGAAAGTTCAAACGCCAGATGGTATAGGAAAAGTAATTGGATTAAATCTTTTAAATGAAGTGATTAAGGTAAAATTAGTTTCAAGGGAAACCCCAGTTGAATATCAGTATGATGAGTTGATAAATGGTGGAAAAGAAAATGGTTAAAGGAAGAATAGCATGGATAAAATGAAATTATATGATGAGTTGGTCAATGTTGAACGTCAATTAGAAACCATGTTATTTCAAGTCAAAGAGATGAAACCGATTGTTGATAATTTAGTAGAAGAAAACTTAAACTTAAAATTAGAAAATCAGCATCTCCATGATAAGTTGGATAAATTAGAAAAACAAGAAATAGTAGACGACGGAAGACAGGAATTATCAAAATCAAGATTAAATTTAGAAAAACTATATGAGCAAGGATTCCATGTTTGTAAAGATTTTTATGGTTCGAGACGTGAAAATCAAGAAGAATGTGTCTTTTGTTCTAGTATGATTTATGGTAAATAAGCTGGATGGGAGTTTCTCCCACCAGCTTTTTTAAGGAGGGAAAAGATGAATTGTCAAAAAAGTTTTGCCATACAAGATGATAAAGGAAAGCTCTATCTAGTTCCGACTCCAATTGGTAATTTAGAGGATATGACGTTTCGTGCTGTAAGGCTGTTGCAGGAAGTATCTTTCATTGCAAGTGAAGATACAAGAAACACTCAAAAATTATTAAATCATTTTGATATAAAAACAAAGCAAATTAGTCTACATGAGCATAACTCACATGATAAAATTCCAACATTAATCAAGTTATTGCAAGAAGGACAAGATATCGCACAAGTAAGTGATGCAGGTATGCCTTCTATTAGTGATCCAGGACATGATTTGGTTGTGGCGTGTATTAAAGAAGGTATATCAGTTGTATCTATACCAGGAGCGACAGCAGGGATGACCGCTCTTATTGCTAGTGGACTATCCCCACAACCGTTTTATTTTCATGGTTTTTTACCACGAAAAAAGAAAGAACAGGTGGCTGAATTAACAAAATTAAAAGGGGTTAATGCGACTATCATTTTTTATGAATCGCCTTATAGAGTAGAAAAAACACTGGCAACAATGGAACAAGTGTTTTCAGAAGAAACACAAGTTGTTCTTTGCCGAGAACTGACTAAATTACATGAAGAATATATCAGAGGAAGTGTTCAAGAAGTTATTAATTATCTATCGAACCATCCTATAAAAGGTGAGTGTTGCTTACTAATAGAAAATGTCGTTGAAGAAGAAACGATATCTTATGATAGTGATATGTCTATTGCCGAACATGTTAATTTAGTCTCTGAACAAGAAGACATGACAGTAAAGAAAGCAATTAAAGAAGTCGCTAAAATAAGAGGGTTAAAAAAACAAGAAGTGTACAAAGAGTATCATCAATGACATAGATTTATAAAGAATTAACATGAAAAGACATACCCCGAAAAATCTTGCATAATAATGACTGTGTGATATAATTTCATTGTATATGTACAATTTCTATAATTACCTTTTTGCTTACTTATAGAACATTGTGACGATTAGATAGGGAAATATAGTGAGGTGAAAGTTGGTTGTTTAGTAAATGGCTAAGAAGACAAAACGATAATCCAGAAAAAGATTATGAAGAAGATTATGAGTCAGAAAATTTGCCGCAAACAACAGAAGAGTTGTTTTATGACAGTGAAGACGATGATGATTATTACTATTATTATTACTATGAAGACGATAATGAGGGTGTTAAGCCTAGTATTCCTGTTTTAGAGGATAGTAATTCAGATAATATAGATGATTTATATAGTGAATCTAATCAGTTTTACACTAATTCTGCTTTTGAAGAAGAAAACTTTTCAGTACCAACAGAAGTTGTAGAAAGCGAAAATACTAGTATTTCAGATAATAATACTAGTATATCATCTAATCAGGTTGATTTGGTTGCGTTAGAGAATGAAAATGACCAATTAAAAGCTCAAATAGATCAACTATTACTTGAAAAAGACACGTATGAACAAGAATTGGAAGAAGCTGAAAAAGTAAAAGAATACAATGACTTGTTAGGAAGCCAAATTGTTGAATTAGAGACAAAATTAAACGAACAGCAACAATTGGAAAGTGATTTATCTGATTACAGTAAAATAAAAGAAGAAAATAATAATTTAGTCGGTGAAAAAACACAATTAACGCTAGAATTAGATAATCTAAAAGAGCAATTCTTATCATTACAGTCTGATAGGCAAACTAAAGATGATCAAATCACTCAGTTTGCAAGTAATATGACGTCATTAGATCAAGAATTGGTGCAAGCATCACAAGAAATTGAGACTAAAAATACTAAAATTGAGGAATTGACGCTAGCCTTATCTAATAAAGAATCAGCATTAGAGGAAATGACAACACTTTTAGAAATAAAAGAAGAAGATGTATTAAGATTAGCAAATGAATCAAATGAAAAAGACGATGAAGTTCAAGAATTGAAAAATAAAATTAATACTATGGACGAAACGATTTCATCATTACAAACTGAATTAACAAAAGCTAAGAGCCAAGAGGGTTCTTTTGTAAATAAAGAAGTTGTGGAAAACTTAGAAAAAGAATTACAAGATAAAGCTAATGGAAAGAAAAGTAATCGTTCGAGCTGATG
>OMJG01001014.1_pt1 | contig 17994 bp, 15 predicted proteins | sample 1646431 | NCBI WGS metagenome assembly OMJG01 (sample SAMN03771674, study PRJEB25209) | food metagenome | isolation source: Cotija cheese | place: Mexico:Jalisco,Michoacan | collected 2011-12-12
CAGCAACCTCGCGCGAGGTTGCTGGGCCGCCGTCGGGTAGTAAGGGGAAGGGGGGTGTCAGCCGGGGGAGAGGCCGGGGAGGCGTGAGGCGGCGAAGCGGATGTGCTCTTCGGTCAGGGCCGCAGCCTCCTCGGCGCGACCGGCGGTGATGGCGTCCATGATCCCGTGGTGTTGGGCTTGCAGCTTCGCCATCAGCGCCTGCTGGTCGTCGACGCGGCTGAACGAGGAGAAGATCGACTTCCGCAGAGAGGTGCGGATGGCCCCGGTGAGGTCGGAGAACAGCTGATTGCCCGCCGCCTGAGCGATGGCGACGTGGAACGCGGTGTCCGCGTCGTTGAAGGTCTCCAGGCTGATCCCGGGAGTGTCCATCATCGCCAGCTGCGCATTGACCTCGGCCAGCGCGTCCTTATCGGCACGGGTCGCCGCGAGGACCGCGCTCGAGCGTTCGAGCTGGATGCGCGTCTCAGTCACGTCGTCGATGCTGAAGTTCGTGAGCGCGACGTGGAGGCGGAGGAACCGGGTGAGTGCAGCCGATGGCATCGCGGCGATGAACGTGCCAGCGCCGCGGCCGGATCCGCCCGAGGACCGGACGACGCCGAGGCTGTCGAGCACGCGCAGCGCCTCGCGCACACTGGTGCGACTGACGCCGAGCTTCGTCGCCAGGTCGCGTTCGGCAGGCAGAGGGTCTCCGACCCCCAGCGAACCGGTCATGATCTGCTCTTCGACGGCATCGATGACGAGCTCATAGGTGCTCGCACGGTTCACGGGTTTCCATTCGGGACCGTCGGCCGCCTCGGCGCTGACTGTCTGTTCCGGGCGGACCTCGTTCGTGTCATCGTTCATGGTCGTCTCCACCGCGCCATCATGTCATGCCTCTCTGCGCACTGCTCGTGGGCGTGACCGGAGCCGCTGCCGGATGGACAGTTGACGCAGATCACACCCTCGTCCTATGGTCAGATTAATGGTCTGACCTCATAAAGGCCATACTGAAAATTCTGATCGTTCGAGTTCGGAGCGCGTTCACAGGGGAACGGACCCGATGTGGGCAGGCCCGGCCGATTTGGAGAAGCCATGTACACACCTGAAATCGCGCCGGTGGCCGACAGCCTTCTGTGGTCGTCTCTGCTGGCGATCCTGCCGCTGCTGACGATCTTCGTCACCCTCGGCGCACTCAAATGGAAGGCCCATTGGGCCGGACTGACCGCCGTCGGCGTCGCTCTCATCGTCGCGATCGCCGCCTACGGAATGCCGGTCGGACTCGCCGCGCTCTCGGCGACACAGGGGTTCGCCTTCGGACTGTTCCCGATCATGTGGATCGTCATCACCGCGATCTGGCTCTACGAACTCACCGTGCGCTCGGGCCACTTCGAGGACTTGCGGTTGGTCATCAACGTCATCTCCGATGACCCGCGCATCCAGGCCATCATCGTCGCCTTCTGCTTCGGCGGCCTCCTCGAAGCGCTCGCCGGATTCGGCGCCCCGGTGGCGATCACCGGTGTCATGCTCGTCGCCGTCGGCTTCACCGCTATGCGAGCTGCCGTCGTCGTCCTCGTTGCCAACACCGCTCCCGTGGCCTTCGGCGCCATCGCCATCCCGATCATCACCGCCGGCACTCTGACGGGAATCGACTACCAGGACATCGGCGCCATGGTCGGCCACCAGACCCCGTTCCTCGCCGCAGTCGTGCCGCTCTTCCTCGTCCTGCTCGTCGACGGGCGTCGTGGGCTGAAGCAGATCTGGCCTCTGGCCCTCGTCGTGGGCATCGCCTTCGGCCTCGCGCAGTACGTTTCGGCCACATTCCTCTCCGTCGAACTCACCGACATCATCGCCTCCCTGGTCGGCCTCGCCGCCGTCGTCATCATGCTCCGGTTCTGGAAGCCGAAGGGCGGTCAGGACGCACTCGACCGCATGGCCGACGAGCGCGAACACGAAGGCGCCGCCGCCCCTAGCGCCGGCAGCGCTTCTGCAGCTGTGGCCACCGATGTGAAGAAGGAGACCGCACCGCTGACAGGGGCCCGGGTGTTCCTTGCGCTCTTCCCATACCTGCTGGTGATCGTCATCTTCTCCGTGGCCAAGCTCGTGCCTGCGCTGAACAACTGGCTGGCCTCGACCGATGTGAAGATCCCCTGGCCCGGACTGGATGGGAACATCCTCAACGCCGCCGGCGAAGTCTCGACGAGCACGATCTACAACTTCCAATGGCTGTCTTCGCCCGGAACTCTGCTGCTCATCTCCGGTATCATCGTCGCGATCGTGTACAAGATGTCGGCGAAAGACGCCGTCGATGTCTTCATCGTCAACGTTGTGAAGATGAAATTCTCGATCCTCACCGTCGGATCGGTTCTCGCGCTGGCCTATGTCATGAACCTCTCGGGCCAGACGATCACCATCGGCACCTGGATCGCCGGCACCGGAGCCTTCTTTGCCTTCCTCTCGCCGATCCTGGGCTGGCTGGGCACTGCTGTCACCGGTTCGGACACCTCGGCGAATGCACTGTTCGCCACTCTGCAGCAGACCGCCGCGCACGAGGCTGGACTCAATCCGCTGCTGCTCGTCGGCGCCAACAGCTCAGGCGGTGTCCTCGGCAAGATGGTCAGCCCGCAGAACCTCACCATCGCGGCCACCGCCGTCGGTCTGCTCGGCAAGGAGTCCTCGATCCTCCGCCGCGTCATCGGCTGGTCGTTGGGCATGCTCGTCGCTATGTGTCTGCTCGTCGGACTCCAGTCGACGGTGCTGTCCTGGATGGTGCCCGGCTCCTGAATCCGCGCGGCGCCGTCTTGCCGATCGGACCACCCGCACCAGCCACCACCCACTTCTCAACCACCGCCTAACCGAAGGAGCGATGAACATGGTCAAGAGGCAGATTCCTCAGCCGGCCGAGATCTTCGAGCTGATGAAGTTCAAGAAGATCGAACTCGACCCGAAGAAACGTCGCCTGGAGAACGCACTGACGATCGAGGACCTGCGCAAGATCGCGAAGCGCCGGACCCCGGCCGCGGCGTTCGACTACACGGACGGCGCCGCCGAGGGCGAGATCTCGATGGAGCGCTCGGTCCAGTCCTTTCGCGATATCGAGTTCCACCCCTCGATCCTCAAGGACGTCACGAACGTCGACACCTCGACCCAGATCATGGGCGGCAGCTCGGCCATGCCCTTCGGCATCGCACCGACCGGCTTCACCCGACTCATGCAGACCGAGGGCGAGACCGCCGGCGCCGGCGCCGCGGGGGCTGCGGGCATCCCGTTCACGCTCTCGACGCTGGGCACGACGTCGATCGAGGACGTCAAGAAGACCAACCCGCACGGGCGCAATTGGTTCCAGCTCTATGTGATGAAGCAGCGCGACATCTCCTACGGCCTCGTCGAGCGGGCGAAGAACGCCGGGTTCGACACTCTCTTCTTCACCGTCGACGCTCCCGTCGCCGGTGCCCGACTGCGCGATACGCGCAACGGCTTCTCCATTCCGCCGCAGCTGACCCCGCAGACGATCCTCAACGCGATCCCGCGGCCCTGGTGGTGGTGGGACTTCCTGACCACCCCGAAGCTCGAGTTCGCGTCCCTGTCGGAGACCGGCGGCACCGTCGGCGAGCTCCTCGATTCGGCGATGGACCCCTCCATCAACTTCGATGACCTCGCTGAGATCCGCGCCATGTGGCCCGGCAAATTCTCCGTCAAGGGCGTGCAGACGCTCGAGGATGCGAAGAAGCTCGCCGACCTCGGCGTCGATTCGATCGTCCTGTCCAACCACGGCGGACGTCAGCTCGATCGCGCGCCCGTTCCCTTCGAACTCCTCCCCGAGGTGGCTCGTGAGATCGGCAAGGACGTGGAGATCATCATCGACACCGGAATCCGCAACGGCGCCGACATCGTCGCGTCGTTGGCGCTGGGCGCTGACTTCACGCTCATCGGCCGCGCCTACCTCTTCGGCCTCATGGCCGGCGGTCGAGCGGGAGTGGACCGGACGATCGAGATCCTCGGCGAGCAGGTCGAGCGCACCATGCGCCTACTCCAGGTCGCCGATGTCTCCGAGCTCAACCCGTCCCATGTGACCCAGCTGCGTCAGTTCAACCGCGACGAGCGCGCGGAGATCATCAGCTCCCGACCGGTCAAGGGCTGATTCGCCGAGGCGGCCCCGCGGCTGGCAATCAGATCACCGAGGCGGCCCCGTCCGGAGAGCCCAAAGGGCTCCATTGGCAGAGAACGGGCGGCCGGCAGCGAAAGAAATCTTCGGTGCCGGCCGCCCGTTTCGTGTTCAGGTGCTCACTTGCCGAATTCGTCCTCGATGCGGTCGAGGACGTTCGTGGCGGAGTAGTAGTCGAGGCGGAATGAGTCGAGGCCCATCGGGTAGACGGCATCGTTCTTCACCGCCGGTGTGCTCTCGACCAGAGAGTTCTTCGCATACGAGGCGGCGGTCTTCTCGTTCGCGTTGAACAGGAACACGGATTCGCCGGTGACGGCCTTCGACAGGTTCTCACCGGTGACTTCGACGATATCGGCGCGTTTGCCCATTTCGCCTTGGCCGGCTGTGCCTTCGGGGACCTCGGCGAGTTCGAAGCCGACCTCTTGGAGGAGCTTGCCTTGAGCGGATTCCGGGGTCCAGATGTTCGCGCTGGCCCCGGATCCTCCGCCCTTGGCCTTCTCGTTGAAGATCATGCCGGTGACCGGCTGCTTCGGGGCATCGATGGCGGATTTGACCTTCTCGGCGCGCGAACCGAATTCGTCATTGACCTTCTTCGCCTCATCCTCGTGGCCGGTCATCTCACCGAGCTTAGTCGTGACCTCCTGCCAGTCCTTGTCGCCGTAGTCGATGACGACGGTCGGGGCGATGTCGCTGAGCTGATCGTAGATGGCGTTCGCTGAGTCCTGGCCGGTCTTCGAGACCACGATGAGGTCAGGTTCCTCGGCGAGTACGGCCTCAACATCGGGGTCGCCCTGGTAGAGGGCTTTGACGTCCTTCTCCTTCGCGACGTCGCTCCACTGCGTGAAGAAGCCTTGATCGTCGGCAACGGGGGAATTGGGCATGGTGGCCCCGGAGGCGGTGACCGGTGCGTCGACGGCGAGGAGGGTGCCGGTGAGAGTCACCGAGGTGGAGACGATCGATTCGGGTGCTTCGTCGATGGTCACTTCGTGGCCGGCATCGTCCGTGATCGTCAGGGGCCATTGACCGTCGGCGGTGGCGTCGCCATTTCCCGATTCGGAGGAGTCGGACCCTCCGCAGGCGCTGAGGCTGAGAGCGGTGATGAGTGTGACTGCGGCAAATACGCGTGTGCTGCCGAGTTTGACGCGGGACATAGGGGCCTTTCGAGAATGATTGCTTGAGAAGATGAGCCTAACCTAAGTTAGCCCGTGATACTGCATTCGTGATGAGACTCCGCGAAAGATGCGGTGTGTCGAGCGAGGTGAATGCTTAGGGTAGGCTCATCTGTGTGAATCTGACGTTGAAGAATCGGGCGGTCGCAGCGGCCGCCTCCGCACTGACTCTTGCCCTGCTCGCCACCGGCTGTGCTGCCGAGGACGACAAAGGCGCCGATGGGGATGCCAGTAACAAGGACGTCGCCGTCGGCGGCAAAGACTTCGGCACTGCTGATGAGGAGACCGCGAAGCTCGGCAGCGATGCCGAGGCCGGGGTCTTCCCGCGAACGGTCACGCATGCCAACGGCACGACCGAGATCGAGAAGAAGCCCGAGCGAGTCGTCGTTCTCGACACCGGAGAGCTCGACGATGTCCTGTCGCTGGGCATCACACCCGTCGGCATGGTGACGACCGAAGGCGCCAGTCCGGTGCCGAGCTACCTCGAAGACCAGGTCGAGGGAGTCGAGACGGTCGGCACGATTCAAGAGCTTGATCTCGAGAAGATCGCCTCGCTCGAACCCGATCTCATCCTCGGCAGTCAGCTTCGCGCCGACAAGCTCTACGACGAGCTCGACTCGATCGCCCCGACGGTGTTCTCCATCCGTCCGGGATTCCCGTGGAAGGAGAACTTCCGCCTCGTCGGTGAGGCGATGGGCATGGAAGACGAGACGACGAAGGAACTCGAGGACTACGCTCGTGAGGCCGGTGACCTCAAGGACTCTGTCGACGGTGATCCGACGATCTCACTCGTGCGCTTCATGCCCGAGCGCCTGCGCCTCTATGCGAATCAGTCGCTCATCGGAGTCATCCTGAGCGACGCGGGTTTCAAGCGCCCGAAGAATCAGGACGTCGATGAACTCGCCGTCGAGATCTCCCCGGAGAACCTCGACCAGGCCGCCGGGGACTATGTCTTCTACACCAGCTACGGCGACCCTGGTGCCACAGGTGAGACGAAGGCGCTCGAGTCGAGCCAGTGGCAGGGGCTCGACGCGGTCAAAGAGGGCAGAGCCATCCGCGTCAACGATGATGTCTGGTTCCTCGGCCTCGGGCCCACCGGAGCAGGTCAGATCCTCGACGATCTGGAGGACCACCTCGGCGATTGAGTCGAATCCTCAGCTCCCCGAAGTCGCTCCTCTAGTCAGTGATCCGTGAGTTGAGCTGATCGATGAACTCATCTGCGGCGGCGAGCTGACGTGCGAGTCTGCTGCGGCGTTCGTGAGCATCATCGAGAAACTGCGCCAGCTCATTCGCTCCATCGGCCCGGGACGGCTCGCTTCCGCGAGCACTCTCCAGTGCCCGGAGCAGGTCACCCATCTGCTCCAGCGAATACCCCAGCGGCTTCATCCTGCGAATCAGCATCAGCTGGTCGTGATCGTCTTCCGTGTAGAGGCGGAAACCTCCCTCCGACCTGCCCGAAGGAGTCAGCAGGCCGATCTGGTCGTAATGGCGAATCGTCCGCAGCGACAGCCCCGTGCGTTCAGCCAGCTCTCCGATGTGCATCATTCCGGTCTCGGCCATCGACACTCTCCTCAATTCACGCCAACCCTTACGTTACGTTAAGGTTGATTCCGGCGCCCGTATGGCGGCGCGGTGCGTTCCCGGATTTCACCTTTCGCGTGAAGCGGGAGCATGCCGAACTCGCGCAGGCGCATCCCTCTTTCAGATGGTGTCACACCTGACGTGCTCCCGGACTTGGAGGCTCAAACATGACGACGACCACGACCACCGCCGACGACCGGAGCCGCTACCTGCCCGACCCCTCGGTGGCGACCGCACTGAAGACTCCGCGCCTACTCGTGCGAGAAGTCCTGGCGGGACTGGTCGTTGCGCTGGCGCTGATCCCTGAGGCGATCTCGTTTTCCATCATCGCCGGCGTCGACCCGAAATTCGGCCTGTTCTCCTCATTCATCATGGCCGTGACCATTGCCTTCGTCGGCGGACGCCCGGCGATGATCACCGCCGCGACCGGTGCGGTCGCGCTCGTCATCGCGCCGGTGGCCCGTGAATACGGAATCGACTACTTCATCGCCACCGTCCTGCTCGCCGGAGTGCTGCAGATCGTGCTCGCCGTGTTCGGTGCCGCGAAGCTGATGCGTTTCATCCCCCGCAGCGTCATGGTCGGATTCGTCAACGCTTTGGCGATCCTCATCTTCTCGGCGCAGCTCCCACAGCTGATCGATGTGCCCTGGATGGTCTACCCGCTCGTCGCAGTCGGTCTGGTCATCATGATCGTCATGCCGAAGATCACCAAGGTCGTCCCCGCTCCGCTGATATCGATCATCATCGTCACCGTCGCAGTCGTGGCCTTCGCGCTCAACGTCCCCACCGTCGGCGATCAGGGGGAGCTGCCCCGCAGTCTGCCGGAGCTGTTCATCCCCGGCGTCCCCCTGACCTGGGAGACGTTGACGATCATCGCCCCCTACTCTCTGGCGATGGCCCTCGTCGGACTCATGGAATCACTGATGACGGCGAAGCTCGTCGACGATGTCACAGACACGCATTCGAACAAGACCCGCGAAGGTTGGGGCCAGGGAGTGGCGAACATCCTTTCAGGGTTCTTCGGCGGCATGGGCGGATGCGCCATGATCGGCCAGACCATGATCAACGTCAAAGCCTCCGGCGCCCGCACCCGCATATCGACCTTCCTCGCCGGGCTGTTCCTGTTGATCCTCGTCGTCGCGCTCGGCGACATCGTGTCCGACATTCCGATGGCGGCCCTCGTCGCCGTGATGATCATGGTCTCGGTCGGCACCTTCGACTGGCACTCAATCAGGCTCGCCACGCTCAAGCGAATGCCCAAGAGCGAAACTGCCGTCATGGTCATCACCGTCGCCGTGGTCGTCGCGACTCACAACCTCGCCATCGGCGTCGTCGTCGGGGTGTTCGTGGCCTCTGTGATGTTCGTCCGTCGCGTTGCCCATCTCATCGACGTTCGCCGTGAGATCCAGGTGCAGGGTGATCAGAAGGTCGCGCGCTATGCAGTCGAAGGGCAGCTGCTGTTCGCCTCCAGCAACGACCTGACGACACTGTTCGAATACGCTGACGATCCGGATCGGGTCGTCATCGATTTCACGAAGTCGCATATCTGGGACGCGTCGACCGTCGCCGCTCTCGACACGATCGAGACGAAATACGAGCAGCACGGGAAATCAGTGGAGTTCGTCGGCATGAACGACTTCACGACTGCGTTCCATGCTCGCCTCACAGGCGGTCTCGGCGGTGGCCACTAGTGGTTTGTCGCCCTCTGTCCTCTGTCCGGCTCTGACAGGCTGCAGGGCCGGCGGGGCTGGGCCTGCGGTCATTGCGTGTCGAAGGCGAGTTCGCACGTCTGCGGTCGTGTAGGATCTCGCCGAACTTGTCAGCGGTGCAGCGCGATGATCTGCATTGTGACACAACCTTGAGACGGCAGCTGTCTCACTAACTTGTCAAAATCCTCAGGTTCTAAGTCAAAGGAGCAGTTCGGGTCGAAGTCTTAAACTTCGGGTTCAGTCACTGGTGACCGCTACTGGTCGAGAGCCTCAAGTCGAAGCTCATTCGCAGAGCTCACACCGGTCGAGGCGTGGTGCTTGATGACGATCTTTCACCTGCCACGATAGGAGGCGATTGAATCGCCGACAGTGACCGATGTGTGTGAACATAATCGGTGAAAAACGACTGCAGGATCGTTGCCAATTGGGTCATGACAGTGACTCTGTGCTCGTCGGCCATCGTAATGTGGTCGCGGTTCATCAACTCGTCGAGTCGGAGCGGTGCGCGAGTAAAGTTTTAAGACATGCTTCGCTTTGCTTTGCGGTAGTTGAAAAGACGTCCGTCGGTTCTCAGGATTCCCGTCTCGATCGGATGCCCGGATGCCTGCGAATTGCCCTGAACGGCCAACCGCAGGACAAAGACAGGTACGCAGCAGCCGAAGCCACCCGCAAGACAATCTCGTCGACGTTGGGTTGTGCTTCCTCACCGAATTTTCCGCCTCCGCGGCCAGTCGGTCGGCGTCGGCGAGGCTCATCGCGGAGGTGCGGAGGAGTGCGTCGTCGTGGAGCCCGTGTCCGACCCAGCGCATCCGCGCCCGTTCCACCGGCTCGACTATGGCCAGATGTTGCAGGGCGTGCTCGGCGCGTTCACCGAACCCCGGCTCGATGCCGATCCCACTGGCGACCACACCAAATGAAGTGAAACTGTCGGTGCGGGCATGAACACCGCCGGTCGGCCCACGTTCAGCACGCGAGGGTGACGAGGTGCCTTAGCGCGTCTCGAGCAGTCAGGCTCGGTCGTTGGCGGCGAAGGCGGAGTGCAGGGTGACAACGATGACGCGAGCCGCATCATCCCGGTCGAGCTGGCCGGCCGTGACCTCTTCGGCTGCGGCGTTCATGGTCAGGTGGGTGACCGCAAGCAGCCAGTCGACAGGCAGATCCGCGCGGAATGCGCCCTCGTGCTGACCGCGCTCGAGCAGTCCCCGCATCCGAGCTTCGGCCTTCTCATGCATCTCGCGAATGCGCGCCGGCTGCAGTTCGCGCTGAGCAACGACGAGCACGGCGCGGATGCGCTCCAGGAGCATCCAGCTCGAGGTGATCAGGGCTTCGAACGCCTCGCTCGGATCACCGTCGAGGGGCACGTCGGCCAGGACGGCCTCGGCCCCGTCCAGTCCGTCAACGAGGGCTGCGTCGATGAGCTCGGCCCGGGTCTTGAAATGCCCGTAGAGGGTCATCCGGCCGACGCCCGCCTCGGCAGCGATGTCGGCGACGGAGGCTTCAGGGTCCTTCCTAAGGGCGACCGGAGTCGCCGCGAGGATCTTCGCCCGGTTGCGCTGGGCGTCAGCCCGCTGCGTCTTTCCTCGCTGCACCGGCTTCTGCGCACCAGCGCCGGTCGCGCCCTTGCCGTTCGGCATGCCCCACCTCTAACTCGTACGGGAATATACGAGCTAGTATAGCGGTTGAAAGTCGTACACATATGATTGACTTCGGTTGCGCGCATCCCGCCCGTGACAACCCTGTCGAGAACGAAAGGACCAATGCAGCCATGAGAACAACGACGCAGAACAAGAAGGTGCGCCATGTCTGAGACAACTGCACCTGCACCTAGGACTGGGGCGAAGCAGTGGTGGGGCCTGGCGGTGCTGGTGATCCCGTCGACTCTGCTGTTCATGATGCTGACGATCCTGTTTCTGGCGGCCCCGAACATGGCCGCTGACCTGAACCCGACGAGCGCACAGCTGCTGTGGATCCTCGACATCTACGGGTTCGTTATGGCTGGATTCTTGGTCGCGATGGGCGTCCTCGGCGATCGGATCGGCAAGCGGCTGCTCATGGTGATCGGCGCGGTCCTGTTCGGGATCGTGTCCATCGCTGCGGCGTTGACGACCAGTCCCGAGCTGATGATCGCCTGGCGCGCCGTCCTCGGCGTGGGAGGAGCCATGATGCTTCCGTCCACGCTGGGACTGATCTTCGTGCTTTTCGACGACCCGAAGGCTCGGGGCGTCGCGATCGGCGTGTGGGCCGGCGGGATCTCCGCCGGCGTTGCCCTTGGACCGCTCCTGTCCGGGCTGCTACTGGAGGTCTTCGGCTGGCAGGCGACGTTCCTGGTTGCAGTGCCCGTAATGGCGCTGGTGGCCATCGGCGCACCGCTGCTGCTTCCTGAGCACAAGGATCCGAGCGCGAAGATCGATCTGCTGAGCGCACTGCTGCTGGTCGCTTCGCTGCTGGCCATTATCTATGGCATCAAGCGCTTCGCCACCCAGGAGCCGGCCGGTCCGTCGATCGGCCTGTTGATCGTCGGAGCACTGGTCGGGCTGTGGTTCGTGATCCGGCAGATGCGCGCGCAGCAGCCATTACTGGACGTGCGGCTGTTCGCCAATCGCACCGTCAGCGCGGCACTTGCGGTGTTCCTCCTGTCGGCTGCGGCGCTGGGTGGGGTGTACTCGCTGTTCACCCAGTACCTGCAGCAGGTCCAGGGGCTCTCGCCCATGCAGGCCGGGCTGTCGATCCTGCCCGCAGCCGCAGTGCTCATCGTGGTCTCGACCCTCTCGCCGATACTCGCCCGGAAGTTCCGGCCCGGCAACGTGATCGCCGTCGGGCTGCTCACCCAAGTCGTCGGCTACATCCTGTTCACCCAGCTCGATTCCGGCACCGGTCTCGCGCTAGTGATCGCGAGCTTCGTCGTCACCTACCCCGGGGTCGCGCCGTCCATGGCGCTGACCACGGACCTGGTGGTGAGCTCGGTCCCACCGGAGAAGGCCGGCGGTGCCTCCGGGCTCGCGACGACCGTCAACGATCTGGGCATCTCCCTCGGCGTCGCGGTCATCGGCAGCATCGGGATCGCCGCCTACCGCAGCCAGATCAGCGGCTCTTTGCCCGATGGACTGCCTCCGGAGGCAGCGGCCGCGGCCGAGACCGGCATCGACGGAGCCATCGCCGCCGCCGGACAACTGCCGGGCACCGTCGGCGAGGCACTGACGACTGCAGCCGAACAGGCGTTCACCAGCGGACTCAACGCCGCAGGGATCACCTCCGCGGTCATCGCTGCCGTCGCCGCCATCATCGCCGCCGTGGGTCTGCGTCACATCCGCCCCACCGGGCAGACCCACGACGAAGCCGAGAAGGAAACTGCTCAGGAGTCGTGACACACCCCTGATCCTTCGTGTCCGGCGGACGGATGAGTCCGCCGGACACGAACGCCGACACCCGCCACAGATACACCGAGACGGCGGCTGACCCGTCCCGCGACGAGATCACCGAACCACGACGAAGGAGTCACGATGACCACGCTTAGAACCAACATCGACACCCTCAGACGGTCACCGACCGCGCGGCGTGTGCTGGGTTGCCTGCTCCGATGTTGCGTGTCGGAGGCATCGGACCGTTTCTGCCGAACGACACAGACGCCATGTCCGCGCAACTGAGTCGCAGGCCGCGCACCCGAAGAGGTGCGCGGCCCCGATGTCTCAGTTCACCTGGTAGGCGATCGTCGTCATCATTCCGGCTTCCCCGTGGTAGACGTTGTGGCAGTGTGAGAGCCATCGTCCGGGATTGTCGGCATCGAACTCGACCCGCAACGTCGTGCCGGGTACAACGATCGAGGTGTCCTTGCGCGGCCCTCCCCCGGAATGCTGGTAGGTGTGTCCGTGCAGGTGCATCGGATGCCACATCTCAGTCGAGTTCTTGAACTCGAGGGCGACCCGCTCCCCTTCGACGATACCGAGGGCGTCGCGCATCGGCTTGTCCATGTTCATTCGCTTGCCATTGATCGCCCAGTCATACTTCTCCATGCCACCGGTCAGCTCAAGTGAGAGGGTGCGGTCGACAGCGCGCTTCGGCAGGGCGACAGAACTCGCGGCTTTGAGGCTGTCCGCAGTGGCAGGGTTCTTCTTCTGGGGCAGCTTCACATCCTTCGCGGGCGCGGATCCCGACCCGGTGCGCAGAACGGCAAGGGCCTGGTTCTGCTTCCCTAGGGCTTCGGCGATGACTGCGAATTCGCCGTCGCCGGCACTGACGACTGCATCGTAGCGCTCCCCCATCCCGAGCACGATGCTTTCTGCTTTGAAGGGTTTGACGGGGAATCCGTCGGAGTGCGTGATCGTCAACTCGTGTTCAGTGATGCCGAAGCGGAAAGCGGTGTCGCCACCGGCATTGATGATCCTCAGCCTGATCCGCTCACCAGGTCTGGCGGCAAAGGTCTGTGGGTCGTTGTTGGGCTTGCCGTTGATCAGGTAGAGCGGGTAGTAGACGTCGCCTGCGTCTCCGCCGAGCAGAGGTGAGGTCGCGCCCATGAGGGTGTTGCCCATTCGCATCGGGCCCATGTCCATGTCACCGTGCCCCCCGCTATCGTGGTCCATCATTCCCTGGCCGAGCTCCTTCATCACCTCGTCCGGTGTCGCGGTGATGCCGTCGAGCCAGTCGTCGAGGACGATGACCCATTCCTTGTCGTAGTTGCCCTTCTCGTTCGGGTCATCGATGATCAGCGGCGCGTACAGGCCACGGTCTTGCTGCGTGCCGACGTGGGGATGGAACCAGAACGTGCCTGATTCGGGCAGTGTGAACTCGTAATCAAACGACCCGCCAGGCTTCACGGCATCCTGGGTGAGGCTCGGCACGCCGTCCATGTCGTTGCGCAGCGCCAGTCCGTGCCAGTGGACGCTGGTCGGGTCAGGGAGATCGTTGGTGAAGGCGACTTTCAGGGTGTCGCCGACATTGCCGCGCAGCGGCTGGGTCGCCGAGGCTCCCCGGTAGGCCCAGGTCTTCGCGGTCTTCCCGCCGAGGTCGAGGGTGACCGGCTCGGCGGTCAGCGCGCGCTGCACGACAGTACCGGTGCTGCGGCGGTTCGCCTCGGCAGCGCTGACCGCGGCGCTGCTGGGTCTCACGAACGAGGGGGTCTTGTTGCCAGCGCTGCTGCATCCGGCAAGACCGGCGGCGGTGAGAGTCAATGCGCTGACGGACAAGAACTGTCGACGGTTCAGGGTGGAATGCATGGATGATGTCCTTTTGTGTCGGTGGTGAGCGCAGCCACGGCATCGCGCTTGCGCGCTCGACGATCACAGATGATCGGAGGCGCAGGGCAGCGTGAGCCCAGAACAGGGGCCATCGTTGCGGGACACGGTGTAGTGGCAGGCACGGCAGGGTCGTGGACCCGCCGAGGTGGCTGACTGAGGAGCGCAGTGTCGGCGCTCCTCTGCTCACGTTCGGTGGATCGACAGCTCCAAATGCGTCAGCGCAAACCTGCGAGGCGTCTCCAACGGCGGCGTCGGCAGGGGCGCAGAGACGGGCGTGAGGACATCCGCGACGGACGGAACGGGAAGGGCCGGAATGCTCTCGACCGTAGGCGCGGAGACACAGGTAGAGTCGCCGCCGTTCATGGCGTCTGCGCAGCCGCCGGAACCGTGCACCGAACCCTGCGCCCCGGACGCGCTCGACACGGAGGCGCTTGTCGTCGTCCCGGCCGACTGCGAGGATGCGTGAGCCGACGACGCCATGGAAGTCGCCGCTGCCGACCCGCCGACAAGCGCGTGCATGCCGAGAAGACCCACGATGAGCAGTGCCGTGAGCACGACGAGCTGCAGCCAGTGCCGGCTGCGGCAGGGTTCAGGGGTTGCGCTCTTCACAGCCACAGCATACCCCGGTGGCGTATCACCTCGAAACGTTGGGTCCATTCAGAAGCGAGCCCGACTCACCTTGCATAAATACCCTCTATGGGTATACGGTTCCCAAAAGGGTACCCACCGGGGGTACCCAAGTAGAGGAGGCTATCCGATGACTGCAAACGAGTACCAAGTGACGGGCATGACCTGCGGGCACTGCGAGTCGTCGGTCCGCGAGGAGGTCGGCGAGATCGCCAGCGTCACCGACATCGAGGTCAGCGCCGAGACAGGCAGGCTCACGGTCACCACCTCCGGCGAGGTCGACGACGCACAGGTCCTGGCCGCCGTCGAAGAGGCCGGCTACTCGGCCGTGCGCGTGCGATGAAGACCCCAGTCAATCTCGCGGCCCACGGCGCTGCACGGCCGCAGCAGAGCAGAGAGAAGGAAACAGCATGAGCGCTCCAGCGCCACTGAGCGCGGACACCGGCATCGAGCTGGAGGTCGGTGGGATGACCTGCGCCTCCTGCGCGAATAGGATCGAGCGCAAGCTCAACAAGCTCGACGGCGTCACCGCGAGCGTCAACTACGCCACCGAAAAGGCCAAGGTCACCGTGCCCGCCGGCTACGACCCGACTCTTCTGGTCGCCGAGGTCGAGAAGACCGGCTACACCGCCACGCTCCCCCGACCCAAAGACGCGACGACAGACACCGGAGGCAATGACGAGGACCCAGCCGACGACCCCGAACTGACCTCGCTCAAGCAGAGGCTGATCGGGTCGATCGTGCTCACCGTCCCGGTCATCGCGATGGCCATGATCCCGGCCCTGCAGTTCACTTACTGGCAGTGGGCCTCGCTGGCACTAGCCGCACCGGTGATCGTCTGGGCGGGCTGGCCGTTCCACAAGGCCGCGTGGACCAACCTCAAGCACGGCACAGCCACGATGGACACACTCGTCTCGATGGGCACGAGCGCGGCGTTCCTGTGGTCGCTCTATGCACTGTTCCTCGGCCACGCCGGCATGCCGGGAATGACGCATCCCTTCGAGTTCACCATCGCGCCGTCCGACGGCGCGGGCAACATCTACCTCGAGGCCGCCGCGGGTGTGACGATGTTCATCCTCGCCGGCCGCTACTTCGAGAAGCGCTCCAAGCGACAGGCCGGTGCCGCGCTGCGCGCCCTGCTCGACCTCGGGGCGAAAGAGGTCTCCGTCCTGCGCGACGGCGTCGAGACCAAGATCCCGACCGGAGAGTTGGCAGTCGGCGACGAGTTCGTCGTCCGTCCCGGCGAGAAAATCGCCACCGATGGCACCGTCGTCTCCGGCACCTCGGCCGTGGACGCGTCCATGCTCACCGGCGAGTCCGTTCCCGTCGAGGTCGTCGCCGGCGACGCGGTGGCTGGGGCAACGGTCAACGCTGGCGGGCGTCTTGTTGTGCGGGCGACCCGGGTCGGTTCGGACACCCAGCTGGCGCAGATGGCCAAGCTGGTGGAGGACGCCCAGTCCGGCAAGGCCGCCGTCCAGCGCCTGGCCGACCGCATCTCCGGCGTCTTCGTCCCGATCGTCATCGTCATCGCCCTCGTCACGCTCGGCGCGTGGCTGATCTTCGGACCCGGCGTCTCCGCGGCTTTCACCGCAGCGGTCGCGGTCCTCGTCATCGCCTGCCCCTGCGCCCTTGGCCTGGCCACCCCGACAGCACTGCTGGTCGGGACCGGCCGCGGCGCGCAGATGGGCGTCCTCATCAAGGGCCCCGAAGCCCTCGAATCCACACGCAAGGTCGACACCGTCGTCCTCGACAAGACCGGCACCGTCACCACCGGCAGGATGACGCTGGTCGACGCAATCACCGAGCCGGGCACTGACCGCACCGAGCTGCTTCGCCTGGCCGGCGCTTTGGAGAACGCCTCCGAGCACCCGATCGCCCAGGCCATCGCCAAGGGCGCGGTCGGGGAGGTCGGTCAGCTGCCCTCCCCGGAGGACTTCGCCAACGTCGAGGGCAAGGGCGTCCAGGGCGTCGTCGACGGCCGCGGCGTGCTCGTCGGCCGGGAGTCCCTGCTGGCCGACTGGTCCCAGCACCTCTCCTCCAACGTCGCAGCCGCCAAGGCCGCAGCCGAGGACGAGGGCAAGACCGTCGTCGCCGCCGGCTGGGACGGACAGGCCCGCGGGATCCTCGTCGTCGCCGACGCCGTCAAGCCCACCAGCGCCGAGGCGATCCAAGGCCTGAAGGACCTGGAGCTCACTCCGGTCCTGCTCACCGGCGACAACACGGCCGTGGCCCGCCGGATCGCCACCGAAGTCGGCATCGAGAAGGTCATCGCCGAGGTCCTGCCCAAGGACAAGGTCGACGTCGTCACCCGGCTCCAAGGCGAGGGCAAGGTCGTCGCGATGGTCGGCGACGGCGTCAACGACGCCCCGGCACTGGCCCAGGCCGACCTGGGCCTGGCGATGGGCACCGGAACCGACGTCGCCATCGAGGCCTCCGACATCACCCTCGTGCGCGGGGACCTGCGGGCCGCGGTCGACGCGATCCGCCTCTCCCGCAAAACATTGGGCACAATCAAGGGAAACCTGTTCTGGGCCTTCGCCTACAACGTCGCGGCCATCCCGATCGCGGCACTGGGCATGCTCAACCCCATGCTCGCAGGAGCGGCAATGGCGTTCTCCAGCGTCTTCGTCGTCGGCAACAGCCTCCGCCTGCGCGGGTTCCGCAGCGCCGCCAAGCAGTGACGCCGCAGAACCGACCATCATCCGAACATACGAAAGGCATCTACTGAGAATGAGCAACGAAGACCAGGCAACCAGCAGCTGCTGCAGCACCTCACCCGCAGTCGAGACTTCCGCCGCCGAGGAACCTGTCAGCGACGGTTCCAGCTGCTGCGGCACGACCGGTGCAGAGAACCCCGCCACCGATTCCGGCCATCGCGAAAACCTTCTCGCCGAAGGCAGCAACGACATGACCACCTGCCCCGTCATGGTCGGCAATCCGGTCAATAAGCAGGACGCCGAAGAAAAGGGCCTCTTCCGTGACTACGACGGGCAGCGCTACTGGCTCTGCTGCCCTGGCTGCGGACCGACTTTCGACTCCGATCCCGCCAAGTACGCCGCCAACATGGCCTGATCTTTCGACGCACCCGGGGCGGCAGCATCACTGTTGCCGCCCCGGGTCGACTGGATCGTAGCCGAGCGATTCCACGCCCGCCGACCGACATTTGACCAATACCCCATAGGGGTATAGTGTTGATTGTGCCAGAATGAATAGGAGACTTTATGCGTAAGCGCCTCATGACCACCGTCGCCGCAGGAGTGCTCGGAGGAGCACTCCTGCTCACCGGCTGCAGCACCGGCGGAGACCAGGACCAAGCGACCCCCTCGTCGACCAGCCAGCACGAGGGACACGGAAGCAGTGGCAGCAGCTCTGACAGCGGCGGGATGGAGCATCCGATGGACGGCGGCCCCGCCCCCGAGGGCATAGAGAAGGCTGCGTCGCCGAAGTACCCGGCCGGCACTGAGGTCACGCTCACCGCCGACCACATGGAGGGCATGGACGGCGCAAACGCCACGATCGCCGGCGCGTTCGACACC
>OMJG01001015.1_pt1 | contig 17974 bp, 15 predicted proteins | sample 1646431 | NCBI WGS metagenome assembly OMJG01 (sample SAMN03771674, study PRJEB25209) | food metagenome | isolation source: Cotija cheese | place: Mexico:Jalisco,Michoacan | collected 2011-12-12
TCCAACGATGCGGGGCGCGTCTCAGATTTGCTAAACTATTAGCCGACCGACCGGCGAAACCGCCGGAACGCAAGCGGAGAAATCCCACCTGGGTGCCTAGCGGCGCCGGGTCCTACGGTCCAGCCACGCATGTGGCTTGGGTTCGTATGCTCTTTGGGGAGTACTCCGTGCGCGCACGTCGAGGAATATGTTGAGGAGCAGCCATTAACAACGAACCAAGAGTCAATGAGCGCATCCACGTCGATCAGGTTCGCCTTGTCGGCCCGGGTGGTGAACAGGTAGGTGTCGTCCGCGTGGAGGATGCCCTCCGCCTTGCCCAAGAGTCTGGACTTGATCTGGTAGAAGTCGCGCCAAACTCCAACCCACCTGTCGCGAAGCTCATGGACTACGGGAAGTTCAAGTATGAGTCTGCTCAGAAGGCTCGTGAAGCTCGCCGGAATCAGTCCAATACGGTCATCAAGTCGATTCGGATCGGCCTGAAGATTGATGAGAACGATTACAACACGAAGAAGGGCCAAGCCGAACGCTTCCTTAATGGTGGCGATAAGGTGAAGTTCGATCTGCGTTTCAAGGGCCGCGAGCAGTCCCGCCCCGATCAGGGCGTGCGCTTGCTGCGCGGGATTGCTGAAGAGCTTTCTGAGATTTCCACGATCGAAGCCGCGCCACGTGCCGAGGGCCGCAACATGTCTATGGTGTTGGCCCCGCTGCGTAAGAAGTCTGAGGCTAAGTCCGATCAACGCCGCCGCCGCGAGGCAGAGCGTGAATCGCGCAGGGCCGAAAAGACACGCCGTTCAGGCGAGGAGCAAGACGAGGTGAAGCCAGCTGAGACGCCTCAGGCGCCAGCAAAGCCCTCCATGCCAATGCCTAAGCCGCCACGGGCTTCGAACTAGTTTTATCCGAGTACACCGCCGCAGGGAAACTGCGGCCCGAATGAGGGGCTAACAATGCCTAAGAATAAGACGCACTCCGGTGCCAAGAAGCGTTTCCGCGCCACAGGTAGCGGAAAGCTCATGCGCGAGCAGGCCAACAAGCGCCATCTGCTCGAAGTGAAGTCCAGCCGCCGCAAGCGCCGCCTGTCTAACGATCAGGTTCTCGACAAGGCAAACGCCAAGCAGGTCAAGAAGCTGCTCGGACGCTGAAGGTAGAAAGAGAACTCTTATGGCACGCGTTAAGCGCTCAGTAAACGCAAAGAAGAAGCGTCGTACAACACTCGATCGCGCCTCGGGCTACCGTGGCCAGCGTTCCCGCCTTTACCGTAAGGCGAAGGAGCAGGTCACGCACTCAATGGTGTACAACTACCGCGACCGCAAGGTCCGGAAGAACGAATTCCGCAAGCTGTGGATCCAGCGCATTAACGCCGGATGCCGTGCCGAGGGCATGACGTACAACCGTTTCATTCAGGGCCTGAACCTTGCCGGCATCGAAGTGAACCGCAAGCAGCTCGCCGAAATGGCTGTCAACGATCCCGAGGGATTCAAGGCAGTAGTTGAGACGGCCAAGGCCGCCCTTCCTGAGGATGTCAACGCCCCCAAGGCCTGATATACCTTATATACGCACGAAAAAACCCGGTCACGCACGCTCGTGGCCGGGTTTTTTGTGCCATGAGGGACCGGATTGGGGAACCACTCAGACCGTGTGGGAAGATGAAGCTATGACATCCTTGCGCCTCAAACCCGCCACCCGCAATCAGCTCCAACGCGCCCAGAAGCTTCACCGCCGCGAACAGCGCACGCGCCATGGACAGTTCTTGGTGGAGGGTCCGCAGGCAGTACGCGAGGTGCTCGCGTGCGAGCCCGGCTTGATCCGGGACCTGTACGTGAGCGAGGGCGCCTTCGAGCGTTACCCCGAGATCCGCGAGTTGGCCGTGAGTGCCGGGGTGTGGACGCATATTGTCGACGACGACGCGCTTCGCGACCTCTCCGGCGATGGCCAAGGATTCGTTGTTGTGGCTGAGATGCCTCAGCAGCCCACGCTGGAGAGTTTGCTGGCGGACACGCAGCTTGCGATTGCCGCGGTGGGCGCATCCGACCCGGGCAATGTAGGGACCATCGTGCGCAGCGCCGATGCGGCGGGTGCAGGCGCAGTACTCTTGACCAAGGGATGCGCCGAATTGACGGCGCCCAAGGTGGTCCGCTCAACGGTCGGTTCCCTTTTTCACGTCCCTGCTGCAACGAACCTAGACCTCGCTGAAATCATTGCTCAGGCGCATGCCGCGGGCATGCAGGTACTGGCTGCGGAAGGTACGGGGGAGTGGGACCTTCCGGCCCTCGTACAGGCGGCATATGGCGCGGGAGTAACTGGTGGACCGGACATTTCTCGCTCAACTCTATGGGTTGTGGGCAATGAGGCGCGCGGCTTCGATGGCGTGGATCTCTCAGAGGTAGATGCCAAGGTGGCCATACCGCTCTATGGGCAAGCTGAGTCCCTCAATGTCTCTGTGGCAGCATCCATTTGTCTGTATACAACCGCAATGGCGCAACGCACCGTTTCGTAGGACTAGGGTCCTGCTATTGCCGCATCAATTCGCACGAGTTTCGTTGCATAAAACGAAATGTGTTTCATAGGCGCGGATAGCGACGCACGTATTTTCACGGAGTCCTAGTCTGAGGACATGGTCGAAGTACGCATTCATGGACGAGGCGGACAGGGAGTGGTCACGGCCGCCGACATGGTGGCTATGGCAGCCTTCCATGAGGGCCGCCACGCGCAAGCTTTCCCGTCGTTTGGATCTGAGCGGACGGGCGCACCAGTTGTCGCCTACGCGCGGATTCGAGACACAGAGATCCGCACGCGAGAACCTGTTTTGTCCCCTGATCTTATTATTGTTCAGGACCCCACCCTCCTGCCGATCCTCGATGTGTTCTCGGGCTTAACCAAGGACGGTTATGCCCTTATCAACTCCTCGAAATCGCCCAGCGAGCTTGGGCTAGATTGGCTGGTCACCCAGCAGCCAGCCGGGCACGTTATGTCCATTCCCGCAACGGACATTGCCCGCGAGCACACGGGACGCACGGTCCCCAACGCTGTGCTTCTGGGAGGGATGGCCGCACTGGCACACCCGTTCCAATTGGAATCAGTTGAAGGCGCTGTTCGCGAGCGCTTCCCCGGGGCAGTGGGAGAAAAGAACGTGGCGGCCGCGGAGGCCGCGTACGCCCTGGTGGCGAAGGAGGTAGAGCATGCTGCAACAAATTGAGGGGTCTAAGGCAATTGCCCATGCGGTGGCCGGGTGCCACCCGGAGGTAATTTCGGCCTACCCGATTTCGCCACAAACTCACATCGTGGAGGAGCTGTCCCGCCAAGTGAAGGCAGGCGAGCTCGAAGGCTGCGAGTACGTGAACGTGGAGTCCGAGTTCGCGGCCATGTCCGCTTGCATCGGCGCGTCGGCGGCCGGCGCCCGGGCCTACACCGCAACTGCATCGCAGGGACTTCTGTTTATGGTCGAGGCGGTCTACAACGCCTCGGGACTTGGTTTGCCCATCGTCATGACGGTGGCCAATCGCGCCATCGGCGGCCCCATCAACATCTGGAATGACCACTCGGATGCAATGTCGCAGCGTGATTCCGGCTGGCTCCAGCTCTACGCCAAGGACAATCAGGAGGCCGCAGATCTACATGTTCAGGCTTTCAAGATTGCCGAGGAGCTCTCACTGCCCGTCATGGTCTGCATGGATGGGTTTATTCTGACCCACGCCGTGGAGCAGGTAGATGTTCCCGATGCTGAGGACATCGCGAAGTTCCTCCCGTCCTATGAGCCGCGCGTGGTCCTTGACCCGGAGAACCCGCTCTCCATGGGCGCGATGGTGGGGCCTGAGGCGTTCACCGAGGTGAAGTACCTTGCCCACCACAAGCAGATGCAGGCGCTAGAGCTGATCCCGCAGGTACAGAAGGAATTCCAAGAGGTGTTCGGCCGCGATTCGGGAGGCCTGCTCCATGAGTACCGGACGGAGGACGCGGAAACCATTGTCCTCTGCCTCGGTTCAGTCACCGGAACGCTCCGTGACGTAATCGATCAGCGCCGGGAAGCTGGCGAGAAGATCGGCGTTGTTTCTCTCGTGTCCTTCCGGCCGTTCCCTCGTCTCGCTGTGAGGAGGGCCTTGGCACGAGCGAAGACCGTCGTCGTTCTTGAAAAGGCGTTCTCCGTAGGTATCGGAGGCATCGTCTCCTCAAACGTTCGCACGGCGCTTCTGGACGAAAACGTAGATCACTACGAACTTATCGCGGGTCTAGGCGGACGCGACATTACTTCAACTTCGCTCCACGGCTACCTCGACGAACTGAAGGCCGGTAAGCAGAAGCGCTTCACGTTCCTAGATTTGAACCGTGAGCTGGTGGAGAAGGAGCTCGAGCGCCAGCGCGGTACCCGTAGGTCCGGGTCAACGCCCGAGAACATGATTAAAGACATCACCGAAATGGTGTTGCAGGAGGCTGAATAATGAGTACGCAGCCACTCGAAAAGGATGCAGCCGCGCGCAACGAGGTGAAGTATTACCAAGTTGGTTCGTTCGCGGTGGGAAACCGTCTGGTTCCCGAAGCACTGCGATCTGTCCAGTCTGAGGCAGACCGCGCGAACTCGCTGACCTCGGGCCACCGCGCCTGTCAGGGATGCGGCGAGGCGCTGGGCGCCCGGTACGCCGTGGATGCGGCGATGAACGCCGCGGGGAACAACGTTATCGCGGTCAACGCTACTGGCTGCCTCGAAGTGTTCTCTACCCCTTACCCGGAAACTTCATGGAAGCTCCCGTGGATCCATTCACTCTTTGGCAACGCCCCAGCTGTAGCGACGGGTGTGCAGGCCGCACTCCGTGCCAAGGGCAAGACCGAAACCCGCGTGATCGCACAGGGCGGCGACGGCGGAACCGTCGATATCGGCATGGGTGCCCTTTCCGGCATGTTCGAGCGCAATGACGATGTGCTCTACATTTGCTACGACAATCAGGGCTATATGAACACAGGCGTGCAGCGTTCTGGAGCAACACCTCCAACAGCTCGCACGGCAACAACGCAACCCGTTGGGCCCAACCCTGGAAACGTGTGGGGGCAGGGCAAGGACATGCCGCGCATTGCCATGGCCCACGAAATCCCTTACGTGGCTACCGCAACCGTGGCGGATCTATCCGATCTTGAATACAAGGTGGATAAGGCGATGAAGTATCGCGGGGCGCGCTACATCCACGTGCTGGTACCGTGCCCGCTCGGCTGGGGATCGGCTTCCAACGTGACGATTAAGCTGGCCCGGCTTGCTACCCAATCGGGACTGTTCCCGGTGTTTGAAGCCGAAGAAGGTGAGGTCACGGCCGTGACGAAGATTCGCCGGCCCGTAGCCGTGGAGGAGTATCTGCGCCCCCAGCGAAGGTTCGCCCACTTGTTCAAGAAGGGCGCTGATCAGAGCGTGTTGGAGCGCCTGCAGGGAGTCGCGGACAAGAACATCCGACGGTATGGGCTTATCGACGAAGAGGGCCTAGACCCGTTCGTGAAGCACGAGGAGGACTGAGGAATGCAGAATCTACCATTCGCTGTGATGCTCCCGGTGGGGAGCTCGGCCGCTAATCGAACCGGATCGTGGCGCACCGAGCGCCCGGTGTACGTGAACCTCATGCCTCCCTGCAACAAGGAGTGCCCCGCCGGGGAGAACATCCAGCAGTGGCTCTACCACGCCGAAGAAGGCGATTACGAGGCCGCTTGGCGCGAGATCATGGTAAATAACCCGCTCCCGGCCGTCATGGGCCGCGTGTGCTACCACACCTGCCAGACCGCCTGTAACCGGGCACAGGTGGACGAGGCCGTGGGCATCAACGCCATCGAGCGCTTCCTAGGAGATAAGGCACTTCAGGAAGGCTGGAGCGTGAAGCCGATGGGGCCGGCCTCCGGAAAGACGGTACTGATTGTGGGCGCCGGGCCTTCTGGGCTTTCGGCCGCGTACCACCTCGCCAGGTTGGGACACAAGGTGACGGTGAGGGACGACGGCGAACTACCCGGCGGCATGATGCGCTACGGCATTCCGTCCTACCGCCTACCACGGGGAATCCTTGACGGCGAGATCAAGCGGATCGAAGACATGGGCGTGACCTTCAAGATGAACACCAAGGTCACCGATCTGGAGGCGGCTCTGGCCGAATTCGATTCCGTATTCCTCGCTGTTGGCGCCCAGATCGGCAAGCATGTGAACATCCCGGCCGGTTCGGCCTCACACGTGCTGGACGCAGTGGAGATGCTGCGCGGTGTTGAGACGTCTCAGGAAGGCGGCGAGGCACAGCCTTTGCTTGGCCGTCGCGTAGTGGTATACGGCGGTGGAAACACGGCCGTCGATGCCGCTCGTACCGCCAAGCGATTGGGAGCCACCGATTCGGTGATCCTGTACCGGCGTACACGCGATCGTATGCCTGCCAACGATTCCGAGGTCACTGAGGCCGAAGAAGAAGGTATCAAGATGCGCTGGCTTTCGACGATCAAGCACATTGATTCAGCGGAGCTCATGATCGAAAAGATGGAGCTTGACGAAAACGGGTTCCCGCAGCCAACCGGGGAATACGAGCAGCTTGAAGCTGACTCAGTGGTCATGGCGCTCGGTCAGGAGTCTGATCTGGGTTTGCTTGATGGCATGCCCGACGTTGCCGTCAAGGACGGGATCGTTGAGGTGGATCGCCAGATGCGCACCGGACGCCCCGGACTGTTTGCCGGCGGTGACATGGTTCCGTCCGAGAAGAACGTGACCATGGCGATCGGCCACGGCAAGAAGGCAGCCCGCTACATCGATGGCTACCTGCGCGGAACCGAGTACAACCCCGCACCCAAGCCGGGGGATGCCGGTTTGGACCGCATGGAGACGTGGTATTACTCGGATGCTCCCCATCAGGTGCGCGAGCGCATCGAAGGGGCCCGAAGGGCGTCCACCTTCGCGGAGGTTGTGCAGGGACTCGACGAGAATTCGGCACTGTTCGAGGCCCGGCGGTGCATGAGCTGCGGTAACTGCTTTGGTTGCGACAACTGCTTCGGCGTGTGCCCGGATAACGCGATCACCAAGCTGGAGCCCGGAAGCTACGAGTTCAAGTATGACTATTGCAAGGGATGCGGAGTGTGTGCCGCGGAGTGTCCATGCGGTGCCATCGAGATGATTCCGGAGGAGATTTAGCTGTAACTTGAGAGTATGAATAGGGCAGCACGCGGATTAACGGGATTGGGTATCGGCGCAGGAACGCTGACGATTTATCGGCGCGCTAAGGCGGTGGCAAAGCAGAACACCCCGTTCAGGCGGCGCTGGGAGGAAAACCTTCTCGCCACGATGGCTCGGCTAGAGAAGACCGCGCAATCGGGCGGCGAACTCCCGCTGATCTACGTGGCGCTTGGCGATTCTGCGGCGCAAGGGCTGGGTGCTGCACGCTTCGAGGATGGGTATGTTCCTCGCATAGCAGCTGGTCTGAAAGCGGCCACTGGGCGCGACGTGGCGTTGCTCAACATCTCGCTCTCCGGCGGAACCGCCGCCTCTGTGCTGGGCACCCAGCTCCCTCAATTGGAGGGGCTGACGATCGGTGGCAAGCCGCTTGTTCCTGACGTTGTGACACTGGACATCGGTGGCAATGACGTGGGCGTCGCGGGCCTAACCGTCCCCGAGTTTGGGCGGCGCATGGACGCGATCCTCGGGCGAATCTCTGCACCCACATTCGTAGCGGACATTCCCACATTCAAACCGCTGAAGACCGAGCCGCGAGCCGCCGAAATGTCTGCTGAGATCGCTCGAGCCTCACGGGAGAGCGGGGCGGGTCTCATCGAGCTGCAAAAGCTCTCGAACACTTTCACCACGTGGGTGTATATGAACGAGTATCACGCGGGGGATATGTTCCATCCGAACACCCCGTGGTATCACCGGTGGTCGCAGCTATTCATGGACCAGATCAGTGACCGGCTTGAGCTTACACGTGTGGACATGAGTGCCGTCCCGACTTGGAAGGGGATCTAGTCCTCTAGGTTTTCGGTCCATCCCATGGCGCCAGCGCTCTGGACAGACAACGTGGCTAACTGAGCTGCGGCGGCCAGCGAGGAGAGCGGATCCTGACCGGCTCCGAGCGCGGCCGTGAAGGCACCATGCAGAACATCGCCCGCACCGAGCGAATCCGCCACGTGTGCCGCCTCTTGGATAGGGAGCTTGTAAAGCTTGCCGTCCACGATGGCCTCGATCGCACCGCCGCCGTGGGTGCGGGCGGCGAACTGGGCGCCAGCCCCTACGAGGGTCTCGAGAACCTGAGCGTCCTCCGCCCCAGGCAGGTGAAAATCGGCGGAAACAACCGCGTGCGTCACGTGACCCAGCAGCGCATCGAGACCCGGCTTGTACGATCCTCCGTCAAGGACCACCGGAATGCCAAGACTTTCGGCAGTTCGTGCCAGTGCGATCTGAACGTCCAACAAATGCCCGTCCACCATGAGCGCGGTGGCGCCATCTAGGATGTCCTCATCGGGGAAACCGTGGGTACGCCCCGTATTGTTCGAGGAGATAACGGCTCGATTCCCATCAGAGTCGATGGAGACGGAGGAGATGGCGGGGTCGCCCTCGTCGGCACAAATATCCACAACGGAAACTCCGCTCGAACGCAACCACTCACTTGCCAGCGAGCCGAACACGCCGGGGCCGATGGGGGAGACCAAGGTGGGGAAGGCGCCGAGTGCTCCGGCGGTGCGGGCGGCGTTTGCGGCGGGGCCACCCACATCAAGGAGCGCGGAATCGGACACGACCTTCTCGTTGGGGCCGGGTACCCGCTCAACTCGCTGGACCAAATCGATGGTTGTTAGGCCACAAAACACGGTGCGCATGGCCCCACCTTAGTGAAAATGCACGCAACGTGGTGGGCGGTGCGGATACGATCACACGCTATTGACTAGACTGTAGCGTGGTCATCTAAGCGAAAGGCAGACATGTCTGAGGAACTGAGCCCGCTCGATGAGGCGGGCATCGCCGCAGCAGTTGAGGCGGCAAAGTCCGCGTTTGCAGCGGCGGGAACGCTCGAAGAACTCAAGGCGGCACGCTTGGCACATAGCGGGGATCATGCCCCGATCACTCACGCCAACGCCCTAATCCGCACGCTCGATAAGTCCGAGAAGCCCACGGCGGGCAAGCTCATGGGCGGGGCGCGCAAGCAGATTCAGGCGGCATTGGCTGAGGCAACTGAGCGCCTCGAGGCCGAGGCGGAGGCTCGCGCTATGGCGGAGGAGCGCGTGGACGTCACGCTACCCACTCGCCGCAACCCGCAGGGAGCGCGTCACCCGCTCACCGTCCTGATGGAGGACGTGGCGGACTTTTTCGTCAGCATGGGATGGGACATCGCCGAGGGCCCCGAGGTAGAGCACGAGTGGTTCAACTTCGATGCGCTGAACTTCGGGCCGGATCACCCCGCGCGCCAGATGCAGGACACCTTCTATGTGGAGGGTGTGGAGCAGGCCGGCGATCGCGGAACGCTGGAGGCCCAGCCGAACCTCGTGCTGCGCACCCACACCTCACCCGTCCAGTCCCACACGATGTTGGAGCGCGGGGCGCCGCTGTACATTGCGTGCCCCGGCCGCGTGTTCCGCACGGACGCACTGGATTCCACGCACACACCTGTGTTCAATCAGGTCGAGGGCCTCGCGGTGGATAAGCACCTGACGATGGCACACCTGAAGGGCACGCTGGATCACTTCGCGCGCGCTATGTTCGGGCCTGAGGCCAAGACGCGCCTGCGTCCCTCCTTCTTCCCGTTCACCGAGCCCTCCGCGGAGATGGACCTGTGGTTCCCTCAGAAGAAGGGCGGCCCAGGTTGGATCGAATGGGGCGGCTGCGGCATGGTGAACCCCGAGGTGCTGAAGAATGCCGGGATTGATCCCGATGTGTATTCCGGGTTCGCGTTCGGCATGGGGATCGAGCGCACCCTGATGCTGCGCCACGGAATCGCGGACATGCGCGATATGGTCGAGGGCGATGTCCGCTTCTCGCTCCAGTTCGGAACTACCGGAAGGGGTAACTGATATGCCACTCATTCCAATCGATTGGCTGGCCACTCACGTTGAGGTCCCCGAGGATCTGACCCCGGAGCAGCTCGCGGCCGATCTGGTGCGCGTAGGCCTTGAAGAAGAAGAGATCCACGAGGCCGAGGTTCAGGGCCCGGTTGTGGTGGGCAAGGTACTGACGTTGGAGGCCAAGGAGCAGTCCAACGGGAAGGTGATCAACTACTGCCGCGTGGACGTAGGCGAGCACAACGATGCCCCCGGCACCGGCAAGGAGCCCTCCGATCTTCCCTCGCGCGGCATCATCTGCGGCGCGCACAACTTCGAGGCGGGGGACTACGTGGTGGTCTCGCTTCCGGGCGCAGTTCTACCGGGCGGATTCGCTATTGCCGCCCGTAAGACGTACGGCCACACCTCCGATGGCATGATTTGTTCGGCTACAGAGTTGGGGATCGGTGGGGACGCCTCCGGGATTATTGTGTTGGCTCAGGGTGGCGACGACGAAGCAATCGCCTCACTCCCAGCCGTTGGATCGGACGCGCGGCCTCTATTGGGCATCGCGGGGCGGACCCTCGAAATCAATATCACCCCCGATCGCGGCTACTGCTTTGCCATGCGTGGGGTGGCGCGCGAGTATCACCATTCGACGGGCGCTGTATTCACGGATCCTGCGTTGGAACAGGGGCTACCCGAGCCTAATTCGGATGGCTACCCGGTTGAGGTCCGCGACGGTGCCCCGATTCACGGGGTCGCGGGCTGCGATCGTTTCGTCACGCGCGTGGTGCGCGGGGTGGATCCGAATGCGGAGTCTCCCAAATGGCTGCGCGATCGCCTTACGGCGGCCGGGATGCGGCCGATCTCTCTGGCCGTTGACGCTACGAATTACGTGATGTTCGATTTGGGCCAGCCACTGCACGCCTACGATCTGGATAAGGTCAACGGGCCGATCATCGTGCGGCGCGCCCGGGCTGGCGAGAAGCTTGTGACGCTGGACGAGGTGGAGCGCAAGCTCGGCGCCGAGGACTTGCTGATCACCGATACTGACGGCGATCGGGTTCTGGGGCTTGCCGGGACGATGGGTGGCTTCGATACGGAGATCACCAAGGAAACTGTGAACGTGCTAGTTGAGGCCGCGCACTTCGATCAGGTGTCCGTGGCGCGCATGGCCCGCCGGCATAAGCTTCCCAGCGAGGCCGCCAAGCGTTTCGAGCGCGGCGTGGATCCCGAACTCGGGCCCGTGGCCGCGCAGGCCGTGGTGGATCTGCTGGTCCAGTATGGCGGCGGCGAGGCCGGCAACGAGGTGTTCGATCTCAACAACACGGTGGCGCCCGCGGCGCAAGACTTCCCTGTGGCTGAGGTGGAGCGCCTGACCGGGCTTGTTGTGGCCGAGGATCGCATCCGGGAGATCTTGACTGACATTGGCTGTGCGGTCGAGGGCGAGGGCGAGGTCCTGTCCGTTACTCCGCCAACCTGGCGCCCCGATCTTGTGGGCCCAGCGCACTTCGTTGAGGAAATCGCGCGGCTTGTTGGCTACGACGAGATCCCGGTGGAGCTGCCGATGGCGCGCGCGGGCGGGGGACTGACTCCCGTCCAGCGCCAGCGCCGCGATGTGCTTCGCACCTTGGCCGAGGCCGGCTGGGTGCAGGTGCTTTCCTATCCGTTCGTTGGGGCCGATGCATTCGACAAACAGGGGATTGACGATAAGCGGCGCACAGCGATTCGTCTAGCTAATCCGTTGCAGGATGAGGCGCCCTACTTGCGCACGAGCATCTTGGATTCGCTGCTGGATACCGCGCGTCTGAATGTGTCCCGTGGTAATCCTGCGGTGGCCGTGTGCGAGGCGAGCCTCGTGGGCCGTCCCGACGGCGTTGTTCCCGCTGACCCAGCTGAGGTTGGCGAGCGTCCGAGCGACGAAGTGTTGAGTGGACTGATGGGTGCCATCCCGTCCCAGCCGCACCACATCGCCGGCGTGGCGTGTGGGGCGGTCTCCGAGGCTCAGGCTGAGCTCCCCGCGGTTTTGTGGGACTGGCGCGATGCGATCGAGGCAGTGGCTTCCATGGGCCGTACGGTTGGCTTAGACGTCACTGTGGTTTCCGCAGAGCAGGCGCCATGGCACCCGGGGCGCTGTGCACAGATTCTTGCTGGCGCGCTGCCGATCGGATATGCCGGCGAACTGGCACCCGCCGTGTGCAAGGCCTTCGAGCTTCCCACGCGTTCTGTGGCATTCGAGATCGATTCCGATGCGATGTTTGCCGCTCGGGGCGATTCTCCCGCTCAGGTTGCACCGGTGCTTACGTACCCAGCAGCCAAGGAGGATCTTGCGCTCGTGGTCGATGAGGCCGTAACGAACGCGGATCTCGAAGCCGTTATTCGCAAGGCGGGTGGCGATCTGCTGGAGGATCTGCGCCTCTTCGATGTGTACACAGGGGAGCAGGTGCCGGAGGGTAAGAAGTCTCTGGCCTACGCCCTGCGCCTTCGCGCAGACCACACGTTGAGCGCCGAGGAGACCGCCGGACTGCGCAAGAAGATCGTTAAGCAGACCAAGAAGAAGCTGGGCGCCGAGCTGCGCAGTTAGTACGATGGGCCGCTGGAGTTGTAGCGTTATCTCATGACTACAGTTCCAGCGGCCGAGCGCATCCTCATCACCGGGGCATCGCGCGGGATCGGCCAACGCATGGCAGTTGAGCTGGCGCGGCCCGGCCGCACCCTGATTCTTGTGGCGCGCACGCAGAAGGCTTTGACGAACACCGTTGCAGCGTGCGAAGAGAAGGGCGCGATCGTCTGCTCGATGGCGTGCCTCCTAGAAAAGCGGGATCGCCTCGCCCAGATGCTCGAAATCATTAGAACCGACGGCGGCGTTGACATGGTGGTCAACTGTGCCGGTGTATTCGGCAGCGAAGAAAACCCGTGGGAGGCCGATCCCGAGGATTGGTGGTACACCCAGCTCGTCAACGTGCGTGCGCCCTACTTGATCCAGCACTCTCTGGTACCCGGCATGCTGGAGCGCGGAGGCGGGCGAATCATCGATCTATCCTCCGGTGCCGCGATCAAGGATCGTCCCGATACTTCGGCCTATTACGTATCCAAGACGGCGCTCATGCGGCTGGGCGGTTCGCTCCACCTTGCGGGCTACGATCAGGGACTGCGCGTCCTAGAACTTGCCCCGGGTGTCGTCTACACGGACATGACCAAGGACGCCAAGATGCACATCGGACGTACCGAGTGGACAGAGCCAAGCGAGGCCGCCAAGATCGCAGCCTCGTTTGCAGACGGGGAACTCGATGGACTGTCGGGATGTCAGGTACGGGCAGGCAGCGATTCCCTAGATGACCTGAAAAAGCGATCAGCCGAAGGCGTGGGAGAAAACTCGCGGCGCCTCCGGCTGACGGACTTCGAATAGCTAGCTTGTCCTAGCGGCGGCCGAACCGATCGTTGCGGCGATCATCGCGGTAGCGGCGGTCGCGGTCACCCACGTAGCTCTTGCCACGTCCCGCCTGATCCGAGGCAGAGGGGCGGTATCCGCGGCCATCGTGACGGCGATCGTCATGGCGGCGGTCCCGATCATCGTGGCGCGGGCCGCGATCCTCGGAGATTCGTAGCTGGCGGCCAGAGACGCGAGCCTCGGAAATACGCTCGCGCATCTCGCGGGAGAGAGGCACACCAATCTCCACGAGAGAGAAGGACGGATAGATATCAATCTGGCCCAGGTCCGATCCGCTGAGCCCGCCCTCGTGGGTAATCGCACCAACGATAGCGCCCGGCTTCACGCGGTCCTTGTGGCCAACTTCAACGCGATAGCGAGTGGAGCCTTCCATCGAGCGCTTACCGCCACGGCCACCACGGTCACGGCCGCGGTCTCCACGTCCGCCCCGATCACGTTCGTAGCGTCCACCGCGCGATTCATCCGCATCAACGGTCAGCTTATCCGGCTCCTCACCCTTGACCGGACCTGGATCGCGGACGCCCAGCGCGAGAAGCGCGAAGATGAGATCCTCGCGGGACATCGGCTCGGTGCCCTCGGGGGTATCAGCATTATCAAACTCGCGGAGGACATCCCGGTAAACCGAGAGGCGGCCGTTTGCGAAACGTGTGCGTGCGGTTTCCACGAGCTTTGATGCGCGGAGCTTGGACACCTCGGCTGGGGTTGGCAGCTCGATCTGGTCCATGTGGGAGTTCGTCTGCTTTTCGATGCGGCGAAGGCGTGCCCGCTCCTTCGGAGTCACGAAGGTGAGGGACTCTCCGGCCCGGCCCGCGCGGCCGGTACGGCCGATGCGATGCACGTAGGTGTCAGTTTCGCGTGGCACGTCGAAGTTCACAACGAGGCCGATGCGCTCCACGTCTAGGCCGCGGGCTGCAACGTCCGTGGCAACCAAGACGTCAAGGGTGCCGTCCTTTAGTCGCGAAACGAGGCGCTCACGGTCGCGCTGTGCGACATCACCGGAAAGGGCGGCGGTTGAGACGCCTCGGGAGCCGAGCTCGATGGCCAGTTCCTCGGCTGTGGCACGGGTGCGCACGAACACGAGGGCTGCCTCCGCGTCCGTCACAGCCAGCACGCGGGCCAAGGCGCCGATCTTATGACGCTCGGGAACAACGGCGAAGGTCTGGTGAACCGTGGACACGGTGGAAGCGGGACGAGAAATCGTCACGGCTTCAGGATTGTTCATGTGCTGATCGGCAACGCGGCGGATGGCGGGTGGCATCGTGGCGGAGAACAGCGCGGAGATGCGCTCCGTGGGAAGCTTGGACGCGATGGTCTCCACGTCCTCGGCGAATCCCATGCGGAGCATCTCATCGGCCTCGTCCAGCACAAAGTAGCTGACGTGATCGAGCTTTAGAGCCTTGCGTTCCATGAGATCCATGATGCGGCCCGGGGTCCCCACCACTACCTGAGCGCCGCGCTCTAACGCGCGAAGCTGAGGGGTGTAGGAAGAACCGCCGTACACGGCCACGACATCTAGGTCGTGGGAGTGCGAGGCGAAATCATCGATCGCCGCAGCGCCCTGCATCGCGAGTTCGCGAGTGGGGGCTAGGACTAGGGCCTGAACACGGCGCGCATCGGGATCTACGTGTGCCAGAAGGGGCAGGCCGAACGCGGCCGTCTTGCCGGTTCCGGTCTGAGCAACGCCCACCACGTCGCGGCCAGCTAGCAAGAGCGGGATCGCGGCAGCTTGAACGGCCGTGGGATGCACGAACCCCATGTCTTGAACTGCCTGATGAAGATCTTCGGGAAGGTCCAGATCCGAGAAGGTGAGGTCGGTGGAATTAATATCTGCGCCAGAGGCGTTTGTCATGAATCTACTTTCACATTGGCCAGCAGGGCCGCAAACGCAAACAAACTCACTTGGCGGCAGCAGCTGGGGGCGCTAGATGCGCCTTAAGAAGTGTAGTGGGAAAAGGAGGAAGGTCGCAGTATGAGATCGGCTACTTACTCCTCGGCAAAGCTCGCCTCTAGGCGCGCCGCCTCCTTGGTGCCCGCCACGGGCTGGGTACGCCCGGACATAAGGAAACCAGAGAAGATCAGGAGGGCCATGAGCCCAATTGCTGCGGCGAACGCGGGGGATTGGGCAGGAAGTATAACCGCGTACGTGATGCCGGCGGCGGCTACGGCCAGTGAAGCGCCCAGAGTATCTGCAATCTGCAGGGAAGAGGAGGTTCTGCCGTGATTTGTAGGTGCACTCATCGCGAGCCCGTGCACGGTCATAGCCGGATAGTTCAGACCGATCCCGAGGCCCGAGATGGTCCAAGCCGAGAGGATAACGAGGCCGCTTACCTCGGAGAAGGCACCCGCGATGGTGAGGGCGATGCCGATAGTTTGCAAGGCGGTACCGATCATCGGGATTCGCGCGCGCCACACCGGCCCAGAAAGACGCCCCTGAACGGCAGAACCCAGAGCCCATGTGACAGAACCAACGGTGAGCACCAGACCGGCTTGGAAGGGCCTCCACCCATGAATATCCTGCAAGAGCAGGGGAAGGAACGTTTCAACCCCGATAAACGTGCCATTAATGATGCCGCGCAGAAGAACAGTTGCCGGGAGTCCTCTCCTGGCCACCGAAGTACCAGGTGGTAGCAGCGGGCGGGCGAAAGCGAAGGTCCACACGGCCAGCATGGCAATCGCTACGTACACGGTGGGGCCGAAGGATTCTGGCTGGGACCCGGAGATCACTTGGAGGGCTGCCGCCCCAATCCCCGCGGCAATTGCGCAGCCGATCGTCAGACGAATGCGCGAACCGTCGGCTGGGCTGGCCTCATGGGGAATCTTCCGGGTGATGCTGACTAGGCTCGGCGCCGCTAGAAGCAAAACCACAGGTACGATCCCGAAGACAATGCGCCACGAGGCATGCTCCACGATAAAACCGGAAATTGCTGGGCCCACCAGCGACGGCAGAACCCACGCGGCCGCAAATGCCGCGAAGAACGCTGGCTGGCGGGAGGAACGCACACTCGAACCCACCAGCGTGTAGAGCGGTACTACGCACAACCCGCCGCCAAGGCCCTGGATCGCGCGTCCGCAAACGAAGAACGTCATATCTTGGGCTGCTGTGCACATGACAAGGCCCGTCGCGAACAGCACGACACCCGTATACAGGCAGGTTTGCGGACTTTTATGATCGGACCACGGTCCGGCTAAAGCGGTGGTCATGAGCTGGGTGGCCATCACAACGCCCATCGCCAACGCGTACAGGTTTTGCCCATCCAGCGATTTGACCACGGTTGGCATGGCAGTGTTCACGGCGAGGGTTTCGAACGCAATGACGGTGATGAGACCAACCGATATCCACATCAGAAACCGCTCATGCGTCTGTGAAATCTTTGCCATGATGCTCATCGTAACCACCGCCAACATTGTGAGGAGCGCCGCGCTCCTGCCGGTTTAGTCACACACTGGCTGGGAGTAGCATGAAAAGGCGGCTCTCACTCGTCTAGTGGGAGCCTAGAACCCGCTCGTCTCGCGGGTGATATAACGAATAGAAAGAGGTTCAGCGTGCTTCGCACCCGAAATGCAGGATCGCTACGGTCTGCCGACATCGGCAAAACCGTTACCCTGACCGGATGGGTGGATCGGCGCCGCGATCATGGCGGCATTGCATTCATCGATCTGAGAGATGCCAGCGGCATCGCACAAATTACGATTCGCGAAGAAGTGGCCCACGAGTTGCGCAATGAATATTGCGTACGCGTGACTGGCATCGTTCGTGAGCGCCCCGAAGGAAACGCCAACGCCGCGTTGCCAACGGGCGAAATCGAAGTTGAGTCCGATGATGTGGAAGTGCTGAATCCTTCGGCGCCTCTTCCGTTCCAGGTTTCTCAGCACGCTGAAGATGGCGGCCAGGTGGGCGAGGATGTTCGCCTCAAGTACCGTTACCTCGATCTTCGCCGAGCCCCCGAGCAGCACGCGATCCGACTGCGCCACAAGGTTTCTCAGGCTGCGCGCCGCGTGCTTGATGGCCATGACTTTGTTGAGGTTGAGACCCCAACCCTGACCCGTTCCACTCCTGAGGGTGCCCGCGATTTCCTTGTGCCAGCCCGTTTGAACCCGGGTTCGTGGTACGCGCTGCCGCAGTCACCGCAGCTGTTCAAGCAGCTCCTCATGGTGGGCGGCATGGAACGGTACTACCAGATTGCCCGCTGCTACCGCGACGAGGATTTCCGTGCTGACCGTCAGCCGGAGTTCACCCAGCTGGACGTCGAGATGTCCTTCGTTGATCAGGACGATGTGATCGCCGTATCCGAGGACATTCTTAAGGAAGTCTGGTCGCTGATCGGCTACGAGATCCAGACCCCGATTCCCCGCATCACGTTCAATGATGCGATGGCGCGCTTCGGTTCGGATAAGCCCGATCTGCGCTTCGGTTACGAGCTGACCGACCTTACCGAGTTCTTCAAGGAGACTCCGTTCCGGCTGTTCCAGCAGGATTACGTGGGCGCCGTGGTGATGCCCGGTGGCGGTTCGCAGCCTCGCCGTACCTTCGACAAGTGGCAAGAGTGGGCACGGGCGCGCGGC
>OMJG01001019.1_pt1 | contig 17888 bp, 20 predicted proteins | sample 1646431 | NCBI WGS metagenome assembly OMJG01 (sample SAMN03771674, study PRJEB25209) | food metagenome | isolation source: Cotija cheese | place: Mexico:Jalisco,Michoacan | collected 2011-12-12
AAATTTGCTTTGCTATGGAGGACGGAATATTACTACTAACCTAACTTAAGAAAGAACCAATATAGTCGAGACTTGATATTTTTAGAAGAATAATTCTTTACAAGCATTACTAATTGCAATTTTTACGTGTTCATAAGTCAAACCACCTTGAATATAAATAATATAAGGTGATCTCATAGGTCCATCGGCCGAAAATTCAATACTGGCACCAGAAACAAAGGTTCCTGCGGCCATAACGACTTTATCTTCATAACCCGACATAGCACTAGGCTCTGGGGAAACATTTGAATCTATTGGTGAAAATTGTTGAACAAGTTTAGCAAACCGAACCATTTTATCAGGGTCATTGAATTCAATTGTTTGAATCAAGTCAGTTCGAGCTTCATTCCATTTAGGAGAAACATTTAATCCGAGCTTTTCAAAAATGGCTGCTTCAAAAATAGCTCCTTTAATGGCATTGCCTGTTACTCGTGGTGCTAAGAAAAATCCTTGAAACATTTCCGCTTGACGATCGATCGTAGCACCTTCTGAGGCACCAATTCCAGGAGCCGTCAAACGATAACTAGCTAATTCGACTAAATTTTTCTTACCAACGATGTATCCACCAACTTTTGCTAAGCCACCACCGGCATTTTTGATCAAAGAGCCAGCCATCAAATCAGCCCCCACTTCAGTTGGTTCAATCGTTTCCGAAAATTCACCATAACAGTTATCAACAAAAATTATGGCTTCGCTGACAGTCTTGACTTGTTTAATGATCTCTGCAATCTCTTTTACTGTCAAACTCTTACGGGTTGAATAGCCACGTGATCTTTGAATTGCAATAACTTTAGGATTTTGTTCTTTTATTTTTTGTTTCATCAAATCAAAATCAACTTTGTCTCCATTCATTTTGACTGAATCGAATCCAATTTGATACTCGATTAAAGAGCCACGCTTATTACCGGCAATTCCAATTACTTCTTGCATCGTATCATAAGGCTCGCCTGTTACGTATAAGAGATTGTCTCCTGGACGCAAAATTCCAAACAATGCTGTTGCCAACGTATGCGTGCCTGAAACAAATTGTGGACGAACCAAAGCGGCTTCAGTCTTGAAAACATCAGCATAAACTGCCTCTAATTGGTCACGTCCACGGTCATCATCCCCATAACCAGTCGTTCCTAACAGACTACTTTCATCAATATTTTCTTCTCGAAAAGCAGTTAAGACTTTATTTTGATTATCTAAAACTTGCTCATCTATTTCAGCTAATCTTGGTGCAATTTGTTGATCAACTTCTTCAATAGTTTCTTTTAGTTGCTCTGGAAATGTCGCGTTCCATTTAGTCATTTTACTCCTCCATAAATTTAGCAATATTATTTTCAATTACTGCTTGATAATTAATGTCATCACTAGTATTATACCAATCTACATCCATCTGATTACGGAAATACGTAAATTGACGTTTAGCAAAATGACGTGAATTTTTTTTGATTTCAGACAAACATTTCTCTAAATCCTCTGTACCATCAAAATAGGGATATAACTCCTTGTAGCCAATTCCTTTGCTAGCTTGGGGGAATTCATCACGATGGTCATAAACGTGCTTAGCTTCGTCAATTAGTCCATTTTCAGCCATTTTATCGACTCTCCTATTGATTCGGTCATATAATCTTTGACGATCATCTGTTAATCCGATTAAATAAAAATCTGCCCACTTATTACCATTGTTTTGTTCAGTGATCGATTGTCCGGTTGTTTTCATCACTTCGATTGCTCTGATCAGACGACGTGAATTATCAATATCGATTTTTTCAAAAGCCTTAGGATCAATTTTTTGTAACATCTCCTGCAACTGATCAATACCACCAGCTTGTTCAATTTTCATCAATCTTTGACGCAACTTGGGATCACTATCTGATTTTCCACCTAAATTTAAGCTGTTAACCAAAGAACTCAAGTAAAAACCTGTTCCTCCAACGACTAATGGCAATTTTTTATCATTAGCTAAGCTGGTAATAATTTGGCGAGCCTTTTGTTGGAAATCTTTGACCGTATATCGTTCATCAGCATCACAAATATTCACTAAATGATGGGGAACAGCTTGTAATTCTTCAGGAGTGTCCTTAGCTGTTCCAATATCTAACTTTCGATAAATCTGCATCGAATCTCCAGAAATAATCTCTCCATTGAACTTTTGAGCCAGTTTTAACCCTAAAGCACTCTTACCAACGGCAGTTGGTCCTACTATTGCAACTACTTTTATCAAAAAATTACCTCTCTTAGACAGTCTTTTATAGATATTTTAAAGGAAATACGCCATAATGAGAATTAAAGACAGGAGGAATATATTATGGCAAAAAATCAAAAACACTTACGTTTTGTTAAAGGCTTCTTTGTTGGTTCACTAACAACAGCTACAGCAGTTTACGGAGCATTGCATGCTTTCAAGAAGAAGGTTATCGAACCAGAAAACCAAGAAAATGAACGCATCGAAGCTAACCGCAGACGTGCTAACCGTAAGAGCTTACAAGCCCACCAAGGTTAATTTCAAAAATATTATACTAAAAAATGCTGTGTCAGATTTTTTCTGCACAGCATTTTTTTATATTTTAGTGGTCTTCTTTGTCTTTCCTTCCCAATCAGAGAAACGGTCTTCTAACCATTTAACGTCGGTAAAACCCCACTTCTTTTGCATTTTAAGAGCTGCTCGAACACACATATTCTTGTTATCCCCGTATAGATAAACAGGAAGATCAGGTCTTAATTCACCTTCATTGTACTTTAATTGCGTAAATGGAAGGTTTCTAGCACCCAAGATATGTTTGGCATCAAAAGCATTTTTTTCTCTTAAATCAACGATTTGAGCTTTTCTCATCGTTTCCTCAAAGGTTTTCTGGTCAATTGCGCCATGCATCTGTCTACCCTTAAACCAAAAATAGAGCCATGAACCAACCCAATAAACCAAAAAACCGATTACAATAACATATAAAACGGCATTCAAAACTTGCATTAATACAAACTCCTAATCAACTTTAATCAATGAAGCAGCACCGATAACCCCAGCACCATTACCAAGACTAGCTAGTCTTAGTTCAGTTGAATCCTTGATTGTTGCAAATTCATTTTTACGCATAGCTTTGTCAACTTTGTTTAGCAAGAAATCACCAGCAGCTGAAACACCACCACCGATAACAACAAACTTAGGATTCAAGGTATTAGCAATGTTACCTAGAACAAATCCAAGTGAGTCACAAACATAATCGACAACCATCATAGCCAAGTCGTCATCCTTTTTGGCTAGATCGAATACGTCCTTAGCAGAAATATCTTGACCATCATCAAGCATAGCCTTTAATTTTGAATTTCCAGCATATTCTGAAGCACGGTCTCTAGCAACACGTACAATACCAGTAGCTGAAGCGATTGTTTCTAGACAACCTCTCTTACCACAAGTACACATGAAACCATTAGGATCAACTGTTACGTGACCAATTTCACCAGCAGCACCATTTTGTCCTTGAATCAACTTACCATTAGCGATGATACCACCACCAACACCAGTCCCAAGAGTTACAAAGACAACATCGTCAGCATTGTTACCAGCACCTTGCCATCTTTCACCAAGAGCAGCAACGTTAGCATCATTTTCAATAACGACTGGTAGACCAGTTCCCTTTTCGATATCACGAACTGGATAAACTTCATTAGTCCAGTTAAGGTTAAAAGCACCTTTGATTGTGCCCTTTTCATGATTGATTGTACCAGGTGAACCTAATCCGATACCGTCGAATTGGTCAACGCTCATATCATACATCTTAATATGATGATTAATTGAATCAATAATGTCAGGAATAATCAATTGTCCATCAGATAGAATATTTGTTTCAATACTCCATTTTTGTTGAATCTCACCTTTATCAGTAAGAATAGCAAATTTAATTGTTGTACCACCAAGGTCAACACCGATTAACTTTTTGTCTGTCACTTTGATCTGTCCTTTTCTTCTTCTTTTCTATGCTCCCGTTTTAAGACCAATTGAGCACTTATAAAAGTCTTTTTGTCGATCAATCCATCTTCGTACAAACGTTTTACTTCAATAAACATTAGTTCAATGTCCCACAATCTTTTACCGAGGTGAACAAAGGTACCAAAGCGCTTGAGTAACTGTTGTACATCATAGAGGGTTGTAAAGCTCATCTTATTATCCATAAACGATCATACCCTTTGCATACATATAATAAGAAATCAAACCAACAACTACTATTGCTAAAATCCGAAAAATCATCTTTGGACGAGAAATGTTAGGTAATCCCAAAGCATATCCCAACAGTAGTCCACCAACTGCACCACCGAGATGTCCCCAAATATCAATTCCGGACATAGTCAGATCCATCAATAAATTAATAACGATCAAACCTAGAAAACTCTTCCCTAATTCAGTCAAAAAACGATTTTCACGATAAATTACAGCCAACGATAAGAATGCGGCGAACATTCCAAACAATGACGTACTAGCTCCCGCTGAGATAGCATTATTAGCCCCGAAAGCGAAACTAGCTAAATTTCCCATAATTCCACTCAGCATATAAACTATCAAAAATCTCCAATGGCCGATCATCGGTTCAAGTATTTGACCGACATATAATAGTGTAAACCCATTCATCAGAATATGGAAGATACCAATGTGTAAAAATATTGGTGTTATTAAGCGCCACCACTGACCTTCCTGTACCAAATAATTAGTTTTAGCTCCAAAATGAATCAAAGTTAAAAGATTTCGTGAACCGCCACTGATTGTTTCTAGTAAGAAAACTCCAATAGTTATCGCTAATAAAGACCAAGTTACGTAGGCGTTAGCGCGCCGATTGATTATCTGCATTTTGTTCATCCTTTGCAACGATGATCTTGTCGATTTGTTTATCGAGTACATAAACTGGCCAAAGTGGTTCTGAATAGTACTGGCTAGTTAAAGCTAAGGAGATAGTCTTCGTTGGAAATTTAGCCAGGTATCTATCAAAAGTACCTGAACCAAATCCCAGACGATTCTTATCTTGGGCGTAAGCTAATCCAGGAACAATCAAAAGATCAGGTGGGTTCATGACATTATTTTCATAATCCTTAGGTTCTCTAACTCCAAAAGCCGACTCAACTAATTCAGTATCTTGAGTATAATTAATAAAAGACATTGAATAGTCAGAAAAAGTCTTTGGAATATAAACTTCTTTTCCCATCTCAAAACATTGATTGATAATTGGAAAAGTTGGTATCTCATCGTTAGTGCTCATTGTGATTCCAACTGAAGATGCATTTTGAAAATCTAAATCATTAAATAATTGAAAATAAAGATTGTTGATTTCTTTTTGAGCCTTATCGGACTTCATAAAATCGCTCACAAGATCAATTTGTTTTTTTCTGAAACTTACTTTATCCAACTAATGATCACTCCTTAGAAAAAAAAACAACAGGGATTTTAACCTGTTGTTTATTTTGTTTCACGATGCAATGTAACAGTACGTTCGCGTGGACAATATTTCTTAAGTTCAAGACGATCGGGATTGTTACGTTTGCTCTTGCTTGTTAGATATGTACGTTCATGGCATGAAGTACATTCCATTGTTATATTAACTCTCATCTTTGGAACATCCTTTCATAAATACTTAACTAAATTCAACTAATTAAATATATCATTTTTTCGGGTATATTAAAAGGTTAAATTCAGATTATTTCTGACCCGTCATTTTATAATAGTCGGTATAAATCTGTTTTGCAAGCAATTGAGGATAGCTACCACTTTCACTAGTTAAATTAGGAAAGACAATTGCCATTGCAATGTTTGGATCATCATAAGGTCCAAAACTGACCAAACTAGTAGTAATAGTTTCTGGTGGATCAGAAGAAGGATTATCTGGGTTGTAGTAGAACGACTGAGCAGTACCAGTCTTAGCGGCTACAGCTGGCGAAAGGTCTTTTAGACGTGTAGCAGTTGTCCAATAACCACTACCGTGTACAGCTGCGTACATACCCTTTCTAACAACGTTCAATTCATCTTGAGTTACCCCTACCTTATTCAAAACAGAAGGCTTAGTAACTGAGGTCAACGCACCCTTAGTACCATCGTCTTTAGTCTTTTGAATCGATTGAACGACATAAGGTTTCAAACGATAACCACCATTGGCAATTGTTGAAATATATTGAGCCATTTCAATCAAAGTATAAGCATCATAGTTACCATAAGATAAATCCAGTGCAGAACCGGTCTTCAATGAACCATTGCTATTATGAGTAGTACCTTCAATACCAGTTGTTTCACCAGAAATATCAATTCCAGTTTTAACACCTAAACCGAATTGGTTAAAGTAACCACGCAACTTATCAAAAATATCATCATCCATATGAATATAACTATTTGGCGTATATTTAGCATTAGCTTCCTTCATTGCCAAATTCATCATATAAATATTTGACGAGAATTGTAGAGCTTGAATAGCACTCAAACTACTGAAAGTTCCCGCTGGATAAACAGACTTCTTAACTGGCGTTCCGGGTAGATAGATTGGATCATCAGCTTGAGTATTGTTACTTGGAGAAATAACCCCATCCATCATCGCACCTAAAACAGTAGCCCCTTTGACAGCAGACCCCATAACGAAAGTACGGTTGATAACACCTAATGCATCTTCAGATGTTTTACCAGTTTGTGGATTATTATGAATCCCAGCCATCGCTAAAATAGCACCAGTCTTTGGATTCATCGCTACTACATATGCACCATCAGAATATTGTGTTATTCCGGCAGATTGAGCAGCACTGTATTGCTCTTCTAGAGCAGCTTGAACCTTCTTTTGGAACTTAGAATCAATTGTTAAATTAAGATTACCACCCTTTTGACCTTTGTATAAGGTAGTACTCTTCTTAATTTGATTATTGGAACCAACTTGAACTTGCTTTTGACTCTTAGTACCAGAAAGAATCGATTCATAGCTCTTTTCCAAATAACTAGTACCAACACGGTCATTTCGAGAATAACCACTGGCCAGCATTGTATTCAATTCATCATCAGGAATACCTTGCTTTTCGGTTGATACGCCACCGATAATACTTGCGATTGATTTACCTTGTGGATAATCACGTTCCCAATTACTACCGATACTTACACCTGGCAATTCCGTCAAATGCTCACTTACTTGCGCAATTTCTTTTGCACTTAAATTTTTATCTTTTAAAAACACCGTTGAAAGTGAATAAGCAGAACTCATAGTTTTGAACAATGAGGCACGTTGCATGTCTTTATCGTTCAAGTGAATACCTTGTTTTTCAACATACTTAACTTCGTTAGCATAAATCTTATTAGTAGACAAAGCATCCCCGTTACTATCAACTCGATAAGATTTTGGCATCTGCTTAATAACTTGTTTCGATTTATTCGGAGCCGCCAAAATATAATCAGCCTTATCACGACTAGTTAAATCAGTAGGTTCAACGCTCATATATTTAGTTAATCTGTTAACGATCGTATAAATATCAGACGAACTAACGCTACCACTCTTTGTATAAGTGATGGCATTGTGCGTTGAATTACCAACCAAAAGTCTACCTTTTGAATCATAGATCATTCCACGTGGTACACTGCCAGTCATTACTGTCTTATCTGTTCGGTCAACTTCAGCTTCAAATTTGCCACCATAAACGATCTGCAAATAAGCAAGTTGGGCAACCAACATAGCAAATAGCACAAAGACAATAAAAAAAAGCAGGTTTAGACGAAATGGAATAGTAGACTTCGCTTGACTACCTGTTCTTTTCTTTATTATATCCAGTATTCTTCTCATATTCATCCTTCAAAAAACGAACGATTATTCATTCGATTTAAAAATATACTTAGGTCCGTCGAGATCTGAATCATAATCTACTAACAAATCATATCTGGCAAAAAACCACGTATCACTATCAGTAATGTAATAAACCACACCATCGACTACAGTACTGGCTACAGGATCAACTGGTTTTTCTTTACGCATAGCAATTGAAAAACCATCGTGAACCATAGTCTTTCCATAGACCTTACCATAAAAATGTACACCATCACCGGGTACTAAGTCCAACTCTTCTTCAAACCATTTGATTGCTTCATCTGTTAGTTTAATTTCCATTATGCCCACCTCAATTTTTTTCTAAGATAAACATATCAGAAAACGTCTTCATTAGGCAACTTCAACGGCTTTTACTGTAACTTCATAACTACCGACAGGTGTTTCAACAGTAACTAAATCACCTGTATGCTTGCCTAATAGAGCCTTGGCAATTGGTGAGTCATTTGAAATCTTACCATTGTCTGGGTCCGATTCAGCAGCACCAACGATTGTATAAACGTCAGGTTCTTCACCATCTTCTTGTACGGTAACTTTCTTACCAATTGAAACCTCATCATGAGCTACATCATCGGCATCGACAACATTAGCGTATTGAAGCATCTCAATAATTTGAGAAATTCTCGATTCAACCACACTTTGTTCATCTTTGGCTGATGTGTATTCTGAGTTTTCTGAAAGGTCACCGAAACTTCTAGCAATCTTAATACGATTGATAACTTCTGGACGTTTAACCTTCTTTAAATTTTCTAATTCTTCTTCCAGCTTCTTCTTACCTTCAGCTGTCATAGGATAACTTCTATCTGCCATTTTTATATCTTCCTTTTTAAAATTATTATTGTGATAATTTCAAAATGTCATCTAATCTGTAATGACTAGATGACATTTATTATCTGTAATTATACATTATTGATTAAGAGCTGCACTCTTTTTCTCATGTTCTGCTAATGTATGTGAATAATATACCTTACCAGTCTTCAAGTCTGCAACAAAGTATAAGTAGTTTTCATCCCTATCACTAGGATTCAAAGTAGCTTCAATTGCTTGCACACTTGGTGTATTGAATGGTCCTGGTCCATAACCTGCATTCTTATACAAGTTATACGGAGAATCAACCTTAACATCTTTATTAGTCAAATGAGTCTTGTGAGTATTCAAAGCATACATGACTGAGATATCTGATTGGATCGGCATATCAATAGCGATACGGTTAAAGAATACACCAGAAATCTTCTTACGATCCTTTTCAGTAACACCTTCACGCTCGATCAATGATGCTAAAGTAAGAACTTGTTGAACCGTTAAGCCCTTTTCTTTAATAGTTTCAAAGTAAGGCTTCATGATCTCATTGTCTTTTTCGACCATTTGATTAACTAATTCTTTTAGAGTTTCACCTTTGTAAAGGCCATAAGTAGCTGGGAACAAATAACCTTCTAGATGATATCTAACATTCTTTTTAGCCATCGATGAATCCAACAATTGAGGATACTTCTTTTGAAGTTGCTTCAAGTAAGATTCATCCTTCATCAACTTCAAGAAATCTTTTTTCTTAAACTTAGTTGATTTTTGAATCTGATCACCAATTTGGTCAATTGTAACACCTTCACGTACTAAAACAGTATTTGAAGCCGTTCCAGTTGGTTCAGCACTACCACCCTTTTGCAATTGTTTGACAACATGGTTCATGTCCATCGATTGTTTAAAAGTGTAATATCCCGCTTGAAAATCAGTATAGTTTTGAGCTTTAACGTAGAAATTAAAGACTGTTGCACTCTTGATAACTTTATCTTTTTCAAGAGTCTTAGCAATTTCTTTACTAGAAGAACCTATTGGGATTTTAACAACAATATCTTCTTTACTGTTTGCATTATATGGTTGTAATGAACTATTTACATAATTAAAGCCAATGATAGCAACGACAACTGCCAAAACCGCAATCACGCCGACGATCCAATACGCAATATGATTGGCAACGGAACGTTCTTCAGCGCGAGTTTTGATTTTGTCATCTGACTCTTGCTTCAATGCTTCTTTTTTTTCATCCTTTTGGCTCAAGACACAGCCTCCCGAGTTAATTTATTAGAATTATACCATTAGTTCGGTAATAATTTTATCTAATTTCCACATTAAATTTTTGAACTAGACTGTCCTTGACTAAAGTAAAGGCTTTTTCTACTTCTTCATCAGTCAAGGTATCATTAGGATTCAAGAACACTAAATGATAACCGAGTGATTTATGATTTGGCTTGATATTTTTACCTTCGTAAACATCAAAGATCTTAACATCTTTCAAATATTTGCCACCATTACTAAAGATATCAGCAATAATTTGGCCATTTTCAATATCCTTTTCTACTAAAATAGCTAAATCACGGCTAATTTCTGGATATTTAGGTGCACTAGTTGCTTTAACATTTCTAGTATTCAAGTCAAATAAGGCATCGATATTCAATTCAAAAACAAATGTGTCATTGACATTATGTGCTTTTTGATAATTTGGATGCAACTTACCAATAATACCAACCATTTGACCGTTAGCTAAAATCTTAGCTGTTTGTCCAGGGTGAAGATTGTCATAATCTGCTGTTGCTTCAAACGAAAATTGCGCATCTGCATTAACATATGTCAATAATTCTTCAACGATTCCCTTTACGTAATAAAAGTCTACTGGTTTAGCATCACTGTTCCAAGCATCCTCAATGACATTACCACTGATGGCACCAGAAATAAATGGTAATTCTTTTGGACGATCATTTCCAGTCACTCGGTCAAAAACACGAGCTTGTTCAAATAATTGTAAATCATCATTTTTTCTAGCTTGGTTGTAAGCTACATCTCTAACCAATCCCGGAATCAAACTATTACGCAAATATTCATGGTCTTCAGTCATTGGGTGAAGCAATTTAGTATATTCGGAGTTTAAAATATTAAAATCGTCTACTTCTTGTTTATTCAACAATGAATAATTAATAACTTCGTCCAAACCGCTAGCTAACAATGCATCACGTAATTTATTGCTCAATTCACGTTTAGCACTATACCCACCGCGTGTTTCCATTCCAGCAGGCAACGTATTAGGCAAATTCTCATAACCATAGATTCGATTTACTTCTTCAACTAAATCAGCTTCAATTTCCATATCCCAACGACGTGTAGGAATTGTAATAGTTACTGCATCACCTGACAACTCACTGGTGAAGCCTAAACGATCAAAGATTTGAAGAATTTCATCGCTAGAAAGTTGTAGTCCCATCAAATGGTTAATATGTTTGATACTACCTTTGATAACAGTTGGTTGAGCTTTGGTATAGTTACCGATAATTTCTTTCGAAATTTCTTTGGCATCACTTGCTTGGTCGATCAATTGTGTAGCACGGACTAAGGCTTCACTGACGATTCCATTATCAACGCCTTTTTCAAAACGATTGGAAGCATCATCACGTAAGTCATGTCTTTGAGCAGCTTTTCTTACACGGGCACCGTCAAAAACTCCAGCTTCTACCAAAACGTTAGTTGTATTTTCATCAACAGCAGCTTTAGTTCCGTTGATGATACCTGCTAAGCCTAAAACTTCATCGCCAGATGTAATTACCAAGTCATTGTGGTTAAGAGACTTGTCAGTTTCTGCCAATATCAATTTATCGCCATCATGAGCTAATTTAACCGTCAAATTCTTTTGAGGCAACTTATCCAAATCATAAACTTGTACTGGTTGGCCGTATTCGATCATTACGTAATTTGCTGCATCGACCACACTATTGACTGGTTTAATGTTTTGGTTCCAAAGTCTTCTTTGCATCCAAAGTGGACTCTTAGCAACTTTTATTCCCTTCAATTCACGCAACAAATAATCAGGAACTAAATCTTTTTCTTCAACTGTTGCAGTCACATCAGTTAAGTCTTTTAATTTATCTTGATTCAATTCAGGTTTAGTAAATTTAGGTTTTTCATCGTAAGTTGCGCCAATTTCCCAAGCAGCTCCACGCATACCTAGAGTATCGGCACGGTTAGGAGTGATATCGATATCGACCATTTCATCTTTTAGACCTAATAAATCATAAACCTCTTGACCAGGTGTTTGTGGTTCATCGAAAACATAGATACCATTTTCAAATTCTTTTGGCATGTATTGTGCAGGAACACCAACTTCATCAAGTCCACAGATCATACCATTAGATTCTTGTCCACGAAGCTTACCACGTTTGATACGAACACCATTTGGCAGATGAGCACCATGTAAAGCTACAATAACGTATTGATCTTCTGCAACGTTAGGAGCTCCACAGACAATTTGAATTTCTTCTTTTTCACCAACATCGACTTGGCAAAGTTTTAAGTGGTCTGAATCTGGATGCGGTGTCACGCTAGTAATATGACCAACGACTAAATCAGTCAATTCTTCACCTAGTTTTACTGGACCAGATTCGATACCAGTTAGAGAAACTTTATTAGCAATTTCTTCAACTGTGTGATCGACTGGAATGTATTCTTTTAGCCAATTAACAGAAATTTTCATTATCTTAATTTACTCCTTTGAATTGTTCTAGGAATCTAACATCGTTGAGGTAGAAATCACGAATGTCGTTAACTCCGTATTTAAGCATTGCAAAACGTTCTGGTCCAAGTCCAAAGGCCATTCCACTGTATTCGTTTGGATCAATGCCTGACATCTTCAAAACATTAGGGTGTGTAAGACCAGCGCCTAAAACTTCGATCCAACCAGTATATTTACAAATGCGACAACCAGTACCACCACAATTGAAGCAAGAAACATCAACTTCAACGGATGGTTCAGTAAATGGGAAGTAGCTGGGACGGAAACGAATCTCACGATCAGGACCAAAGACGTGACGACATAATGCATCAAGTGTTCCCTTTAAGTCTGCCATAGAAATATTTTTATCAACGACTAGACCTTCGATTTGGTGGAATTGATGTGAGTGAGTAGCATCATCATCACGACGGTAAACGACACCCGGTGAGATCATCTTCAAAGGACCTTTAGTAAAGTCATGAGCTTCCATGTCACGACCTTCTTGGGCAGAAGTTTGAGTTCTCATCAACAATTCATCTGATAGATAGAAAGTATCTTGCATATCACGAGCTGGGTGATTTTTAGGGATATTTAATCTTTCAAAGTTATAATGATCTTCTTCGACTTCATAACCACCAGCAACTTCGTAACCTAAACCAATAAAGAATTGTTCAATATCTTCGATTGTTTGATTCAAAATATGTTTAGTACCTTGATTGTTCTTTGTAGCTGGTAGAGTGACGTCAATAGTTTCTTCTTCAAGCTTCTTTGCAACTAATTTTTGATTAAGCTCTTCCATTTTTTCTTCAATAGCTGCTTGAATATCTTTTTTAACATTATTAGCTAAAGTTCCAATTTCTGGACGTTGTTCAGCTGGAATATCTTTCATACCACGCAAGGCTTTAGTAATTGGGCCCTTTTTACCTAATAAGTTAACTCTTAAATCATTTAATTCTTGAAGCTTTTGTGCGCGTTTAGCTTCGTCGATACCATTTTCTCTTAAATTCTTTAACGTATCATTTAATGACATTTTCTTCCTCCTTGGTGATAAAACTGTTTCTAAAATTCTTTTACCTACATAAAAAAATCCCCATCCCAAATAAGGGACGAGGACTCGCGGTACCACCCTAGTTCATGTTAAACATGCACTCAAGTAGTTATAAAGTAACTAACTAAAAACTCAGAAAGTGAATTCACTGTTTTATCTATCGAGCCTATCTCAGTTAACGGCTTTTCCTGTTATAAACGCCACAGTTACTATTTTTCGTCAAAGTTTAAATATTATTTATACAGATGATTATACAAAAATTAAAAAGTTTCGCAAGTTTATAACGTTTGCATACCGTACATTAAAACACCAGCTGCAACCGCCACGTTAAGGGATTCAGCTTTCCCAAGGATTGGAATATAAATATTTTCGTCAGTAGCATTTAAAACATTTTGACTGACACCATGGGCTTCGTTACCCATGATCAAAGCAAATTGATCTTGTTTTTCTAATTGTGTATAAGGTTTAGCTTGAGCATTTACTTCTGATCCATAAATAGTCAACCCAGATTTCTTAGCCAAATTGATGGCCTTGTCAATATCCATGCGATAAATTGGCAAGTGGAATTGACTACCTTGCATAGAACGTTGGACCTTTGGTTGATAAAAGTCAGCGGTATCCATACTTGTGATTACACCACTATATCCTGCTGCATCAGCTGTTCTAATGATTGTTCCAACATTGCCTGGATCTTGAACGTCATCCATCATGACCCATTTACCAGAGAACTCAGTTAAGTCATCGCTATTTTGAACTTTGATAACTGCAAAGATTCCTTGTGGAGTTTTTGTTTCAGATAAATCCTTGGCTACATCTTCAGAGATCGTTACGGCAATATCATGATACTTTTTAACGAGACGATCTTCTTGGTACTTTTCTGTTACTAATAATTTAACAAATTCTTGTTCGTATTGATTGGCTTCTCTAACTAAGTGAAAACCTTCAATTACGTATGTTCCAGTTTTACGTATATTTTTAGTCGCTGATAATTTTTTTAGTTGTTTAATTTCATCATTTTTTTTCGATTCGATATACTTCATATAATCCATCCCTCTTGTTCTATAATATAGATATTAACACATTCAAAGATTTGAGGTGATACGTGTGAAACATCTTTCCATTAATGTTGACGGTCTCGTTCAAGGCGTAGGATTTCGTTATTCGACTTTTCAAGTAGCTCAAGAACTCGGTGTCAACGGAACTGTCCAAAATGAAATTGATGGATCTGTCTCAATTGAGGCTGAAGCAGATCAAAAAGTACTTTATATTTTTTTAAATCGTGTTAAATCTTCGCCTTCACCCTTTGGAAAAGTTACCAAAATGGACTATACTTTTTCTGACGACTTACAACATTACACAAAATTCACTGTGATTGGTTGAAACGTCAAATGAGTTAACGTATATTACTCTGTATACGATTAAAAGGGTGGTTTATTTAAGTGAATAAAAAATACGTCAAATATTTATCAGTGCTGTCTTTAGTTTTAGTGCTGACACTAGTTTTGACGGGGTGTGCGCAAGGTACAACTAACCTTCACGCTCCAACTAGTGGGCCATATGGTTTCATCTACAAATGGCTAGGGATTCCGTTCCAAAATTTGATTATGAAGACCGCAGAAGCAGTCGGTGGTACAAATGCCTACGCTTGGGGAATCATGATCATCTCTTTTGTAGTTCGTTTGATTTTAGTTCCTTTATCATTGAATCAACAATATAAATCAACAACTCAACAAGAAAAAATGCGTGCTGTTCAACCACAATTGAAATTGATCCAAGAAGCACAAAAGAAGGCTAAGGGTCCTGATGCTCAACAAAAGATCAGTAGCTTGATGATGCAAGTTTATAAAGCTAACAACTTGAGTTTAACTGGTGGCATGGGTTGTTTACCACTATTGCTACAAATGCCTATCTTGATTGGTATTTATCAAGCTGTACAATATTCTAAAAATATTGGTACAGCTACCTTCCTTTCAATTCCATTAGGTAAGCCAAGTATAGTAATTGCCATTGTTGCTACCTTGTTCTACTTAGTTCAAGGTTGGATGTCACTTCAAATCGTTCCTAAAGAACAAAGAAAACAAATGCAGACTATGTTGTTGATGAGTCCAATGATGACTTTCTTCATTTCCATGATTTCAACAGCAGCCCTTGCACTTTACTTTTTAGTTGGTGGTGTCGTTATTGTTATTCAACAACTCATTACTAACTACGTGGTTACTCCTAAGATCAGAAAGAAGACTGATGAAGAGTTAGCTAAGAATCCGGTTAAAGTCGTTGTAACAAAAGAAATGCTAGACGAAATGCTTCAAGCAGATGGAGCAGGTACAACAAGTGGTACAACTGCTAATACTTCTAAACAAAAAGCCGAAACTAACGAAATGCACAAAAACATTCGTGAATTAAATAAAGGCAAACAAAATCGCAATAAGAAATAAAAAAATAAGTAAAACTCATTTTGTAGAGTTTTACTTATTTTTTTGTCTCTAGATAAAAAACATCTATTTTTCGCTTTCTTTTTCAGTCTGTTCTTCTTCAGATTTAACTTGCACCAATGGCAATTCAATCTTAAAGACAGTTCCAGAACCGACAACACTTTCAACCTCTAAGCTGCCATGATAGATCTCAATCAAACGTTTAGCGATAGAAAGCCCTAAACCGTTTCCTCCACGTTTTCTAGAGCGAGCCTTATCAACTCTATAAAATCGATTAAAAATGCGTTTCAGGTCGTTTTTAGCGATTCCTAGGCCATAATCTTGAACTACCACCTCTAACAAAGCTGAGTTTGTCGAAGCAGCAAAATTAATTTCTTTACGATCTGCTGAATACTTGAAAGCATTATCTAGCAAAATTACCAATACTTGCTCCAAGTGATTACGATAAATCTTAACTGTACTACCCTCACGGATATCGTCATCGAAATTGATCACAAAATCTGGATGCAACATCTTGAAGTCATTAGTTACTTGCGTAAACAAAGGCTTAACTTCAGTCGTCTGTTCCAAATATGCACTGTCGATCTGTTCAACACGTGTAAGATCTAGCATCTCTTGAATCAAGGATTGCATACGTTTTAATTCTTGCAAAGAAGAATTGATTGAATCATTTAATACTTCAGGATCATCTTTACCCCAGCGTTGCAGCATGCTCAAATGGCCTTCCAAAACAGCTACTGGCGTTCTTAATTCGTGTGAGACATCTTCAACGAATTCCTTTTGCTGATTGGTATAGGCTTGCATGCGGTCGAGCATCTTGTTGATGTTAACTGTTAGGTCATAAATCTCATCATTTCGTTTGCGCAATTTAATTCGAGAATCTGAATCTGGTTTCTTATTCAAGTCATCGATTGTTTTATTAATCTTCTTTAAATCGTTTAAAACCAAAGTAACGGCGTAAAATGACAAAACAATTCCCAAAAGAAAAACTACCACTCCACCAATAACTAGTTTCAGAGTGAAGTTATTGATTTCATTGATTGAGGCAACGCTTTGAACAGTCCTCATCGCTAAAATACTGACAAAAATATATGCTAGTAAAATTACAATGGAGATTAAAGCAGTCCACTTAAATCTAATCGAAATTCTCATCGACGCATCACGTACCCTTTGCCACGGACAGTAGAGATGTAACTGGGAGCACCGAGGCGGTCGATTTTGTTACGAAGGTATTTGATATAAACATCCACAACATTAGTTTCAGTTGATGAACCTGTTCCCCAAACACGTTCTAATAAGTCATCACGACTTAAGACCGTGCCGACATTTTCCATCAGAGCGCTCAACAAATCGTATTCACGGCGAGTCAAGTCGATCACTTCACCATTACGCTTCAATGTTTGCGTTGTCTTATCGATTACCAAGTTTTTATATTTAAGCACTTGATCATTATTTCTTGTTACATCGATATCTAAATCAATTCGTCGTAACAATGCCCGAATGCGAGCTAGTAATTCTTCAATTGCAAATGGCTTGACGATATAATCATCAGCCCCGTGATCTAATCCTGATACACGGTCAATGATTGAATCGCGTGCCGTCATCATGATAATTGGTGTGTTCTTTTCTTGACGAATACGACGGCAAACTTCGATACCATTCAACTCAGGAAGCATCAAATCTAAAAGGATCAAGTCCCAATCCTCAGATAAAGCTGCATCCAGTCCGGTTCTACCATCACGTTCAACAGTTACTTCGTAATTCTCATGTTGAAGTTCGAGTTGAACGAATTTTGCCATATTCTCTTCGTCTTCAATAACAAGTATTTTAGCCATACGTATCTCCTATACATAAAATATTAAATTATCTTTAATTATAGCTTAATCATTAAATAAAATGTGTCATGCTTTTGGCAATGCATTAATGATTTTAACATATAGCAAAAATTAAAAGAAGACAAGCTTTTATGAGACTGCTGAAAAAGTAGTTAACTTAATGAGGAAAGCGTTACTTGAATGCGA
>OMJG01001020.1_pt1 | contig 17885 bp, 18 predicted proteins | sample 1646431 | NCBI WGS metagenome assembly OMJG01 (sample SAMN03771674, study PRJEB25209) | food metagenome | isolation source: Cotija cheese | place: Mexico:Jalisco,Michoacan | collected 2011-12-12
GGTTTCTTTTGATAAAGTCACACCAAAAATAATCCCTCTTTGTGTTATGTAAGGTGTCATAGACATTGAAAACCCTAAAAATAAAAGTAACGCACTAATTATCCAAATCATTTATTTCACATCCTTCAAGTATATTTAATCTTTGCTCAATTAATGCCTCTATATCTAGATCAAAAATTAACCCATCAATAATAATTTCATCTAATTTTTGTTGAATTTGTTTTTTATTTTCTTCACTGGTTTGAATTGGTTTTTCACAACTCACTGTAAAGCCTTTTTTTTCTTGAACCAATACACCCTCTTCTACAAGTAATTTGTACGCTTTATTAATCGTATGCAAATTCACACCAATATCTCCAGCCAGCGATCTCACGCTTGGCATACTTTGCCCCCTCTTTAGATTCCCTAATACAATTGCTCGCTTTATTTGAAACATTAGCTGACTATATATTGGGATAATACTCTCTGTATCAATCTCTATCATGGTCTCACCTCTTTTTGTTATAGTTATAGTATAACAAAAAATATTATATGTCAACTATAACAAAAAAGGTGTCAAAAAAAAGAAGCCCCTTTTTAAAAGGACTTCTCTTACTTGTATTAATCTCTACCGAAAATTCTTACTAACGCTAAGAATAAGTTGACGATATCAAGGTATAAGCTTAATGCACAATAAACAGCTAAACCTGATGCTGTTTTCGCACCACTTTCTTGATAAATTACTTTAATTTTTTGATTATCATATGCAATCAATCCAGCAAAAATGACAACCATTGAATAAGAAATAAAATAATCAACTGGGGCACTTTTTAAGAAAAAGACGTTAATCAGTGTCGCAATAATCACACCAATCACTAAACTATATAAAGCATGACCCATGGCACTTAAATCTTTTTTGATAAACACACCAAGTAGTGACATCCCAACAAACATAATCGCTGTTGTAACAAACGCACGAACAATGGCTTGTTGATTGTACATCGCAAGCGTGACAGAAATGGTCACACCAGTTAAAGCGGAATAGGCGATAAACCCAATGAATGATTTAGCTGAATCATTAAATGCATTTTTTCCAAGGTAAACAACTAGTACAAGTTGTGCTATCCACATACCCCAAAATAGTAATGGATTACCAAAAATAACGGGTAAAACAGATTCAGCAAATACATTAAGCACTAAGTAAGAAATTAAGGCACTAATACCTAAGCCAACGCCTAAATAGCCATATACTTTACTGTAAAATTTCGCTAAACCATTTGTATGTTCAATTGTTTGATGTTGTTGATTCATTGACATCGCTCACTTTCTCTTTTGTATTAAGTTCGACAATAACCACCGAATTTAAAAGACGTTCATCATCATAATCATACGCTTTAACAGAAAGTGTCATCGTTCTCTTCAACTCGTCAATGTTTATGATTTCAAAATGAAACGTCAGTGTTTCACCGTGATACACATTTCGAAGTAAGTTAAATGTTAGATTTACAATATTCCATCCTGGACCAGGTAAATGTTTTGAGATATTACTTGAAATAATTCCCATTAACATGATACTTGGTACAATTGGCGCATCATTAATCGTTTCTTCTGCAAATTCTGTTTGAATAAATAAAGGATTCGCATCTTTGGTTAATCCTAGATAGAGTAAAATTTGGCTATCTTCTAAGGTTTCTGTGATGCTTAAAATCTCTCCCTCATTAAATTCCGTAATGGCTTTAATTTTATTTTTTGACGAATCGATGATTACCTCTCCCTTCCTTTTTATCTTATCATATCAGAAAACAATCACCAACTACATTGTATTTGGACGAGTGTTTCCTAATAAACTTTCATACGCCACTTCAAATTTCTGTACATCTCCTGCTCCCATAAAAATCACAACAGCCTCTTTGTAGTCAAGTAGTGGTGACATATTTTCTAGTGTAATTAAATCGCCACCTTTAGAAATTTTAACGCCTAAATCTTCAATTTTTACCGAACCAATTTCTTCTCTTGCAGAACCAAAGATGTCACATAAATAAACTTGGTCAGCATGATCTAGTGATTCAGCGAATTCATCCAATAACGCAATGGTTCTAGTAAACGTATGTGGTTGGAAGACAGCAATAATTTCTTTTTCAGGATATTTTTGTCTTGCCGCATCAATCGTTACTTTGATTTCTGCTGGGTGGTGAGCATAATCATCTACAATAATCATATCAGAAACGCGTTTTTCACTAAAACGACGTTTCACGCCACCAAATGTTAGCATCTCTTTGGCGACTAAACTCATATCAAATCCTTCTAGGTGAGAAATCGCAATCACACTTAAAGCATTTAAAATATTGTGCACGCCGTATGTTGGCACTTTAAATGAGCCAATCATATCTCCTTTATGGAGTACATCAAATGATGACCCTTCAGTTGTTCGCTCAATATTAACCGCTTGGAAATCATCCGTCTCATTTAATCCATAATAATAAACTGGCACATCTGTTTTCAAACGTCTTAAGTTTTTATCATCACCAAATGCGATGATTCCTTTTTTCACTTGATTAGCAAATGACTGGAATGCATCAAACACATCCTCAATGCCATGATAATAATCAGGGTGATCAAAATCAATGTTTGTCATAATCGCATAGTCAGGAGAATATGCTAAAAAGTGACGACGATATTCACATGCTTCAAAACAGAAGAATTTCGCTCCGGGCTCACCATGTCCAGTCCCATCTCCGATTAAGTAACTTGTTGGCTCAATTCCTGAAAAGACGTGAGACAACAATCCTGTAGTCGTTGTTTTTCCATGAGAACCCGTTACCGCAATGCTTGTAAAGTGCTTAATAAATTCTCCTAAGAATTTATGATAACGAATAACCGGTAATCCTTTTTTAAGTGCTGCTTTTATTTCAATATGACTGTCTGGAAACGCATTTCCAGCAATAATCACCATATCATCTTGTATATTCACTTCTTGAAATGGTTTAATCGGAATGTTAGCCAATTCTAATTCTCTTTGAGTAAAGATATATTTGTCAATATCAGATCCTTGTACTGTAAATCCTTTTTGATGCAAAATAAGAGCTAATGCACTCATTCCTGTTCCTTTAATTCCGACAAAGTGGTACGTTTTATTTTTATTCAGTTCCATAGAAAAGCTCCTCTATTAATATAATAAATTATGACTATCCTGTATTATCTTACAATTAAGATAACAATTCAATAAAAAATACTTACAAGAATCCACTGATTCCAGTAAGTATTTCCCTAATCAAAATAAAAGTTGTCTGAGTCTTGTCTTGATTCATCTTGCATAATACCAGACAATGATTTTTCTAATCGATTATTTTTTTTAGCTGATATTGGTGTGGTATCATCAACCATTTCTACTGGGTCTAATTCATCCATCATTAACAAATGGTCTTTAGCCGATTGTCTTAACTCTTTCATGACTTGTGTTGATTCAATCTCACTATTACTAGCTGGTTTATCATCAATCAATGATGCTGGAATATACTTAGGTTTGAATAAATCTTGTGGGTTTTCTCCAGGTAAGTGATAAGAAGAAGAAAATGGTTTACGATTATGATGTCGTTTACGGTATTTAGCTTGGCCATTTTGATCTGTCTCATATAACTTATTAGAAAAAGATGATTGTGGTGCTTTATATTCTTGTTCACTAGGCTCAGCATAGACCTGATTAGTCATCTTCTTAATTTCAATATTGCTATTATTTAAGTTAACCGTCTTTTCTGCTGTTTTCTTTGGTGTCACCGTTTTAGAAGTCAAAGGTGTTTTAGCTTTTTTTACGTTAATTTTTTGTTGCACACTTCGATTCGGTTCAGCTCGTTCGATTTCCATCTCTGGCAAACCATCTTCCCCAAAATATTTTGGTTCAGAAACCATTTCGATAGGATCTAAGATAACTGTGTCATTTTCTTGACTACTCACAGTTCGTTTAGCATTATCACCCAACTGTTGTGATGGTCTATTTAATTTGACTCCTGTCTCATCATCATAAACAGGAAATCGAAAGTGTTTACGCTTATCAGAAAAATTCATCATTTATCATTCCTTTAATTTCACTTTATTTATTCTAACATACCTCTAGATAGAAAACATCTAATTTAACGGTAAATAAATAAAAAGTACAAAGATTTCACTTTGTACTTTCCTTGTTTATTTAGTGGAATAAATGCCATAGAAACGGTATATACACATCTAACAGTGGGGCAAGAATACCAAAAAGAATTAAACTAACACCAAAAATAGATAACACAATACCGCTAACTTTATGCGATTTTTTCAACATGTAAAAGATTAATACAACAATAAGAGCAACTGCCAATAAAATAGCTAGCTCAACTGAGCCCATATTTAAAGTATTTCCATTCATTAGTGGTTTAATAATTTGAGAATATAAAAACCAAATTAATTCAATCACATAAATAACCAAAAACCCTTTTAATAATAAGTGATATTTATTGTTCGACTGATTATTTGCCATTAATTCACTCCTCCCTTATATATAACACAATACGCATTATACCAAACTAAATGGCTTTTGTTAATCTTATTTAGCACCCAATCAATAAAAAAACTAGCCCTAAGGACTAGTCTAGTGAAAACATTATTTAATAATATACGATTCCATTTCAGGAGCGTTTTCAATTGTATCGGCTACTGGACATGTTTTGTTGATAAAACGCACGTAATCAGCAATTTCTTCGTCTGTGTTATCAGCGTCGATATAAAAATTTGACACGATTTTAGAAAAACCAACTTTAGCATTTGGATTTTTTCCTGAAAAACCATCTGTATCTAATTCGCCTTCTACTTCTACTTTGATAGATTTTAGATTAATTTTATGATAAGCAGCAAAGCTCTTAGCTACGATGACCTTACAAGCCCCTAATGCACCTAATAACGCTTCCACTGGATTCATTCCAGTATCATTTCCGCCTAGATTTTTAGGTTCATCTAATATAAATTCAAAACCTCTTGATTTTACGGAAACTTGTACTCCTTGAGTATTCTCTGCTACTGTTTTAAATGTTCGAACTGTCATACTAACTTCCTCCTAATCTAATATACCTATCATGGTATCACAAAATAAGTATTTTTTAACTCAAATGACATTATTTTACTAAAATCCTATCATTTAAAAACGCTCTCAATCCTATTATTTCACTCATCATTACTTTAAAAGAGTAATATAATTGGAAAATAACATAAAAAAATCAATATGATTTCTTTATACATACAATGAAACCTATCAGATTAACTAAAAAAAGAAGCCATAATAATCGCTTCTTTTCAATATTAAAGATTAATCAACTAATGCTTTATCATAAATCGTGTAATCACATCGGTAAATAAACAAATATTTTCCATCAATTAAAATCCCCGTACTTTTTGGCACATCCGTTGAATACATTGATACTTTATTTCCAGCATAAGTTGCTAGCGGGGTTCCATTTTGACTTCTTATCAAAATCACTTTGTCTTTTCCTTTAAACGAATTACTAAAATCATTCACCATTGAGTTAATCATTGGCACACTTCTTTTAGTATTGTTGATATCTACTTTGTCAGCATATTCATCAAAAACGTTGGTTAGTCCTTTTTCCTCAATAATCATTGATGAGCCAACATGATGCATTTCATTTTTACCGACAGTAATTTGAATCACACTGGAGTCTTTACTGTCTTCATCTGTGTCGAAGGTATTATCTCGTTCAATTTTGACAGATTTTCCTTGAACTTTATCCATCACTTGGCTTTGTTCATCATACGTTCTAACAGTCATCTCTAAACCTTTAAAACTTTGTTCAAACTGCTTAAAAGAATTCATAATATCTTGGCAACCTGATAACATGATTACTGTCATACTTAATAATCCCACTACTAATAATTGTTTTTTATGTTTCATGATTAGCTCCTCTCCTTATTAAAAAAAGCAAAGATGATTTAACATCTTTGCCTTTTATTATACTACTCTTCGGTTTGTAATGCAGTAAATGATAATTTACCCTCTACTACTTCAATCATGACGTCTGTTTTAGGACCAATTTTTCCAGCAACAATTTCTTTAGCAAGAGGTGTTTCCACTTCTTTTGTTAAGAAACGTTTGATTGGACGAGCGCCGTAAATTGGATCGTATGCTTGTTCAGCAATCCAAGTTTTCGCATCCTCAGAGATTGTTAATTTGATATCTTGATGAGCTAAACGTCTTGTTAAGCTTTCAGTCATTTTCACGATGATATCTTTCACGTTGTCTAGAGTAAGCGGACTAAACAAGATAGTATCATCAATACGGTTTAAGAATTCTGGTTTGAAGTGACCACGTAACATGTCAAGAACCCCTTCTTTAGCACTCTCAGATACGTTTCCATCTTCATCTACGCCATCAAGCAATAGTTGAGACCCAATATTACTTGTCATGATTAACACAGTGTTTTTAAAGTCAACGACACGACCTTTAGAGTCAGTCAAACGACCATCATCTAGCACTTGAAGTAAAATGTTAAACACATCTGGATGAGCTTTTTCAATTTCATCAAGCAAGACAATAGTGTACGGACTTCTTCTTACTGCCTCTGTTAATTGGCCACCTTCCTCGTAACCAACATATCCAGGAGGAGCTCCGACTAAACGAGACACGCTATGTTTTTCCATGTACTCACTCATATCCAAACGTACCATATGGTCTTCAGAATCAAACAAGTTTTCAGCTAATGATTTCGCTAACTCTGTTTTACCCACACCAGTAGGTCCTAAGAATAGGAATGACCCAAGTGGACGATTAGGGTCTTGCAATCCAGCACGAGAGCGAATCACCGCATCAGACACCGCATCGACTGCCTCATCTTGACCAATCACACGTTTATGGAGTGTTTCGTTTAAGCGTAAGATTTTTTCTCTTTCGCCTTCTTCAAGTCGTTTCACAGGGATACCAGTCAAACGACCAACTACAACTGCGATTTCTTTGTCAGTTACCACTTCTTGTACCATACGGCCATCATGTTTTTCTTTTTCTTCTAATTCTTTTAACTCTTTTTCAAGTTTTGGAATCGTTCCATGACGTAACACAGCAGCTTCTTCTAAATCGTAGTTACTTTCTGCGTTTTCAAGTTGTGTTCTGGCTTGATCCAACTCAGAACGTTTTTCATTTATTTTGTTTAATTCTTCTTTTTCAGTCTCCCATTGCATTTTTAGTGTATTGGCTTCTTCTCTTAATTCAGCCAACTCACCTTGAAGAATGTCTAAACGTTTTTTACTTGCATCGTCATCTTCTTTTTTAAGAGCTGCTTCTTCAATTTCTAATTGCATCAAACGTCTCGTTACTTGGTCTAATTCAGTTGGCATTGAATTCATCTCAACACGAATAGTCGCACACGCTTCGTCGACTAAATCAATTGCTTTATCTGGTAAGTAACGATCAGTGATGTAGCGATTAGACAATGTACTTGCAGCGACTAACGCGTTATCGTGAATGTTTACCCCATGATGGATTTCAAAACGTTCTTTCAATCCACGTAAAATACTAATGGTATCTTCTACAGTTGGTTCTTTCACTAATACTTTTTGGAAACGTCTTTCTAACGCTTTATCAGTTTCCATGTATTCACGGTACTCATCAAGTGTTGTCGCCCCAATACAATGCAACTCACCACGAGCAAGCATTGGTTTAAGTAAGTTTCCGGCATCCATACTACCTTCTGTTTTCCCAGCACCTACTATTGTATGAATTTCATCGATGAACAAAATAATTTCGCCATCGCTATTTTTGACTTCTTTTAGAACTGCTTTTAGACGTTCTTCAAATTCCCCTCTGAATTTCGCTCCAGCAATCAATGACCCCATATCTAATGAGATGATGGTTTTATTTTTTAAGTTTTCAGGAACGTCTTTTTTCACAATACGTTGTGCTAATCCTTCGATGATGGCTGTTTTACCAACACCAGGTTCACCGATTAATACTGGATTATTTTTTGTTTTACGTGATAAAATACGAATCACATCACGAATTTCTTCGTCACGACCAATGATTGGATCTTGTTTTCCAGATTTTACTGCTTCATTAAGGTTTGTTCCGTATTTTTCTAGTGCTTCATATTGTTCTTCTTGATTTTGACTAGTCACACGTTCTCCTCCTCTCAAATCTTTAATACGTTCAGTTAGTTCAGCTTCGGTCACTTTTTGTGCCATTAAGAAACGGGTTAAACTAAAGTTTTTAAGTTTCATTAAGGCTAAAACCACTACTTCAGTTGACAAATAGTCGTCATTAAATGATTCTCTAATTTTATCTGCTTCTTGCAATAAGTGAAACAAGTTTTGACTTAAGTTTTGTCCATATTGGACATTTCCACTAACGGTTGGTAATTTATCTAATTCATTATCGACTTCTCTTTCAAATGCATCAACATCTAAGCCAATACCGGCATATAAGTTTCTAGCAAAATGATTGGGTTGTAAGAATATTTTCCATAAGTGGACAATATCAATCTCTTGATTTTTTCGAGTGATTGCAACTTGTTGCGCTTCTGCGATTGCTTGTTGCAATGTCGTAGTCATTTTTTCTATATTCATATCATTACCCCCTTATTCTTAACTACAAAATATATTTTACACCATAGGTCAAAATAGGTCAAACAAAAAGACTCGACATCAAACTGTTAAGTTTATTCTAATATATATAAGTGATTAAAACCACACTTTTTAGGTCTTTAAAACGACAGTTTTCATCAAAAGACATAAAAAAGACTCGATTATCACCGAGTCTTCAAACTATTTACGCTTTTTCTTCATTAAGTTTAACAATTTCTACGATTAAGCTAGTCGCTTTTTCCATGCTTTCAACTGCCACATATTCAAAACGTCCATGCATGTTTTCCCCACCAGCAAAAATATTTGGTGTAGGTAATCCCATGTAAGAAATTTTAGAACCGTCTGTTCCACCGCGTACGGGTGCTTTATTTGGTTCAATGTCTAAATTACGCATTGCTTCGTCTACTAAATCAATGATACTCATATCTTTTTCGATAACTTCACGCATGTTGTAGTATTGGTCAAATAAGTTTAATGACACACGTTCTTGACCAAAGTTGTCGTTAAATTCTTTTACGATGGATTCAAGTAGTGATTTACGTGCTTCAAATTTTTCACGGTCATGATCACGAATAATGTAAGTCATCGTTGCTTCATCAGGCACACCATCTAATTGTAATAAATGGAAGAATCCTTCATATCCATCTGTTTTTTCAGGAACTTCATCTTGTGGTAATTTATTATGTAAGTCAATGGCTACTTGCAAGGCATTAATCATGGTGTCTTTTGCTGTACCTGGGTGAACGTTTTTACCTTCAATTGAAATTTCTGCTTGAGCAGCACTAAACGTTTCAAATTGTAATTCACCAACTGGTCCACCATCCATCGTATAAGCAAAGTCTACTGGGAATTCTTCGACATTAAATTTATCCGCTCCAACACCGATTTCTTCGTCTGGACCAAACGCTACCATGATTTTACCATGTTTAATTTCTGGATGATTCACTAAATATTCCATCGCAGTCATAATTTCAGCAATACCTGATTTATCATCTGCTCCTAAAAGAGTTGAACCATCCGTTGTAATCAATGTTTGACCTTTGTAGTTAGCTAAGTTAGGGAAATCTTTAACGGTTAATTTAAATTTGCCTTCTTTATCTAAAGGAATATCACTTTGACCATCATAATTTTCTACAAATTGTGGGTTCACACCAACTGCATTAAAATCAGCTGTGTCCATATGTGCAATAAATCCAATGCTACGCACGTCTTTGTCTGTATTGCTTGGTAATGTCGCAATCACAAACCCGTTTTCTTCGTTATGGAATACATCTGACATACCAATCTCTTCTAATTCTTTTTTCAACTCTTTGGCAAATGCAATTTGAGTTGGTGTTGATGGTGTTGTCTTGCTTGTTGCGTCCGATCTTGTTTCTGTCTTAACATACTTGATAAATCTTGGTACTAAATTTGTATACATAATTGACACTCCCTTATATTATTTCAAATGGATTAGTATTCACGTCACTTTCGATGAACGTGACATCCCAATCATTTTGTTGTTTCCATTGATTAAATAACTCAACATAGTATTTTTTACATACTGACTCAATATAATGTCCTGGGTCAATCACTGATAACCCTTCTTCCATCATATCGTGAGCTGTATGGTAATACACATCTCCGGTAATATAAACATCTGCCCCGTTTTTAAGGGCGTCTTTATAAAACTTCTCACCACTACCACCACAAATGGCCACTGTTTTTACTTGTTTATCTTTTGTATCAGTCGTTAAACGAATGGCATTTAAACCAAATGTCTGTTTAACTTTTTCAACAAAATCAAGCAAAGGCATTGGTTGTGGTAGAGTACCAATACGACCGATTCCATATGTTTTTGATATATTTTCTAGTGGAAAAATATCAAACATCGGCTCTTCATATGGGTGATACTCATTAATAATTGACAGCACTGTTGGGTACTCTTGGGGTAAAAACATCACTTCAATTTTTTCTTCTTCAACACTTGTCAGCTCGTTATTCTCACCAATTGCTGGTTGAGCCTTTTCAAGTGGACGAAAACGACCTGTTCCACTAGATGAAAAACTTGTGTAATCATAATCATGATAAGCCCCAATGCCTACAGCACCAAACGCTTCTCGTAGTGACTCTGCATGAGTTGTCGGCACATAAACTACTAACTTACGGTAGAAATATTCATGAGTTTGACGTAAATAATCCGTTGCGTCAATACCCAACATATCGCAAAACAAATCATTCAACCCATTGTCAACAATATCCATATTTGTGTGTGCTGCGTAGACGGCGATGTCATGTTTTAATAAGTCAGCATACATTTTAGTTTGAAAATCATCGACCAACAAATGCTTAACTGGACGAAAAATCGGCGGATGTTTCGCCACGATTAAATCTATTTTTTTATCAATCGCTTCTTGCACCACATCTGGTCTAACATCTAGTGTCATCATCACGCGGTTAATTGGTTTATTAAGCGTACCAATATGTAACCCAACTGGATCATTATCTTCAGCAAGTTCTAGTGGTACGACTGATTCAAATTGTTTAATAAATTCAGCTCCTGTTATTTTCATGACAGTACCTCCTTGATTAAATCACACTGACGATTGATTTGTGCTATTTTTTCATCTTGGTTTGTTTTAGATTGAGACAACTGATTTATTACGCGTTCATATTGTTCTAATTCAAATTGCCATTTTGCTTTAAACACTTCAGATGATTCTTTCATCAAAATGGGGCCAAATAATTCTTCTGATTCAGTTAGCTCTACTTTTTTATCAGATGCTTCAGCGACAATAATTTCGTACGTTTTATCATTCTCACTCAATATTTTCTCATCTTGAATGATGTAATGATTTTCAACTAACCAACGTCTTAGGATATGAGAGCCAACGTTTGGTTGTAAGATTAATAATTCTTTGCGGGTTAAACGGTTTTTGTTTTTACCACGTTCTAAAATATCACGAATGAGTGTGCCACCCATCCCACAAATCGTAATGACACTCACGTCATCATAAGGTTTGATGACTTCTAAGCCATCCCCTAATCTAACATCTATTTTATCTGTCAGTAATAAATCATTGACTAATTTTTCAGCAGATTCATATGGACCTTTGACGACTTCACCGGCAATAGCCCCTGTAATCTGATTATTTAATATTAAATGAGCAGGCAAATACGCATGGTCAGAGCCGATATCAGCTAAAAAGCTATCCTGTGGCACTAAATTTGCTACTGCTTCCAAACGGTTTGATAATTGTTGATAATCCATATATTCGCCTCACTTTTCATCATTAATCCTATTATAACACTAATCGTATTTTTTTAAATGATATTAACTGTATGATTTGTGTTATTTATAAAAAAAGACTGACAAGTAAACTTGCCAGTCTTTTCAAATTAATTAAGCATTGTCTGCTTGTTTTTTACGTTTCGCTGCTTTTTCACGTTCAGCTTTGTTTAAGATTTGTTTTCTTAAACGAATGCTTTCTGGTGTTACTTCACAGTATTCATCGTCATTTAAGAATTGTAATGATTCTTCTAAAGTTAAGATTTTTGGTTTTTTAATCACTGATGTTTGGTCTTTTGTTGCAGAACGCACGTTAGTCATTTGTTTTGCTTTTGTAATGTTAACTCCTAAGTCATTTTCACGAGAGTTTTGACCTACGATCATTCCTTCGTATACTTCTGTACCTGGCTCAACAAAGACAGTCCCACGTTCTTCAATACTCATGATAGAGTAAGTTGTAGCTTTACCTTGGTCGATAGAGACTAAGGCACCGTTACGACGACCACTGACTAAACCAGAGATTACTGGTAAGTATGAGTCAAACGTGTGGTTCATGATACCATATCCACGAGTTAATGACATAAATTCAGTTGAGTAACCAATTAATCCACGAGCTGGAGCTAAGAAGATTAAGCGGACTTGACCGTTACCTGAGTTAATCATGTCTTGCATTTCTGCTTTACGTTGACCTAATGACTCGATAACCCCACCCATGTATTCTTCAGGTGTGTCAATTTGCACACGTTCAAATGGCTCACATAATACGCCATCAACGTCACGATAAATAACACTTGGACGAGATACTTGTAACTCGTATCCTTCACGACGCATGTTTTCTATTAAGATAGATAAATGCAATTCTCCACGTCCAGAAACGATCCATTTATCTGGCGATTCAGTTTCTTCAACTTTTAGAGACACATCTGTTTGTAATTGGTTTTGTAGACGTTCTTCGATTTTACGAGCCGTCACGTATTTACCTTCGCGACCTGCAAATGGAGAGTTGTTTACTAAGAAAGTCATTTGTAATGTTGGCTCATCAATGTGTAGGATTGGTAGAGCATCTTGGTGGTCAACAGGTGTAACAGTTTCTCCAACGAAGATATCTTCCATACCTGAAACCGCAATTAAATCTCCCGCTTTAGCTTCATTGATTTCCACACGAGTTAGGCCTAAGAAACCTAATAATTTAGTGACACGGAACTTTTTAACAGAACCATCTAATTTCATTAAAGCAACTTGGTCCCCAACTTTGATTGTTCCACGGAATACACGACCAATCCCAATACGTCCAACGTAATCATTGTAATCAAGTAATGATACTTGGAATTGTAATGGCTCATCACTATTATCAACTGGAGCTGGAATATGCTCAATAATAGAGTCAAGTACGTGATTCATTGTGTGTTCTTGATCAGCTGGATCATCAGATAAACTTGATGTTCCGTTTACAGCTGCAGCATAAACAACTGGGAATTCTAATTGGTCATCATCAGCACCAAGCTCGATAAATAACTCTAATACTTCATCCACTACTTCAGCTGGACGAGCAGTTGGTTTATCAATTTTATTTACAACCACGATTGGTGTTAATTTTTGCTCTAAGGCTTTTTTCAACACAAAACGTGTTTGAGGCATTGTTCCTTCATACGCATCGACAACAAGCACCACACCGTCTACCATTTTCATGATACGTTCAACTTCTCCACCAAAGTCCGCATGTCCTGGCGTGTCCAAGATGTTGATGTGTTTTCCAGCATAGTTGATGGCTGTATTTTTAGCTAAAATCGTAATACCACGTTCTTTTTCAATATCACCAGAGTCCATTGCACGTTCTTGTAACTGTGTATGGCCTTCCAATGTATCAGATTGTTTTAACAATTCGTCTACCAACGTTGTTTTACCGTGGTCAACGTGGGCAATAATTGCCACATTACGAATATCTTCTCTTAATTTCACTATTATATACTCTCCTTACTGTTTAAAAAACATAAGCGATTAATCCTCGCTTAAATTAACCGACTATTCAGTATAACAAAAAAATTACATGAAAAAAAGTGAAAGTTTTTCATTTTTCACTTATTTTTAAAAAATTTTTGAATATCACGAAAAGTCTGTGGTGTTGCGACAATAAAATACTGGCGTTTTCCTAATATATTATAGTCTAGGTCAGGAAATTGACGACAGACTAATCCTAACGCTTGTGATAAAACCGTTCCTGCTGCAAAATCCCAAGGAGCTAGATTGGAAATATAAGCATTTTGCGTCCCTCGAAGGACATTTAAAAAATCTAATCCAGCACATCCTAACATTCTAACGCCAATAGCTGCTGAGGCAATCTCACGACTGTGCTCATAATTCTCTGAATACATTCCCACGTTACAGCCTAGCAGTCCATCTGCTAGAGAACTATCTTCTGGAGCATGTAATGGGGTGCCATTTAAATAAACACCCGTAGAAGGACCACCATAAACAAATTCATTTTTCATCACGTCATAGATAAACCCTAATAATGGGTTTCCGTCTTCAAAAATGCCAATCATCACACAAAAATTTTCTTGTTGTTTGACAAAATTCAATGTGCCATCAATTGGATCAATAATCCAAATACGCCCTTTGGTTGAAGAAACCTCTCTTCCAGTTCCTTCTTCACCAATAATTAAATCATTGGGATACGCCTCGTTTATTTTTTTTACTAAAAAGGCTTCTGTTCCTTTATCAACATTTGTTACCAAATCACTGCGATTCGTTTTTTCTTCTACTGTCACCACTTGTTTTAACTCATCTTTAATGTATTGACCTGCTTCTTCCATCCACTGTTTGACTTGTAACATTAATTGTTTGTTATCCATTCACTAAATCCTTTCTCTTAATCAAACCTGATTGTTTTTTTCTTGCTAGTTGCACCACACGATATAAGGAATAACCACTAACTTCTTCAAACTCACGACCTAATTGGCGCTCTTCACCGATACTTTTTACCACGGATTTAAATTCTTTATAAGTATCAAAAAATTCATCCACGTCTATTTTCGATTCATACGCTTGTTCGACTGCTTGCCAAACTCCCATCACTTTTATCAACTCATCTGTTGTCCAATCGGGATTCATTGGATACGTAAAATTTTCTTTCACACGCTCACCTGTTCTCTTTATCGTAATATTATCTAGTTAAAAGTGTATCAAAAAAATCACCAAAGAGATAGTAAAAACAAATAAAAGCCAAAAAAGACGAAGAAAACTGTCTTTTTTGGCCAATAGTTATTTTTTAATCTCATGATCTGGAAACGTCACTTTAAAGGTGGTTCCAACACCCAACTCACTAATGACCTGGATAGAGCCTTTATGAAGTTTCACTAACTGATCAACAATCGATAGACCTAATCCTGATTCACCATATTTTGTGTTTTTCCTTGATGGATCAGCCTTATAATATCTATCCCACATATTTTTTTGTTGCTCTTTATCCATTCCAATCCCATTATCAGAAATAGAGACAACTGTCGCATTTTCTAAACGTGATAGAGACAATCTAATCTCTCCGTCTTGTGTAAATTGGATGGCATTGGTTGTAATATTTACCACGACTTGAACAAATCGATCATAATCAGCACATACCTTAATTGGCTCAGTTGTATCTAGAATAAGTTGATCGTTTTTATCCCCAGCCTTACCCTTTAATTGTTCAATGATTAGTTCCAACACTTCAGTTGCATTAAATTGTTGCATAACCATTTTAATTTGATTGGTTCGAATTTTCTCATAATCAAGGTTTTCATTCACTAAACGAATCAATCGTCTGGTTTCATTTTGCATAAGTGTAATACATTTTTCTTCTTGATCTTTTGGTATGGCGCCATAAGAAATGCCTTCCAAGAGACCATTAATCGTCGTTAAAGGGGTTCGCATTTCATGAGCCACATCTGCCATAAAATTACGGCGTCGCTCTTCTTGGCGCTCAATTTCTTCTTGCGATTCTTTTAACGCAATAGCGAGTAAATTAAAGTCAGAAGCAAGCTCATCGAGTTCATCACCTTTATCTTTCACTTTAATTTGCACATCATAATTTCCATTAGCTAATTGGTTCGTCGCTTGTTTCATGCGATCAATTCGTTTGACTTGAAATTTCGCTAAAAAGTAACTCAACCAAATAGCAATAATGGTTGAAATTAAAAAACCTTTCAATAAGTCATTGGTCAGTGATTTCAAACTAGCATCGATACTACTATCTGGCCTAGAAACCAATAAAAGCCCCATAAATTTTAAATCTGGTGAAGAAAAAAGTGGTTGAATAAACAAGGATGTTGGTTGACTATTAGTTGATAAGTGCGTATCTTTTACCGTCTTTTTTATCGTGTTTCCATTTTTTAACGAATCTAACTCCGTCTCAGTCACATAACTCGAACCACTTTGTCCTTCAAATTCTACTGGATAACTCACCGTTAAATCTGGGTTAAGCATTGTAAAGGCTACTTTTTGTTTTTTCAACACAGACTGAGAAGTATCAAGGGATTGTTGAAGTGTCCAATTTTGTTGTTTAATATTATCAATGATGGTATCAGAGTACCCTTTCAATTGAGCATAAGAGGTTTCTGTTACCGTTCGCCTAGTGTACGAACGAAACGAGACACCAAAAATAATTAATACCGTCAAGATAATCACAACAAACGCAATCATCTGTTGTAGTAGGTATTTCATAGCGCACTACTCTTTAATGTTTGAATCGTCAAATTTGTAGCCAACTCCCCAAACAGTTTGAATCACTTGCGGACCAACTTTTTCAATTTTTTGTCTTAATTTTTTGATATGTGCATCCACTGTTCGTTCATCACCAAAATATTGGTAATCCCAAACTAATTCCAATAATTTTTCACGAGAGAATACTTGTCTTGGTTTTCTCGCTAATGTTAATAATAAATCAAATTCTTTTGGCGTTAAACCACTCACCAATTCCTCATCAAAATACGCTTCACGTGTTTTAATGTTAATTTTAAAATGTTCAGTTTTCACATCAAAGTCATCATTTTTACTATGATCTGTATTTCCATCACCGTCTTCTTTGATTTGAGCTCTTCTATGTAACGCTTTAATTCTAGCGATTAATGTGATAGGACTAAATGGTTTTGTGACATAGTCGTCTGCTCCCATCTCTAGTCCAATGACTTGATCACTTTCAGAATCTCTTGCGGTTAACATCACGATTGGAACGGATGACGAATGTTTTCTCATTTCACGACAGACACTTACTCCATCCATTGTTGGTAAATTTAAATCTAGCGTAATCATATCCCAAGATGTTGGATCTTCTAAAAAGGCATCTAATCCTTCTTTTCCATCATCTTTAAACGTAACGTCCCATTCCTCATTCAAAAAAAACATTTTCATCATTTCTGAGACAGACTCGTTGTCTTCAATCATTAATAATTTCATGTGTATCCTCCTCTTTAGTTTTACTCATTTCTCGGTCAAGCTCATCGTTGAACAACTCAAGGCGTCGTTCAATCTGATAGAACACACTAATAATAGGTATTGCTATCAAAAATATTTCTAAAAGAAAGAATTGTGTTATACCACTACTCTTTATTAAAAACCCAATTAACCATGTTGCCACTCCAATCAACAGCAAGATTTTAGCAGCCACTTTTTGAGCATACTTAAATGTGGCATCTGTATATCTTGCTCGCTGTGTACGATATCCGTATTTATTTTCTCGTCTTCTAGAAGGAAAAATCAGATAAATGACACCCACTACTGTCATTAACATTCCCACAAAATTAAATATCAAACTAACACCTACCTCACATTTCTTCTAATAGTATACTCTTTTTAGAACGTACATGGAACTAAAATGAACAGAATCGTTATAAAAGCACCTAAATAACTTTACAAAATAATGTCAAACATTTCAATGATTGCGTTATTTTTTTAAATAAATATTTAATCTTTGAATCATGTTTCACTAATTATGTTATTTTTTTCTGTTTTGATAACCCTTTTGTCTTTTGACACAATGCTGACCCTCCTATTT
>OMJG01001021.1_pt1 | contig 17851 bp, 15 predicted proteins | sample 1646431 | NCBI WGS metagenome assembly OMJG01 (sample SAMN03771674, study PRJEB25209) | food metagenome | isolation source: Cotija cheese | place: Mexico:Jalisco,Michoacan | collected 2011-12-12
CCTCCGGCAGCAGGTGCAGGCAGCGTCCGTGCCGCAGACGCCGCTCCGAGAGGCCGCGGCGCGGGCCCGCCGGGCGCTCCGGGCTCATCAGGCTTCCCAGGCTCGCCGGGCCGAGCCGGCACTGCGTCGGGGCGGGGCCCAGCTCGTCCACGGGGTCCACCAGCACCAGTCCGGAGATCCGCTCCCGACGCCGGGCGGCCACCGCGCGCACCACGGGCCCGCCGGTGCCGTGCCCCACGAGGACGAAGGGTCCGGGGCCGAAGTGCTCGAGCAGATCCTCCAGGTCCGCGGTCATACGCTCCAGGATCCACGGGGCAGCCGGGCGGCGATCCGATCCGGCGGAGCGGCCCAGCCCGGTGCGGTCGTAGACCACGGTGCGGGCGGAGACGCCGACGGCGCGCTGCACGAGCGCCCACATCGAGCCGGTGTCCGCCGCGTCGGCCTCGACGATGACGGTGGGGCGGGGGCACACGGCCCCGGCGGCCTCGGCCGCACCGCAGCGGGGGCCGTCGATGACCATGGCGCACAGCTCGCGCCCGTCCCGGGTGGTGACCCATTCCCGGCGGCCCTGGCTGTGTCTGGCGCGTACCCGCAACATCGTCGGCGCTGACCTCCTCGCCGGCCCCGGCGGCCCGGTGTCTCCGAGCCTGCCCTCCCGGGACGCTGAGGCCATCCTAATCCTCGGGGAAGGGCTTGGCGAGGTGGCGCCGGGGCGGATGTCCGGACGGGCGTCCGCGCTGGTCAGCCCGCGGTGGGCGCCTTCTCGCGGGGCTGCTGCGCGGCCTGGACCCGGGCGTTGAGCTCGGCGACGTGCTCGGGGGCCTCCTCGGGGCGGGCCACGGCCGGCGTCGACCCCCACAGCGGCCGTCCGTTGGACTCCGGGGTGAAGCGCAGGGAGATGAACCCGATGACCCCGGTGATCATCAGGTAGTAGGCCGGCCACATGAGGTTCTGGGTCTTGCCCACCAGGGTCTCCATGACCACCGAGGTGGTGCCGCCGAACAGCGAGATGGAGATGTTGAAGGCGATGGACAGGGCCCCGGCGCGCAGGGCGGTGGGGAACAGGGAGGGCAGGGTCGAGGGGCATGGTCGCGCTGAAGCAGATCAGGGACAGACCCATGATGAGCAGGCCGAACAGGGTGCTCAGCGTCCCGTCCGCGCGGATCAGCAGCAGGGCGGGGACGGCCAGCAGGATCAGCGCGGCAGAGCCGGTCAGGGCGACGGCGCGCCGGCCCACCCGGTCCGAGAGCCACCCGAGCACGGGGATCAGCGCCAGGCACACGGCCATGACGATGATCTGCAGGATCTGGGAGGTCAGCTCGGAGACGGCCCCGCGCCCGCCCTGCATGCTCGCCATGATCGCGATGTAGGAGGGCATGTAGGCGGTGAGCATGTAGTTGGCGACGTTCCAGGCGATCACCAGGCCGCAGCACACGAGCATGTTGGGCCAGAGCCGGAAGGTCTCCTTCAGCTGGGCGCCCACGCGGTGCTCCTCCTTCGCCGCGGACTTCTTCTCCATGGCCTCGAAGGCGGGGGGGGGGTCATCCAGCTTGGAGCGCAGGTACAGGCCGACCACGCCCAGGGGCAGGGCGACGTAGAAGGGCACCCGCCAGCCCCAGGCCAGCATGGCCTCGGGGCTGAGCACCCCGGACATGATGGTGGCCAGGGAGGCGCCGAGCAGGTAACCGGTGAAGGTGCCGACCTCCAGCATGGAGCCGAGCAGGCCGCGGCGTCGGTCCGGGGCGTATTCGGCGATGAAGGTCATGGCGTTGCCGTACTCCCCGCCGGTGGAGAAGCCCTGCAGCAGCCGGCACAGCAGCAGCAGGAAGGCCGCCCACAGCCCGATGGAGTGGTAGTCCGGCAGGCAGCCGATGAGGAAGGTGCCGGCGGCCATGAGCAGCATGGTCAGCGCGAGCACCCGGTTGCGGCCGATCCGGTCCGAGAGCGGGCCGAAAAACATCCCGCCCAGGGGGCGCACGAGGAAGGCGACGGCGAACAGCCCGGCCACGAGGATGCTGCCGAGCACGCCGTCGGTCTCCGGGAAGAAGACGGTCTTCATGGTCAGGGAGAGGTAGCCGTACACGCCGAAGTCGTACCACTCGGTGATGTTGCCGATGGCGGCCGCCGCGATGGCGCGCTTGATGACGGGTGGTTCGGTGACGGTGACGTCCTCGACCGTCCACTGCCGATGCTGCTCCCGCTGCGAGGGTCCGGCGACCATGGTGATGCCTTCCGTTCGATGCGACGGACGCCGCCGGTGGGCCGCGTCCGGCGAGGGATCGGGGTGGCGCGGCGGTGTTCCCGTCGGACGGCCCGGTGGTCGGTGGATCGGCAGATCATCACCGTACTGATCTTCTGGCTTCTCGTTCCTACAGTGCTGAGGCACGCTAAATAACGCCGCGGTGCGTGGTTCCGGACACCCGCGGACCGGGACTTCGGCGGCGGCTCCGAGGGGTGGGCCCGAGGGCCGTGCTCCGCCTTGACCGGATCGTCCCCGAACCGCATGCTGGAAGCCGTCGCCGCCCGCATCCCCGAGGAGACCGCCATGATCCCGCTCGCCGCCGAGTCCCCTCTGGCGCTGTCCCCCGGGGAGCTGATCATCGGGATCCTCGCCCTGATCTGCGCTGCCCTGTTCCTGGTCGCCCTGGTGGCGGTGGGCAGGTCCCGCCGCATCGACCCGATCGGAAAGCTCGGCTACCTCGTGGTCATGCTCGCCTTCCCGCTGGTGGGTCCGCTGTGGACCCTGTGGACCGTGCGCGGCAAGGCCAAGGCCGACGCCGCCGCCCGGGACGCCGCCGCCCGGAACGACGCCGCCGGGCCCCGCCCGCGCGCCTAGCTGTACTGACCGGGGACGTTGATCAATCGTGAGAAGGGCGGCTGATTGCCGCAGGCCGTGTGGGGGCGGTGCTCGTTGTACCGGTGGAGCCAGCCGGGGAGGGCATCGCGGCGCTCCTGCTCGCTGGTGTAGCAGCGGGCGTAGGCCCACCCGTCGGCCATGGTGCGGTGGAATCTCTCGACCTTGCCGTTGGTCTGTGGTCGGTAGGGGCGCGTCCGCTTTGGGGTGATGGACAACGCTTCGCAGGTGTCCCGCCATACGTGTGAGCGGTAGGCGCCGCCGTTGTCCGACAGGACCCGTTGGATGGTGACGCCGCGCTCAGCGAACCACTCGACGGCTCGGTGAAGGACGGCGACGGCGGTGATGGCGGTCTCGTCATCGTGCACCTCCGTGTACGCGACGCGGGAGTGGTCGTCGATGACCGTGTGGACAAACGCGTACCCGAGCTTCGGGTTTCGCCACTTGCTCTTCGGCCTGCCCGGCGTGGCGGCGCGGTTCCTCTCGCCCTGGCGGCGACCGACGTAGCGCCACCCGCCGCCGTCGGGGATGTTCCCGAGCTTCTTCACGTCCACGTGAACCAGTGACCCGGGGTACGGATGCTCGTACCGGCGGACGGGTTCACCGGTCGCACGGTCCACGTAGGACAACCGGTTAAGGCGCGCAGTCGTGAGGATGCGATGCACCGTGGACGGGGCAATGCCGAGCCGGGCGGCGAGTTGAACCGGCCCCTCGCGTAGCCGTGTTCGCAGGCTGACGCACCGCTTCGTCACCGCCTTTGGCGTCTTGTTCGGCGACGACTTCGGGCGCGACGACCGGTCCTGCATGGACTCGCCGACCAGGTAGCGGTCCACCCACCGCTTCACGGTCGGCCAGGACACTTGGAACCGGGCAGCAACCTCACTGATCGGCCAGCCGTCGTCGACGACGAGACGGGCGACCTTAAGTCGGTGTCGGGGCGTGAGAGCGGCGTTGGCGTGCTGTCCTCGTGTCATGGAGCCAGAGCCACGAAGAGTGCCGCCGCGATGAAGACGCACTGCATCACCGTCCGCTGCGGCAGGGGCGTGTTGGGTGAGTGCTCAGACCTACGGGCTTGGGACGCGTAGACATTCGCGGGGAACATCACGAACAGCAGCACGGCCAGACTGAGCGCTGCTGCCACGCGCAGCTGTCCCGCCTCGAGAGGAACGAGAAGGGCGACGGCGCCCAGCAGCTCGAGCACGCCGGTGAGTGCGACCAGCGCGGCGGGATGCTTGAAAGCCGGTGGAACGATGGCGATGAGCCCTACCCGCCGTGCAGGCAAGAAGTGGCTGGCGCCGGTCACGATGAACATGGCAGCCAGCCCCACAGCCGTGGCGGCGGGCCAGGAGTCGACGTAGCCGACGCCCAGCGCCCCCACCGCTCGGGCAAGAGCTGTGACAACGAGCAGGACGATCAAAGGTGCCATGGGAACTCCCAATCTAGACGGTGACTAGATCAGGCTAGCCTCTGATCTGGTCGATGCCTAGATCGAACTCATAGAGTGTGGTCATGAGCGACGGATATCACCACGGCGACCTACGGCGAGCACTCCTCAACGAGGCGGCGCAGATGATCGACGAGGTTGGACCCAGTTCACTGTCGCTGCGCGAGCTCGCCCGTCGGACCGGGGTCTCGCATGGCGCACCCGCGCACCACTTCAGCGATCGACGAGGCCTCCTCACGGCGCTAGCCGCGCAAGGCCTACGCCTTCTTGCCGCCGATGTGGCCGCAGCCACGGCCGGTGGCTTCGACGAGGCAGCAGTCGCGTACGTCAGGTTCGCACGTGAGCACCCTGGCCACTACGCCGTGATGCACAGGCCGGAGCTGCTCCACGCCGATGACGGTGAGTTGAGTGCAGCCCGGGCAGCCTCGATGGAGGCGCTTATGGCAGGCGTCGAATCAATACCCGCAGAACGCAGGGCACACCTGACAACCTCGGAAGCAGCGCACGTGGCCTGGTCCCTGGTTCACGGGCTTGCATCCCTTGCAGCCGAAGGCGCTACCCCCGATCTTCAAACAGACGACCTCGCCCGCCGTGCCGCTCGGCAACTCTTCGCGTAAGTCTTCGATCAACGTGTCCGGTCAGTACACCTAGCCCCGCCGGGGCATCCGAGTCGTTCCGCCCGGTCCGCCCGGCCGGTGCGCCGAGCCCGGCTCGCACCCGATGCCCCGCACCTCACCCGATCACCCGCCCCGATCACCCGCCGAGAACCCCGCCCCGAGACCGAAGGAGACCGCCCGTGGAGCACTGGGACCCCAGCGTGATGTTCCGGATCGTGGACATCGCGGCGGTGGCCGCCAACGGGCTGCTCGGCGGAGCGGTGGCGCGGGCCTTCCGCTTCGACATCATCGGCTTCGTGATGCTCGCGATCGTCTCCGGGATGGGCGGGGGCATGATCCGCGACGTCCTGCTCAACTCCGGGTTCCCGGTGGCCCTGACCGACGCCGGGTACTGGGTGGGCGTCCTGGCCGCGGCCGCGGTGGCCTACACCATCGACCTCGGCTCCCGGTGGGCGGATCGGCTGCTGATCGTCCTGGACTTCGTCGGCATGGGGGCCTGGACGGCCACCGGAACCCTGAAGGCCCTCGGGCTGGGGCTGCACTGGCTGCCCGCCGTCGCCCTGGGGGTCACCACCGCGGTGGGCGGCGGGGCCATCCGGGACATCATGGTCAACCGCATCCCGGCGGTGTTCGGCGGGAACTCCCTCTACGCGACGATCGCGGTGATCGGGGGCGCGGAGATGGTGGTCTTCCAGGAGCTGCTGCACCGGCCCAATCTCGGCATGGGCGCGGCGATCGTGACCTGCGGGGTGCTGGGGATCCTGTCCCGCTGGCGCAACTGGCGCCTGCCGGCCCCCGTGGATCTGACGGTGCCGCGACCCAAGCTGCGCCTGGGGCGGCGTCGGATCCGCCGCGGCCCGCTGAAGGAGCAGGGCTGGACCCCGGGGGAGCCGCTGACCCGCAACCTGGAGACGGTCACCCCGGAGCAGATCCGCCGGCATCGGCGCCGCCGCCGACGCCGCGTGCGCGACCGCGCCTGAATCCGCCGGATCCTCAGCGGTCCACGAAGACCCCGCGCGCCCGGTCCTTGGCCACGGTGCCCGCGGGGAAGACCCTCCCGGACATCGCGATGTACACCCCGGGATCCAGCAGCTGCGCGGCCGTGACGGCCGAGCCCACGTTGAACGGGGCATCCGTGATCCTCATGCAGGAGGGCTGCATCGCCCCGGTCAGCACCACCGTCTTGCCCGCGATGGCCTCCGGGTGGGCCAGCAGGTGCTCGGCGGTCTCGGTCATCGTGTCCGTGCCGTGGGTGATGACGATGCGCGCGGTCTCGGCCGCGGCCACCGCCTCGGTGAGGGTGCGGCGGTGCTCGGCGGTCATGTCCAGGGAGTCCACGGCGAGCACCCCGCGCACCGCGATGCGCAGGTTCGTGGCGGCCTGCTCGAGGATCGGGCCCACGGTGGGCTCGCGGATCTCCAGCTCACCGGCGGTGGAGTAGAACTTGTCGATCGTGCCGCCTGTGGTCAGCACCAGCAGGTCGGGGGCGGCGTCGTCGGCGGGCAGCGCGGACATGGGTCTCCTTCGGCAGCGGGGTGGGACCGGACCAGCGTAGACCAGCCCGGGGGCGCCGTGAATTCCCCCACGAACCGAGGATCTGCATTGCATCGCTCAGCAGAAGGAGTACCGTAGTCCGGGTTTGTCGACCGGAAAGCATACTTACTGATGAGCCGAACCCATCCCTCACTCGACCATGTGGCGCTGAGCCCCGACGACATCCACGTCGTGGACCAGCCCGAGATGAAGAAGGCGCTGCGCGCGACCCTCCTGGGCAACTTCATGGAGTGGTTCGACATCGGCGTGTTCGCCTACGTCATGACCTACATCGCCGCGGTGTTCTTCCCGCTGCCGGAGCCGTGGGGTCAGCTGGCCACCTTCGCGACCCTGGCCGTGACCTTCGTCGTGCGGCCCTTCGGCGGCCTGGTCCTCGGACCCCTGGGCGACCGGATCGGGCGCCGGGCGATCCTCGCGTTCACGATCATCATGATGTCCCTGGGCACCTTCCTCATCGGCTGCCTGCCCGGCTACTCCGCCTGGGGCCTGGCCGCGCCGATCCTGCTGATCCTGCTGAAGTTCGTCCAGGGCTTCTCCACCGGCGGCGAGTACGCCGGGGCCGCGACCTTCATCGCCGAGTACGCCTCGGACCGGCGCCGCGGCTTCTGGGGCTCCTTCCTGGACCTGGGCTCCTACCTGGGCTTCGCCGCCGCGGCCGCCCTGGTGACCGTCGTCGAGCTGGCCACCACGGACGAGCAGATGATGGCCTGGGGCTGGCGCATCCCGTTCTGGGTGGCCCTGCCGCTGGGGCTGATCGGGCTGTACATGCGCAGCCACATCAAGGAGTCCCACGCCTTCGAGGCGCAGAGCGAGCAGGTCGCCGAGGATGAGCGGGAGTTGGAGAAGACCGGCATGTGGCGCCAGATCGGCTCCCTGATCCGGGACTTCTGGCCGCAGATCCTCATGGGCACCGCCCTGGTCATGTGCGCGCAGGTCGTCGGCTACGCCGTGACCACCTACATGCCCACCTACCTCACCGAGACCCTGGGCTACGACACCCTGCACGGCAACGCCCTGCTGATCCCCGTGCTGATCATCGTCTCCGTGGGCCTGCCGCTGTTCGGGGCCCTCTCGGACCGCATCGGGCGCCGCCCCGTGATGATCACCGGCTGCGTCGTCGGCCTCCTCGCCGCGATCCCCGCGTTCCGGCTGATGATGCTGGGCCACACCTGGTCCACGTTCCTGGGGCTGCTGATCATGGGCGTCATCATGATGTTCCAGGTCTCCGTGCAGGCCTCCGCCCTGCCCTCGCTGTTCCCCACGGACCGGCGCTACACCGCGATGGGTCTGATGTTCAACGTGGCCGTGGGGCTGTTCGGCGGCACCACCGGGCTGGTCATCTCCGCGCTGCAGAACCTGTTCGGCACCGAGATGATGGGCGCGTACTACATCATGTTCGCCTGCCTGGTGGGCGGCATCGGCGTGTACTGCATGAAGGAGTCCTCCGGGCGCAACCTCATCGGGTCCATGCCGGCCGTGGAGCACGAGGAGGAGGCGCAGGAGGTCGCCGCGACCATCCACGAGAACGAGAAGTACGACCTGTCGACCATGCCGATCGACATCTCCCGGATCCGTGCGGACGAGGACGCCGCGGCGTCGTCTGCCGCTGGCCCGTCCGCAGGGGAGGGTGCGGCCGACGGCTCCGGGCAGGAGGCCGCCGGGGTGCGCTGACCCACCCCATGCCGGGTTCGTCCCGGCATCCACACGAGGGGACCGGCGGAATACCTCTTCCGCCGGTCCCGTTGTGTGTGGTGGCGATGACGACGGACCGCGCCCGCGGCGCCGTCGTGAGCCTCGAGACAAGGAGTCCCCATGACCGAGCGCAACGACATCCCCCGCACCGACCTGTCCGTGTTCCCCCTGAACCTGGGCGGGAACACCTTCGGCTGGACCTCGGACGAGGAGCAGTCCTTCGCCGTGCTGGATGCCTTCGTGGCCGCCGGCGGCAACTTCATCGACACCGCGGACGTGTACTCCGCGTGGGCCGAGGGACACTCCGGCGGCGAATCCGAGGAGGTCCTCGGCAAGTGGCTGGCCGCCCGCGAGAACCGCGACGACGTGGTCATCGCGACCAAGGCCGGCCAGCACCCGGAGCACTCCGGGCAGAGCCGCGAGGCCGTGCTCGGGGCGATCGACGCCTCCCTGGAGCGGCTGCAGACCGACCACGTGGACCTGTACTACGCCCACTTCGACGACGAGTCCGTGACCATCGAGGAGCAGGCCCGGGTCTACGACGAGGTCGTGCGCGCCGGGAAGGCCCGGTACGTGGGCCTGTCCAACTACTCCCCGGACCGGATGCGCCAGTGGTTCGAGTTCGCCAAGGCCGAGGGCCTGGCGGTGCCGGTGGCGATCCAGCCGCAGTACAACCTGCTGCACCGCAAGGACTACGAGCAGGGCTACCGGGAGATCGCCCAGGAGTACGACGTCGCCGTGTTCTCCTACTTCTCCCTGGCCTCCGGCTTCCTGACCGGCAAGTACTCCAGCAAGGAGGACCTGGAGGGCGCGGCCCGCAAGGACTTCGTCTCCGGGTACTTCTCCGAGACCGGGATCGACGCCGGGCTAAAGGTCATCGACGCGCTGAAGCGGGTGGCCCTGAACCACGACGTCGAGGTCACCACCGCGGCGCTGGCGTGGCTGCTGGCCAAGGGCGTGACCGCCCCGATCGCCTCGGCCCGCACCCCGGAGCAGCTCGAGGCCCTGATGGCCGCCCCCGGGGTGAAGCTGATCCAGGCCGAGGTGGACGCCCTGGACGAGGCCTCGGAGGCCTTCGCCTGATCCCCGGGCCGGGCGGCCCGGCCGCACCTGCCCCGTGAGATGCGGGGTCCGTGCCGAGATACCGCGTTCGTGCCGAGATGCCGCACGGCGTGCAGCCCCTCAGCACGAACCCCGCACCTGAGCGCCGGGTGGACGGCCGCGGTGTGCGCTAGAACAGCGCGGTGGAGAAGGCGAGCAGGCCGAAGACGATGCCGGGCATGTTCGCGACAGCCAGGGGCCAGTCCCGCGGGGAGTAGAGCATCCCGTAGATGACCCACAGGGTGCAGTTGATGGAGGCGACCAGCGGCTGGATTCAGTCGCCCTTGTCTCCCTCCAGGTTGCCGATGATCTGCGGGATGTAGGCCACGTACATGGCCACCGACATGCAGGTGGCCACCCATCCCAGGGTCGCGAGCTTCTTGTCCTCCACGGGTCCACCGCTTCCGTCGTCGTCAGTGGGCGTCGGGCGGCGCCCCCGCAGAAGCTTAGCGCGGCGCAGGACCGCACTCGGTCGCCCCGCCGGCCGGAGGCGAGCGCCGAGATGCGGCATCTGCTCTCCGCTGCGCCGTTCGCGCTGAGATGCAGCACGCCGGGGCGCATCTCAGCACGGCCCGCCCCTCGACGGCGCGGCTCTCAGTCTCCGACCGGGGGCTGCGCACTCCGGCGCGCCCACCCCAGGGGGTCCCGCACCGCCCGCCGGCCCGCGGTGGTCAGCGCCCGGTTGTCCCGCAGCATCTGCTCGGCCCGCAGCCGCACGAACTCCGGATACTCCGGGTTGCCGGTGGCAACGTAGGACTCACGCGCCGATTCCATCTGGGCGAGGTCCCGGGTCACCTGCCGCAGGATCATCCACCGGCCCCACAGCAGCACCACCGCGCACACCAGCAGGGTCACGGACAGCCAGGGCAGCCAGGTGTACGCCACCGCCGCGGCGACCATGAGCCCGGTGACGGCCACGGCCACCGAGACCACGGGGGAGGCGTCGTACCGGGACTTGTCCAGGGTCTCCCGGCCCACGGCCACGAAGGTCTCTCGGAAGCTCGGCCGCTCGTCCGTTCGCCCTCCGGTTCGACGCCGCACTCCGGCCCGTCCCGAGCCGACAGGATCCTCCGGGCCCTCGGCCGCCTGCCGGTCCCGGCTCACGGGGCGAGGATCCCGGCCCAGTAGCCGAGGATCCCGACGGCGAACATCCCGAAGATGATCCAGATCGCGTTGACCTTGTGCCGCAGCAGCCACATGCACAGGAAGGTCAGCAGCAGCGGCACCAGACCCGGCAGGAGGGAGTCCAGCACGGACTGGACGGTGTTGGTCACGTGCTTGCCGTCGGACTGGGTGTACTCGGAGAGCACGAACGGGATGTTCACGGTGGTCCACTTCGACACCAGCGCGCCCATCACGAACAGACCCATCACGGAGGCGATCTGGGTCAGGCGCTTGAGGGTGTTGCCGCCGACCTCCGAGACCACCTGCACGCCCTTCTGGTACCCCAGCCGGAAGCCGTACCAGCGGGTCGCGATGCGGATGATGTTCAGCACCACGAAGAACAGCAGGGGCCCGAGGATGGATCCGCTCATCGCCAGGGACGCGCCGAGGGCCGCCAGCACGGGTCGGGCGGTGCCCCAGAACAGGGGATCCCCGACGCCGGCCAGCGGACCCATCAGGCCCACCTTCACGTTGGTGACGTCCGCGGCGGAGATGTCCTCCCCCTCGGACTTCTGCCGCTCCATCGCGGCGGTGACCCCGAAGATCGGGGAGGCGATCCACGGCTGGGTGTTGAAGAACTCCAGGTGCCGGCCCAGGGCCGCGGCCTGGTCCTCCTTCTTCGTGTAGAACCGCCGGATGGCGGGGATCATGCTCACGCACACGCCGATGGCCTGCATGCGCTCGAAGTTGAAGGAGCCGAGCATGAAGGTCGAGCGGAAGTACGTGGAGGCGTAGTCGCGGCGGGTCAGGCGCTTCTGCGCGGTGACGGTCGCCTCGGCGTCGGGGGCGGCGGCGTCGGGCTGGGCGGGGGTGTGCTGCACGGTCATGGGGTGGCTCCTACTCGAGCTCGTTGTCCAGGCGCGGGCCGGTGCTTGCCGCGGCGGGTGCGGGGGCCTGGATGCGGTCGTGGAAGACGGGGTTCAGCTGCACGTAGACGACGGCCAGGCAGGCGCCGATGATGCCCAGACCCACGAGGTTGAAGTCCGGGATGAAGGCGGCGAGCACGAAGCCGAGGAAGAAGAACGGCATGAGGGAGCGGGCCTTCATCATGTTGATGACCATCGCGTACCCGACGACGACGATGAACCCGCCGGCGATCTGCAGGCCGGTGGTGACGACGTCGGGGATCGCGTCCAGCCACTGCTCGACGATGCTGGTCCCGGCCACCGCTGCGACGGCGGCGGTGGGGATCGCCACGCGCAGGCCCTGCAGCAGCAGGGCGGAGAAGTGCATCAGCTCGATGCCGCGGAAGTTCGCCTGTTCGGCGAAGCGGTCCGCCTGATGCTGGAAGAACACGGCGATGGTGCGCACGAAGATGGTCAGCACCTGACCGGCCGCGGCCAGGGGCACGGCGATCGCGATGCCCTCGCCGATGGACTGGTTTCCGAGGATCACGACGGCGGGGCCCGGCGCGGCACCGCTCACGGCGTTCCCCGCCCCTACGCCGAGCGCGCCGAGGAGGACCCGGGACTCAAGGCCGCGATGGCGCGGGCCGCGGCCGAGCTGATCGGGGACGGGGAGGCGGTGATCGTGGATGACGGCACCACCTGCGCCGCGCTCGCGGGGCAGCTGGCTGGGCGCCCGATCCAGGCCCTGGCCCTGTCGCTGCGCGCCGCGGGGGAGCTGGCGGCCCGGCCCGGGGCCGACGTCGTGGTGCCGGGCGGTCCGGTGCGCCCGGTGGCGCTGTGCTTCCGAGGCGCACAGGCGGTGGAGGCGGTGCGGGACTTCCGGGCCGACGTCGCGGTGCTCGGCGCCTGCTCGGCCGCCCCCGGGCACGGGCTCACCGCCACGGAGGCGGAGGATGCGCGCCTGAAGCGGGCCTGCCTGGAGACCGCGGCGCGCAGGATCCTGCTGGTCTCCCCGGAGAAGCTGGAGCGCAGCTCGGTGCACCGCTTCGGGCGGATCGAGGACGTCTCGGTGCTCGTCACGGGGGCGACGGCCCGCCCGCGCCATCTGGAGGCCTTCCGGGCCGCGGGGGCGCAGGTCGTCACAGTGGCCCCGGAGTAACCGGTCCCGGACCCCGCGCGCCGACGCCGACCCACGGGGGCGCGGTGTGCGGCGCCGGTTCCGGATGCCGGTCCCCGGGTGCTCGGGCCGACGCCGATCCCCGGTCCCCGCTCACCGACTCAGCTGCCGGAGGTTCGGCGCCGACTCTCCTTCTCCAGGGCCTCGATGAGCTCGTCCTTGGTCATCTCGGAGCGGCCCTCGATGCCCAGCCGCTGCGCCTGCTCGTACAGGTGCTCCTTGGAGGCCCGGGCGTTGACCCCGCCGGCGGTCTCGCCCTCGTCGCGTCCGGCGGAGGCGGTCCGATCGTCCGAGTCCCCGTACTGCTCCTTCTGCTCCCAGCGGTCCCAGACCTTCTCGTGGGTGTGCTTCAGCTGGGCCCACGCCGTGCGGGCGGCCCGCTCGGCGTCGTCGTACTCCTCCATCGCGGAGTCGTAGGTCTGCGCGTAGGTGTCCTGGGCCTTGCGGTCCGAGCGCTGCAGGGTCTTCGGCAGCTCCTCGGCGCGGGCGCGGTCGTTCCCGTCGGTCTTCGGCACGGGGTTCTCCTCTCGAAGGCGGTTCGCCTCCCAACCTAGCCCCGGCGCCCGCCCACCGGCAGCATCCGCAGGACCCCGGGGATCCCGGTCAGCTCGCCCGGGTCCGCCCCGTGCAGGACGGCGCCCCACCGCGCTCGCAGCTCCCGGCCGGCCCGCTCCAGGGTGTCGGGATCGTAGGAGTCCATCAGCTGCGGCCCGGTCACCCCGGCCCCGGCCTCCTCCTGCCCGGTGCGCCAGGCGGGGTGCGGGAAGAGCAGCGGCAGCTCGGCCAGATGGCAGCAGGCCAGGGGATGCCCGGGGCGCCCGAACTCGAAGCGGTACAGCCCCACCCGGCCCCCGGCGTCGCGGAACCGGCGTGCCCAGCGGCGGGCGTCCTTGGCGTAGATGCGCCGGGTCAGGGTCCGCACCAGGGGTTCGACGACGCCGCGCGAGCCCCAGCGGGTGCGTCCCAGGCGCTGCAGGGGCGGCAGGATCCCGGTGAACAGGCCGACCTCCCGCGCCGTCGTCCCGATCAGCAGGTCCACGGCCTCGGCCGCGCGGCGCCATCCCTCCTCCAGCCGCTCCTCGGGCGGCAGGGGGTCCGCGCCGTAGCGGGTGGAGAAGGGCATGAACTTCGCGGCTCCCCGGCGCAGGGCCAGCCGGTTGATCCCGGATTCCCGGGCGACGATCTGCTCCGGGGTCTCCGCGAGCATCCGCTCGGTCTGCTCGGCGGAGGGGGCCAGGGCCTCCCAGACTCGCTGGGTCCGCCCGTGCACGATCCCCAGGGGCGCGGACTGCACGATCGCCCGGCGGATCATCCGGGTCGCGGGGCCCTGCGCGTCCGCGGCCAGCAGCAGGTCCCAGGCGGCGTGCCCGCCCGCGGACTGCCCGGCCACGGTGATGTTGTGCGGGTCCCCGCCGAAGGCCGCGATGTTCCGGTGCGTCCAGCGCAGGGCCTCGAGCTGATCCAGCAGCCCGGCGTTGGCCTCGCGGGAGCCGGCGTCGCCGAGGTAGCCGAACAGCCCCAGCCGGTAGGTCACGCTGACGACGATCACGTCCTGCTCGCGCACCAGCCAGCGCGGATCGTAGTGCGGGAGGTCCCCGGCGCCGCCGGTGTAGGAGCCGCCGTGGATCCACAGCAGCACCGGCCGGTCCGTGCGCTCATCCTCCGGCCGGGTGATGCTCAGCCGCTGGCAGTGCTCGTCGAAGCCGAGGGCGATCAGCCGCTCGTCGGTGTCCTGGTGGCGCTGGGGGCAGGCCGGGGCGGGGGTGTCCGCGGTGAAGGGCTGCTGCGGAGTGGTCTGCGGGTAGGAGAAGGGCGCGGGGGCGGCGAAGCGCTGGGCCTCGGCGTACCGGATGCCCCGGGCCCGCACGACGCCGTCCTCGCGCACCGTGCGGAAGGAGCCTGCGGGTGCGGTGACGATCTGCCAGGGGAGAAGATGCTGCGGGGCGTCGGTCATGGACCGAGCCTATCCGGGCCCGGACGCACTCATGCCGACCCGTCGGCCCCCTGCGTCGGATCCGGGTGGCTGCCGCCGTCGTCACGGAGGACGGGCGGTGCGAGCGGCTCGAGGAGCCGTGGATCGCGGGTGGGGGCGTCGAGGTCGGCATGGCGCCAGAGGAGGAGCGGGACTCAAGCAGCGAGTCCGTCTCCTGTGAGCTGTGGGAGGCGGGTTCCTCCGGTTCCTCGGTGGGGTCTCGCCCTCATCGCGGCGACCGGGAAGCCTCGCTCCGCTGCGATGCGGAATCCGTGGGGTCCGGGCCGGTGCCTTCCGTGCTGTGTCTCGCCGTACGGGATGCCCTGGGCGGTGTGCTGTCAGCTCAGCGGGGTCGAAGCGGTCCGGGGCCTCAGCGGGCCCGCGCGTGCTCTTCTGCGGGGTCAGCGATCATGTGCTCTCCCGTCTGCCGGTGGAATCGGTCCGGTTGATCAACCGCCTCCAGTATCCCACCGCCCGCGCGCGAGGGGAAGGCCTGAGCACGAGATGTCGTGATCCGGATCGCAGGTCGACGCGAGGCCGGATCGCGCGGTGTCGTGCGGAGTGCCGCGGGGGTCGGCGGGCGGGGTCAGGCGGTCGCGACGGCGTCGTCGTTCTCGGCCGGCAGTCCCCACGCCTCGGCGAGCATCTCCATCGAGCGGCGGGACTGCTCGGTGGTGGGGGACTGCAGGGAGATCATCAGCTCGTCGGCCTGCGCCTGGGCGGCGAAGCGCTCCAGGTACTCCCGCACCCGCTGCCCGGTGCCCTGCGCTGTGAAGCGCAGCATGTCGATGATCTGCTGCCCGGCCGGGGAGTCCACCAGCAGGTCCAGCTCCTCCTCCGTGAACTCCCGGCCGCGGCCCACCATCGCCTTGACTCGGTTGCGCCGCACCCGGCGGGTCTGCTCGGCGGCCTCCTCGTCGGTGTCCGCGGCGGTGACGTTCACGGCGGCGATGACGTACGGCTCGGCCAGGTGCTCGGAGGGCTGGAAGGTCTCCCGATACACGGTGGTGGCCTGCTCCAGGGCCGCGGGGGCGAAGTGCGAGGCGAAGGAGTACGGCAGACCCAGCCGGGCCGCCAGCTGCGCGCCGAACAGGGAGGAGCCCAGGATGTACAGGGGAACGTTGGTCCCGCGCCCGGGGATCGCCTCCACGCCGGGGATGCGGGAGGTCCCGGACAGGTACCCCTGCAGCTCGACGACGTCGCTGGGGAAGCGCTCGGCGTCCTGGGGGTCCCGACGCAGCGCCTGCAGGGTGCGCATGTCCGTGCCGGGGGCCCGGCCCAGCCCCAGGTCGATCCGGCCCGGGTACAGCTCCGCGAGGGTGCCGAACTGCTCGGCGACGGTCAGCGGTGAGTGGTTGGGCAGCATGACGCCGCCGGCGCCCAGCCGGATGCGGCGGGTGTGCGCTCCGATGTGCGAGATCAGCACGGCCGGGGCGGCGGAGGAGATGCTGGGCATGTTGTGGTGCTCGGCGTACCAGATCCGCGAGTAGCCCAGGGCCTCGGCGCGCTGGGCCATGTCCACGGAGCGGACGTAGCTGTCCGCGGGGGTCTCGCCGTCGTAGACGGTCGCGAAGTCGATGAGGGACAGGGGCAGCATGGTGGGCCTTCTTCCGAGACGGGGGTGATCGCAGCACCCGCTCCCCGGCCCGCCGTCCCCACGGGAGCGGGGCGCGGGACGGCGGGGCGCCGGCGCGGGTTCTGCACCGGTGCAACGGGCGGATGCGGCCGGGCTATTCCGACGGAGAGCGATGGGGGCGACGCCGCCGCGCGCGGCCGCGGGGCGGATGGGCCGCAGAGCCCCGGATGGACGCCGGATAGACCCCGGATGGAGCGGGCTCTGGACGAGTGACCGGCGTCGCCGTAGGCTGTGTCCTGAGCGATGACACCGCTGCGGATCCGCGGAATTCCGGGGTTCGGCAGCGGTGGCGCACTTCACTGTCTTCCGGCTTGCGCGCCCTGGTGGGGGTCTGTAAAGTCGTACAGGTCGCCGCGAGGCGGGCCGGTCCTGATCGGCCGGATCATCACCGAGGATCCCGAGTTTGCGGGATGGTGTGAGGGTCTGGTACGCTGGACAGGTTGCCGCCGATCGAGACGGTGACGATTTTCTGAGAGACCGATGGTCGTCCTGGTTCCGAAGTGTTCGGGGCTGGTGGTGGCTGTGTGGTTCGTTGTTTGAGAACTCAATAGTGTGCTTTGTTCACTCTGATGGTGCATACCAAGTATTTTTTTGAATGACTGTGGTCATCATGCAGAGTGTTGGTGCAGCGTGGAGGCCACCCCGTGGCTGGTGATGCGCTGTACTGTTCATTTATTTTGATGAGTCCAGTGTTCATGCTTTTTGTTTTTCAACGGAGAGTTTGATCCTGGCTCAGGACGAACGCTGGCGGCGTGCTTAACACATGCAAGTCGAACGCTGAAGCCTGGTGCTTGCACCGGGTGGATGAGTGGCGAACGGGTGAGTAATACGTGAGTGACCTGCCTTTGACTCTGGGATAAGCCTGGGAAACTGGGTCTAATACCGGATGCGACTACTGCCCGCATGGGCTGGTGGTGGAAAGGGTTATGTACTGGTCTTAGATGGGCTCACGGCCTATCAGCTGGTTGGTGGGGTAATGGCCTACCAAGGCGACGACGGGTAGCCGGCCTGAGAGGGTGACCGGCCACACTGGGACTGAGACACGGCCCAGACTCCTACGGGAGGCAGCAGTGGGGAATATTGCACAATGGGCGCAAGCCTGATGCAGCGACGCCGCGTGAGGGATGACGGCCTTCGGGTTGTAAACCTCTTTCAGCAGGGAAGAAGCGGAAGTGACGGTACCTGCAGAAGAAGCGCCGGCTAACTACGTGCCAGCAGCCGCGGTAATACGTAGGGCGCAAGCGTTGTCCGGAATTATTGGGCGTAAAGAGCTCGTAGGCGGCTTGTCGCGTCTGCTGTGAAAGCCCGGGGCTTAACTCCGGGTGTGCAGTGGGTACGGGCAGGCTAGAGTGCAGTAGGGGTAACTGGAATTCCTGGTGTAGCGGTGAAATGCGCAGATATCAGGAGGAACACCGATGGCGAAGGCAGGTTACTGGGCTGTTACTGACGCTGAGGAGCGAAAGCATGGGGAGCGAACAGGATTAGATACCCTGGTAGTCCATGCCGTAAACGTTGGGCACTAGGTGTGGGGGACATTCCACGTTTTCCGCGCCGTAGCTAACGCATTAAGTGCCCCGCCTGGGGAGTACGGCCGCAAGGCTAAAACTCAAAGGAATTGACGGGGGCCCGCACAAGCGGCGGAGCATGCGGATTAATTCGATGCAACGCGAAGAACCTTACCAAGGCTTGACATACACCGGATCGTTCCAGAGATGGTTCTTCCCTTTTGGGCTGGTGTACAGGTGGTGCATGGTTGTCGTCAGCTCGTGTCGTGAGATGTTGGGTTAAGTCC
>OMJG01001022.1_pt1 | contig 17838 bp, 17 predicted proteins | sample 1646431 | NCBI WGS metagenome assembly OMJG01 (sample SAMN03771674, study PRJEB25209) | food metagenome | isolation source: Cotija cheese | place: Mexico:Jalisco,Michoacan | collected 2011-12-12
TAATTTGGCTACTGAGCATTGTCACCCAGCCCCTCCAGTCTAAAAGCCTGTGCGGAGCCACGAGTTGAAGTCGAGCATGGATTAATGCGGTCTCGTTGGCGTAGCAGACACAGGCTTCGGTAGGCCGCTCAAATGGCGGATAGACAATTACGCTCCTTGGTACAATTGATTGTGGAATAGTTGTTGTGTGAAACTTTTACCTAACCATGGCGTTAAGTGGCGGACTTCTATAGCGTAGCTACCCGGAAGTTCCAGTCTGACCCGAATACGTTTCGACAGTATTGCCTTGAAGCCGGCGTGGAACGCGTTAATTAAATGATTTATCGCCAAATTGCACGGTTTTCAGTGGGACTCGGCTGATAGACTTTAAACTTAGAAATAGCCATTTTTAATCATGATTCATACTAAATAATAACTAGCACAATGCATAATAAGTATTCAATCAAATGCGTTTGATTAACGACCTAAATAGTCGCTTCAAGAAGTTGTAAATTCTTGAAGCGACTATTTAGGTTTTACGATTGTACTAATTGTCAAAGCCAACTGGTAGACACACACTTATCATTCGGTGAGATTAGCAGGCACTACTCGGTGATCAATAATTTGTTGTTCGAGCTGCAATAGATTATCAGACATGCGTCCGAGTAACAAAGTTTGGCTAAAGGTTCGTAGTAACCAATGATGCCGTTGTGGCTGATAGCTATCAATCTCTTCTAAAAATGTCACCGTCGTTTGTGCGCCTTTAGCCGTTGTTAAATAGGTCACGGTCACGGTATCTAGCGGTGAAATAGCTGTCATCTGGTACTTAATGCCGCGCTGGTAATCGTCAATCATAATTTTGAGTTGAGCAGCCGATTTGGTAGTCGACTTAGTGTAAGTGAGTCCTTTCTTGATTGACGTTGCGGCCAGCACTTGCCCAGTGGCAGTCTGAATTTCAGCAAGTAATTGTTTTTCTAACCAGTTATAGAATTCTGTGCTCGTAACGTTAAGCGTTCGAATAATTTGCATGGCTTGATTATAGCGAGACTTTTTGACTAGTTCAAGCCTGAAAAAAATGAGTTGAAAACAACATGCTATACACTTGCCAAACTAGCTATACACATCGAAAAAAACAATCATTAAACCTATACACTAAAGGTGATTAATACGGTTAGTGGTTGGATTCGCCTACTATGGCGTTGATTTTTAAAGAATAACGTTAATTATTAGGAGTTAAATTTATACACAAGGCTATGTAAGCGCTTTTGTAGTTGCCGTTGAAACTTGTTACGATGTGGTTGTCGACAAATATAGAAAGTAGGTAACCGGATGATGACTCAAAACGATAATTCAGCAATTCAAGATATTGCGATGGCAATGATTGCCTATTCTGGTGAGGGACGGACGTTGGCTTTTAACGCCTTAGATGCCATGCATCGTGACGACTATCTAGAAGCACAAGCATTATTAAAACAATCTAGTGAAGCGTTGGTGAAAGCCCATGATGTTCAAACCAAACTGCTTGTAGCTGAAGCAAATGGTCAGCAGGTCACCATCAATATCTTATTGATCCATTCTCAGGATCATTTCATGACAAGCCTGTTAGCCAATGAGTTAATTGCGGAGATTTTAAAGATGTATCACAAGTTTGAAGGGATGGTCATATCATGAAATCAATGAACATATTATTGTTTGTGCGGGTGGCATGTCAACCAGTATTTTAATGAAAAAGTTGCAACAATATCGTGATGAACATGGTGCGGCGGGACAAATCAAAGCCGTTGGTCTATCAGCCTATGAAGATGTCTATCAAGACTATGATGTTATTTTAATGGGCCCCCAAGTGGCGTATCGACAAAGTGAAGTGCAGACGGCCACCGGGTTGCCAGTTGCTGCGATTCCACCACTCGATTATGCGGTTGGGGATAGCGCACATATTTTTGAGCTAGCGGCCAGTCTTGTGCAATGACCAGTTGAGTGAGCATATGGAGGTGAAGAACCATGGAACGGTTTTTTAATAGTAAATTGATGATTGGTTTGCAACGTGCCGGTCAAGGACTTGGCAATAATAAGTTTATCACGGCATTGCAAGCAGCAATGATGTCATTAATGGGAATTCTGATGGTTGGTGCGATTTTTCAAATTGCGATGTCAGTGTTGGGACCGACCATGTTTGGTGTGTTATCTGCAAAGAACATCTTATTAGCATATTTAAAAATCCCATTTCAGTTTTCAATGAATTCAATGTCAATCTGGGTCGTTTTATTCCTAGGTTTTCATTATGCCAAAAATTTAAAAATGACGGCCCCAATCATGAATGCAATCGATGCGTTATTTGGGTTTTGGATCGTTGCGGGTGGACTGCTTGTCAGTAAGACTGGAACCATCAGCATTGATACGACTTATTTAGGCGCGCAGGGGATGTTTATTGGCTTTGTCGTAGTTTGGATTTCGGTGCGAGTTGAGAAGTTGTGCACGGACAAAAATATTCGTATTAATATGCCTGACGCAGTACCACAATTTTTACAAGACGGTTTTGCTTCAATTGTGCCGTTACTATTTAACGCGGTGATCTTTTTGAGTGCCTCGTTGCTAGTCACAATTGGAACGGCTGGCAAATACAATATCTGTTCAGGTTTTATGGAATTACTGGCGATTCCACTGAGTGCGTTAACGTCCACAGTTGGCATTTTTGTCCTCTGTATTTTGGGAGCTTTGCTTTGGACCTTTGGAATCCATGGCACGATGATTCTAGTGCCAATTGTGATGCCACTAGTGATTCAGGCCGTTTCTGAAAATGCTGCGTTGCAGGCTGCTGGCAAACCTGTTGTATTTGCACCAGTGATGCTATTTTCATTTATGGCGGTAGCTGGTGGAACCGGTAATACGTTGCCGCTAGCGTTAATGGCGATGCGGTCTAAATCTAAGCAATTAAGTGCAGTTGGCAAGCTGTCAGTGATTCCTGGATGGTTTAAAATTAATGAACCGATGACTTTTGGTATCCCAATCATGTATAACCCAATTATGAGTATTCCGTTTGTCTTAAATATCCCGGTCGTAATGCTCTGTGCACTGATTCTGTATAAAATTGGCTTTTTAACACCCGGTTGGATTGTCATTACTGTCATTTTACCAATGGGGTTTGGAAGTTATTTAAGTACATTGAGTTGGCGTAATGCGCTGACTGACTATTTAATGTTGATTCCGTCAGCTTTAATCTGGTATCCGTTTTTTAAGGTTTATGAGAAGCAATTGATTGCTAAAGAAGCGGCAGTCGCAGCGCAAGAAAAGCAAACTGTGACTCAAAATGAAATTAAGGCGTCTATTCAAGAAGACGATGTCGACATTGAAGGTGAGGTGTAAGTATGCGATTTCCAACTAATTTTTATTGGGGTGGGGCCACTGCTGCCAACCAGTGTGAAGGCGCTTATGATGTTGATGGCCGGGGCCTGACCTTGAAAGACGTTACCACGATAGGGGGACTGAAAAAACGCTGGCAAGTGACTTATTTGCAAGCTGACGGTACTCCTGGAAAAAGTCTTGCAATTCCTGACGGTGCACATGGAGCGGTATTGCCAAATGAATATTATCCTAATCAAACCGGTATTGATTTTTACCATCGTTATCAAGAAGATATTGCGCTATTCGCGAAGATGGGTTTCAAAATGTACCGTATGTCAATTTCATGGTCACGAATTTTTCCACGGGGTGACGAGGAAGAGCCCAATCAAGCTGGCCTTGATTTTTATCGCCGCGTGTTCGAGACGTTGAAAGCCCATGGAATTGAGCCGTTAGTAACCATTTCACATTTTGATATGCCCCTACACTTGGAAACGGTTTACGGTGGTTGGAATGATCGCCGGATGATCGCTTTTTATCAACACTATGCGGAAACATTATTTACAACGTACCGTGGGCTAGTCAAGCATTGGATCACCTTTAATGAAATCAACAATACAATTATGTTTTTGGCGCTACGTTCTCAAACTAGTGCTGCCGACTATCAACGGGCTTATCAGCAGTTACATTACCAATTCGTAGCTAGTGCTTTGGTAGTGAAGCGGGCTCACGCGATTGATCCTGAAAATCAAGTTGGTTGTATGATTTGTGGAATCACGTCGTATCCGTTAACTTGTGACCCGGCAGACGTCTTAAAGAATCGGTATGCTTGGGAACAAAACATCTATTACTGTGGTGATGTGCAGTGTCAGGGGCAGTATCCAACGTATGCTCAACGCTTATGGGATGAATACCAAGTTGATTTAGACATGACGGCGACTGACCTAGAAATTCTTAAGGCTGGCACGGTTGACTGGTATACATTCTCCTATTATATGTCGACAGCGATTACGACCCATGAAATTACCTCAGCGGTTGGTGGCAACTTTTCGATAGGCGCCCGGAATCCGTATTTGCAATATTCTGAATGGGAGTGGGCCGATGACCCAGATGGCTTACAGTACTATTTGGAATTGATGAATGATCGGTATCATTTGCCACTAATGATTGTTGAAAATGGCTTGGGTGCCAAAGATCAACTAACAGCTGATGGTCAAATTCATGATCAGTATCGAATTAGTTACATGCGTAAGCACATTCAAGCGATGGCAACGGCGATTCAACATGGCGTTAACTTGATTGGCTACACCAGTTGGGGGTGTATCGACTTGGTTTCCGCGGGTACGGGTCAGATGTCCAAACGATATGGATTAATTTATGTGGACCGTCAAGATGATGGCAGTGGGACGTTAGCACGAATTCCCAAAGACTCCTTTTATTGGTATCAACGGGTCATTGCGTCGAATGGTCAAGCTTTAGAGTAACCAGGATCGCGATAGCTATGACCAATCAACAGTCTTCATCAATATCAGATGAAGACTGTTTTGGGTGGTGTCGTAAGCTGATCAGTCGAACGAGACAAAATAAAAGGATGCTGATGCCAAGGATTGGCAGTGTCCAGGAACCTAGTGTCAAAATCAAGCGAGGGGCAAGCAGGTTGCCAATGACAGTGCTGGTATCAATGATTGTCAGTACCCACATCATCAATGTATTACGATCAACCGTGGTCGCTTGCTGGATGGTGGTGAAAAAAGAAATATTGGCTTGTCCGCGCAATAGGCCAATCAAGAACATGGTGAACATGAGGCTGCTTAAGGTGGGCCACATGAAGATTAAGCAACCGCCAGTTAATGCGGTTAAGGTTAATAGTGATTGTTGAGACCACCGTTTTAGTAAGAGCGGTGCACATAAAATGCCGGCCGCATTGGCAGTCAAAAACCAGCTGAGTTGCCAGTGGCCGTGTAACTTACTGACGACTAACCAAGGAATTGCAACGGCAATGGTAGCGTCGACCAAGTAACCAAGGACGGCGTAAACCAATGACCAGGTAGGACGTTGAAGTCGGCCGCTAGCCTTAATTGTCGCCGAGGATGATGAAGTTGCGTCGTGCGTCCGGAATTGCCAATCGAAGCCAGCTGAGATTAAAAAGGCCACGCCCATGACTAAAATCAGTGTGGCGGGTGTTAACCATAATAAGGCTATCGTTACGAGCATGGTGGCACAGACGATAGCTAGTTGGCGAATCTGAGTTTGATAGCCGTTAATGACTTGGATGTTCGTGGGTGCAAACAATTCTGGTAAAATCGTTTTATTGCTGAGTTTGTAAAAGACACCGATAGATTTGTTGAGGACGGCAACGGTGATTAGGCATTTGATTTGCCAGCTAACAGTTTTAAGGACGCAATAAGCGCTAATAAATAAGAACCCTGTTAAAATATCCGTAATAAACATCATCTTTTTAGCCGAACAGTATTTAAGCACACGACCGGCAACTAAGTTGAGCGCAATAGCTGGTAGCATCGTTATTGCCATCACGTTACCTAACAACTGCGGGTCACCAGTTGTTTGAATCGTTACCCAGGTGACTAGGTAAGTAAAACCATAGAAGCCGAAGAAGGTAATTAACATACTACTGAGGTAGTAAAACTGATTATGGCGGTCGGTAGCACGAGTCTTGATTTTTTTAAACATTAACTGACGACCACGGGTGTATGGGTTGGGATGTTTTCATAGAGCCATTTTGCGTCCGCAATGCTCAAGCGGATACAGCCATGTGAATTGGCAACTTTACCGAGTTGTTTCGCTTCATTATCAATGTATTGATTGTTGGCATCGACAGGAACTGAATGGAATAAATAGATGCCGTGGTCTTTGAAGGAGACCCAGTAATTGGCGCCTTCGCCCGACTGGGTATTAAAAAAATGCAACCCCCGTTCGGCTTGGACTTCAAAATGACCTGTGGGAGTATCGGATCCATGTTTACCGGTAGAGGCCAGCATCGTATAAAGGACCTGCTCGTTATTTTGCAAGTAAACGCGTTGTTTTTTGATTGAAACGCGGATGTTGATGGCACTATATTGAGTTAGCTTTGGATAGGCGCGTGCCATGGAAGGTTTATGCCAATCAATGGTCACTGGTACTGACGCTTTTACCTTGGTCGTTGCATGATTAACGTTGGCGATTGGTCTTGCGCGGACGGTTGCTTGGTGATGACGGATAAATAAATGGCCGAAGCCGGATACCATAGTTACACTAATGGCACCCATCGTTAACCAGATAAGTTGTTGAACACTGATTTTCAAAATGACATCCCTCACAAGAATAATTTTAATGGCTTTAGTTTACTCAGCAAACGAACGTTTGTTTATCAAAATTGTGTAAACTTTGCATATTATTTTCGTAAAACTTTCAGAAGCCTATTAAGACGATGATAGTGTCCGGATTAGATAATGGGTCGCAAGCCGGAAAGCTAACGTCAGCCATAACCGTCAAATCAATTTTCTGAGTCAAGCTAATGCATACTTGACCATTTTTTAGTCAACTAAAAAATCGCCATTAAGCAATCAGCTTAACGGCGATTTCAGTTTAATTATTGTAAACTCGCGACCTTAGCCACGATTTTAGCGGGCGTTTCCCATTCAGAACGTTCAAATTCGGAAACGGGTACTTCAATTCCGAGTTGATTTTGAAGTTCTAGTAACAATTGTACGGAGCCCATAGAATCTAAAATACCTTCATCAAATAAGTTAGCGTCCATATTGCTTGAAACATCTTCCCCAGTTAAATCTTGCAAGATCGATAGTACTGTTGCTTTAACATCATCCATGATCAAAATACGCCCCTTATCATTATTATGGATCAATCAATGTTATTTTAGCATAGTTTCAATTTGAATGATGGTTAATTAGGTGTATTAATGAAATCTTTACCTGATCAAATATTAAAATTAGCGTGAATCAAATCAGTTAGAATTTTGATTCCCTGTTCAAAACGTGCGCTAGACTCATAAGAAAAGCTCAGGCGAATATACTGATTCGGCTGAAAATCGTAAATACTCCCTGGGTTAAAGAGCACGTTATTAGCGGTAGCGAGGTCGAATAACTTGGGAATATTAATACTGTCTGCTAAGCGTACCCAGAGATAAAAGCCCCCGGTTGGCGTCTGCCACGTGGCAAAGTCGTCCCAATAATGGTGAAGGATTTGTTCCGCGATAGCTGCTTTTTTAGCAAGTACAGATCGGAAATTTGCTTGATATGTTTCATATTCAGGATCAGCTAAGATTTCTGCCAGTACTAATTGGGATAGTGAACTGGCACCATAATCAGTTTGCATGCGGACGTCGGTTAAACGCTCGATGACTGGTTTAGCGGCAACAGTCCAGCCGATTCGTAATCCCGGCGCTAGCGACTTTGAGATACTACCGAAGTAAATCACGTTACCGGTCTTGTCTAGGGCCTTCAACGGACGAGGCGGTTGTTGAGTGAACCAGACATCTTGATAAGCCGCATCTTCTAAGATGGGGAGTCGGTGTTCTTGTGCAATCTGTAGAACTTGCTGACGCCGTTCAGCACTCATGACGATACCCGTGGGATTGTTAAATGTTGGAATCGTGTAAAGAATTGCGTGTTCGCCTTGAGCGGGCGCAGCCATCTGCCAGTAAGCTAAGCCTTGATTATCCATGGGAATGCCGGCTAAATGAGTGTGAGCGGACTGAAAGACATGTAACGATTTGACGTAAGTTGGGGCTTCCGTATAGATCGTGGCGTCTTTTGGAAACAATGACATTGAGACTAATTGCAAGGCTTGCAATGATCCAGAAGTAATCAAAATGTTTTCAGGATGCGTGTGAATGCCGACTTTTGCTAAATGTCGTGCGATTTGTTGTCGTAAAGCTAAGATGCCAGCGGGCTCGGTATAATTTAGACTCGTCAGTTGGTCACCTAAATGTGCAAAAGCGCGTTGAAAGAGTGGGCGTGGAAATTGTTCTGGTGCTGGCTCCCCAGTGCTCAAACGAATAACAGCATCCGTTTCAAATTGGTTGATTTTCTGGAGTGCGTGTGAATTTGGCTTGAATTGACCGGCCTTAACATATTGTGACCAGTTGACATGTTCGGCTAGTAAGCTGGACCAATGATTACCAGAAACGACCATGCCAGAACCCGGATTGCTTGTAATTAAGCCGACCGCCATTAATTCGTCTAGCGCGGTAATAAGCGTACTGCGATTAACGCCAAATTGTTCAGCTAATTTGCGTTGGGCGGGTAACTTAGCCCCGACCGACCAGTTACCCTTGGCGATTTGTTCCTGAAAATAATTGGTGATTTGTTGGTAAATTGGCGTGGCAGCCTGCTTATCCGGTTGCCATTTAATAGTTATAAGTGCCATAACTGAAACCTCCTGAGTGCCTATGAAAGCGAATTAAGACGGTGTTATCAAAATAATTAAAAAGATACCAATCGCGGGTGGTTGGGTAAAAAACAGCAAATTGGTTGGCTACAAATGAAATTATCTCTATTATAATCATCTCTGAAATAAAAGCTAGTCGGATATGACCAATGGATTAATCAATAATTGGTTGGTAAAATAATTTAATTGGCTGGTATCAAGGAGGTCAAAAGCATGCAAGTGTTTTTACAAGGTTTATTATTTGGGATTGTCTACATTGCACCGATTGGGATGCAAAATCTATTCGTGGTTTCAACAGCGATCGAACAACCCTTACAACGGGCGTTGCGGGTGGCTCTAATTGTAATTGCGTTTGATACGTCACTGTCACTGGCTTGTTTTTACGGCGTGGGTAAGTTATTACAGGCGACGCCTTGGCTAGAGTTAGGGGTACTACTTATTGGTAGTTTACTTGTCTTTTACATTGGCTGGAACCTATTGCGTCAAAAGGAGGCGGCCATGGGCACGCTTGATGTCGACTTTTCGTATAAGGCAGCGATTTTGACCGCTTTTTCAGTAGCCTGGCTTAACCCACAGGCACTGATTGATGGTTCCGTGTTGTTGGCGGCTTTTCGGGTATCCATTCCTGCCGCACTGACCCATTTCTTTATGTTGGGGGTTATTCTGGCGTCAATTATTTGGTTTATCGGTCTGACAAGCTTGGTTAGTAAGTTTAAACATCTCATGCGGCCGCGCGTTTTACTCTGGATTAATCGGCTTTGCGGTTTGATCATCATCTTATACGGTGTTAAGTTGCTGGCGACGTTCATCACTAAAATATAGTTGCGGTTGCCCCGGACAATCGGTATGCTAGTCGTATTGGACTTTTTATGAGAGGGACGATATGCATGAAAATTGCTGGTTTTGGGGTGGAAGCCTGGCTGAACGCCCATGAGCGAGAAGCAACCACCGATATTAGTCAAAGCTCAATTGCGGCTTTAACTATGGCGGAAATCGCAGCTTTAGACGACCAACAAGTACCACAGGATTTTTATCAAGAACTAGGAGCAGCGCGGCTAGATTATGGTTGGATCGAAGGTTCGCCAGAATTCAAGCAGCTGGTTAGTCAGTTGTACCATCAAGTGCCGGCCGATAACGTTTTACAAACTAATGGTGCCACTGGGGCGAATCATTTGGCGATTTATAGTTTGGTGGAACCCGGCGATCATGTGATTGCACTGTATCCGAGTTATCAGCAACTGTATGATATTCCCAAGTCGTTAGGCGCCACCGTTGATTATTGGCATATCCATGAGTCGGCAGACTGGTTACCAGATATTGCGGAATTAAAACGGTTGATTCGACCTGAGACAAAGATGATTTTACTCAATAACGCCATTAATCCGACGGGCAGTCTATTAGATCAAGCGTTATTGGAACAAGTGGTCACATTAGCCCGGTCGGTTGACGCCTATGTCTTAGCTGATGAGGTTTATGAGCCGTTAGACGAGACGCCCTTTGTCTCAATTGCTGATTTGTACGAACGTGGTATTGCGGTTAATAGCTTGTCAAAGACTTATTCCGCACCTGGTATCCGGATTGGCTGGACGGCGACGCCTAGCCGAGCCATTGCGGATATATTTCGCAAGTACCGGGACTATACCATGATCTGCGGGGGCGTGTTGAATGACCAACTAGCGGTTCGGATCCTGACACATCGAGCAGAAGTGCTAACTCGTAATCGGCAAATCGTGAGTCGTAACTTAAAAATCTTAACAGATTGGGTGACTAAGGAGCCCCGTGTCGAGCTGATTGCACCACATGGCATCTCGGTCTCATGCATTAAATTAGACTTGCCAATTGATGATGAAACATTTTGCCGGCAATTGCTCAAGGATACCGGCGTCTTGTTAGTGCCGGGATCCCGCTTTGACTTACCGGGACATGCACGTTTAGGCTACTGCACGGATACGACCACTTTACGACGCGGCTTGGATTTGTTGGGACGGTATTTACGGCGTTTCGATTAGCGGCTGATTGTTGGGTGAGCAGATGAATTCACGTTACGTGGCTGCTAAATAATTATACAAATTGGTCTAAGCGCATTTTCCCGATAATCGCGGAAAATGTGCTTTTTGAAGTTCTGCGCGTAGTTTGCCAAGTGAATATTTGCTATAATGTATTCATTACATGATTTGGGGAGGTTTCGCGAGATGAAAAAGTCTGAGCGCCAAGCAGTTATCGAGCAATTGATTAGTGAATATCCGATCGCTACCCAGGAAGAGTTAATGGCCAAGCTAAAAGCGGAGGGCATTGCTGCGACGCAAGCGACGATTTCGCGCGATATCCGGGAGATGCAGATCGTTAAGACGCCGGATGAACACGGTCAGACGCGCTATGCGATTTTTAAAGCCGCTAACAAAAATGAACAAGATCGGTTATTCGAAACGCTACACGATGTTGTGACCAGTATTGACCGAGTCGAGTTTATGAATATTATTCATACGCTGCCTAGTAACGGTAATTTATTAGCTGCGATTATCGATGATTTGAAGTTACCAGAAGTCAGTGGGACCTTGGCGGGACATGATACGATCTTTATCGTGAGTCCCAACACCACGGTAGCCAAGCAGCTGCATGAATCATTTGCAAGTCACATTGCCAGTGAAGACTGACCTGAAATAATCGGTCTAATTGGTTGCGTCAGCTCATGGGTCACGGTATGATAGTTACCACTAAAAGAGGTGTGAAATAATGAAGTATACGAAGAAACGGGCGCCTCGAAAGAATCAGAAACAACGCGATGCGACCTTTGATAAGTTTAAGCAACAACAAAATGAATTAAATGCCAATCGTCGGGGTGTCCGACGTAAATAATGGTTAAACAAGTTAGCTTTCAGAAATGTCTCACGGACGTCTTGAAAGCTTTTTTTGTTAGCAATTGTTTCACTGCCAGCGATGAATGGTTACAATTGAGAAATGATTGGATTGTTGAAGTTTTTTTCAAGGTTATGGCCAATTACTGAGCGCAGGAAAATTTATGATACAATTGTAAAAGCTAACAAGTAACGCGGACGTCGTGACAGGTCGTCGGCTGAACAAGGGGAAGATTATGCAAAGAAATGGTTTTTGGGCCACGATCAAAGACGGCTTGCGAGTCATTGGCAATTGGTTAGCACCATATTGGCAGCGATTTGCCGCCGTGGTGGGTTATCAATGGCACCGGCGGCAAATAACGCGGTGGTTAATTGTACTCATCTTGACCGTCATCCTAATTGGGAGTGCCTATTTAACATATGAAGCCAAAACGGCCAAAGTTGGTAATTTACAGGCGGAATTGGAAAAGACAACTGAAATCTATGATAAGGACAGTAAAAAAGCTGGTTCACTATATTCGCAAAAGGGAACCTACGTTCATTTGAGTAGTATTTCGAAAAACTTACAGAACGCGGTCATTTCTACCGAAGACCGAAATTTTTACAAAGAGCATGGTTTTTCAGTTAAGGGGATCGGCCGGGCGTTTGCCTTGTTGGTCGTCAATAAGCTTTTGGGTCGCGATTACATTAGTGGTGGTGGGAGCACGCTAACGCAACAATTGGTCAAGAATGCCTACTTAACGCAACAACAAACTTTTTCACGTAAGTTACGCGAAATCTTTTTGGCGATTGAGACCGAAAACGTTTATTCTAAGGGCCAAATACTGGCGATGTATTTGAATAATGCCTACTTTGGACATGGTGTGTGGGGGGCCGAAGATGCATCTGAACGGTACTTTGGTGTCCATGCTTCGGAGTTGTCAATTGATCAAGCGGCGACTTTAGCGGGCATGCTAAGTTCACCAAGTGGCTATGACCCAATCAATCACCCTAAAGCCTCGACAGCGCGACGTAACGTGGTATTAAACAACATGGTCAACAATAATAAGTTGTCGAAAAGTGAATACAATATTTATTCACAAAAGGCGATGACGTTGGCGAATAATTATCATTATGAAAGTGGTTATAATTATCCATATTACTTTGATGCGGTGATCGATGAAGCGATTAATAAGTATGGGTTAACGGAATCTGACATCATGAACCGAGGGTATAAAATTTATACTTCACTCGATCAAGATGACCAGACACAAATGCAAGATTCTTTTAAGAATAGTACGCTATTTCCAGCCAATGCGGATGATGGTACGAAGGTCCAGGGAGCCTCAATCGCGGTTGATCCGTCGACAGGTGGGGTCTTGGCCGTAGTCGGCGGCCGTGGCAAACACGTCTTTCGGGGCTTCAATCGTGCGACTCAGATCAAGCGGCAGCCAGGTTCGACCATCAAACCACTGGCAGTATACACGCCGGCATTACAAAATGGGTATACGTATGATTCGGATCTCTCTAATAAGAAGCAAACCTTTGGAGCTAATAAGTATGCGCCCAAAAACTATGATAATGTCTATAGTAAATCAGTCCCAATGTATACTGCACTATCTCAAAGTATGAACATTCCAGCGGTCTGGTTGTTGAACAAAATCGGTGTTAACAAAGGGTATCAATCCGTGAAGAAGTTTGGCTTACCCGTTACCAAGTCGGATGATAACTTAGCGTTAGCTCTGGGTGGTTTGACAACCGGGGTATCACCCGCTCAGATGACCAGTGCTTATACGGCGTTTGCCAATGGTGGCAAGAAGACCACGGCCCATTTTATTACCAAGATCGTGGATGCTAGTGGGAATGTCGTTGTCGACAATACAAAGACCAAGACGAAGAAAATGATGTCAGCAAGTGTTGCTAAAGAAATGACAAGTATGATGCTAGGCACGTACAACAGTGGGACTGGGGCTGCTGCTAAGCCGTATGGTTACTCGGTTGCTGGTAAGACTGGGAGTACGCAGGCCGATTACAGTACTGGTTCAGGAACTAAGGATCAGTGGATGATTGCCTATACACCAGATATTGTGGTGACAACTTGGATCGGATTTGATACAACGAATAGTACCCATTATTTGAAGAGTTTATCTGAAAATCAGTTATCGTCGCTATTCAAGAATGAATTACAAAACATTTTACCTAATACGAATAACACGAGCTTTGGGACGAAGGATGCCGCCACATTGGCAACTGAATCTGATAGTAACGATTCGGACAGCTCGGACAGTGGCTCATCAGTTTGGGATAACGTTGAGAAGGGTGCTAACGCAGTCAAAGACAAGGCTAAAGATTGGTTCTCCAAGGCGAAGAGCTTCCTTGGCAACTAGTAAAGCTAGCTTCTGAACGTACTAATGCTATTCAAGTTCAGTTAAAAATGCTAAAATAATGACGACACATACTTCGAGGAGGAACTCACGATGGCCGTAAACATTTACGATACTGCAAATCAGTTAGAACAAGAATTACGTCAGACTAAAGAATTCAAGGAATTGAAGGTCGCCTATGACACGATGAAGACCAATGACAGTGCCTTTTCACTGTTTAAGGATTTTCAAGAAGTGCAGATGCAATTATCACAAAAGCAAATGAATGGCGAAGAGTTGACGGATGACGAAGTTCAAAAAGCCAATGATTTAGCCGATAAGGTTGGTAACGTTGACGAAATTAAATCGTTAATGGGTAAAGAACGTAACCTGAACCAGTTGATGAATGATTTGAATCAAATCATTACCAAACCAGTTCAAGAATTATACCAGAACTAAGTAAATTAAAAGTCGAGGGGCAATGACGGAATCTGTTCCGTGATTGCCCCTTTTTTGGTGGAGGATATCATGAAATTTCTACACGCGGCAGATTTACATTTAGATACACCGTTCCGCGGATTAAGCGGTTTAACGCCAGCGTTAAGAGAACAATTAGTGACGGCACCATTAAGGGCACTCACGCGATTAGTTGATTTAGCGGTGACCGAGCGGGTCGATTTTGTTTTGCTTGTTGGCGATTTGTTTGATCAGCAGGGCCAAAGTGTTCAGGCCCAAGCTGCATTGATGGCAGCGCTCGAACGATTAAATACGGCGGCGATTCCCGTAATCTTATCGTTTGGTAATCATGATTTTCAAGCTGATCTGGGACGGTGGCATTTCCCAGCTAACGTACACGTCTTTGGTTCGCAGGTGACCACGGTCACATTAACGACGGCGGCGCAAGAACGTGTGGCTATCAGTGGTTTTAGTTATGCCCAACGATGGGTGACGACTGATCCAATCGCTGATTATCCCGTTAAAACGGCTACCGTTGATTATGAAATTGGCACCTTACATGGTCAGATTGGTGTGGCTGGCGACCACTACGCCCCGTTCAATGTTGGTGAACTACTAACGAAGCGTTATGATTATTGGGCGCTCGGACATATTCATCAGCGTCAAACGCTCAATTCGCAGCCACCAGTCGCGTATCCCGGCAACTTACAGGGCCGCCATCGCGGTGAAACTGGGGCCAAGGGTTGCCTGATTGTGGATAGTCAGGCCGATCAGACATTACAACCGGTATTTCATACTTTAACTGATATTGAATGGGCAGACTGGACGCCGAATATCACTAGTCAAGAAACCATCACTCGTTCAGATCTAGTTCACCAGTTGGCGGATCAGCTAACATTGTCCATGAATACGGGCTTAAAATTAGTAACGATTACTTTGCCGGCGAGTCTCCGCTTGAACGCAACGGTAGAATTGGCTCTAAATCAAGGTGCCATCCTAGCCCAATTACAGGAACAAGCGGGCGAGCATTGGTGGCCCGTGGCGATTGAACAAGCGACGACCACTGAAGTGACACCATTGTTTGGGATTAACGCGGCGACTTGGCAACAAGTTGGCGATAAGGTCGTGACTGATCAAGCAGTTGCCGAACTTGCGGGGAAGCTCCTGGACGAAGACTTTTTGAATACAGCCTTACTAGAAGATATGTCACCCGCTGCTTGGCAGCAACAAGTGGTGCGGCTCTTAAATGATCAGTATCACTTAACGATGGGGGTGAGCGACGATGCAGATTAAACGGCTTGAAATTGCGGGTTTTGGTAAGTTTCACCAACGCCAATTTGAGTTTGGTGCCGGCCTACAAGTGATTTATGGGTTAAATGAAAGTGGCAAATCGACGTTGCGAGCTTTTATTCTTGGGATGTTATTTGGTTTTCCATCCCGTCGCTATCCGCTTGAGCGTCGTGAGCCACAAGGCACTAATCAGTATGGTGGCACGATGGACTTAATTGTTGACAAGACAAATTACCGGTTGACCCGTTTAGGCGATGAGCCCGCTACCTTGATGAATGTGGGAACGCAAACGATGCAGCCACTGACGTTACTTGATAAGTGGTTGGCACCTTATGATCGTGATCAGTATTTACGATTATTTACGTTTAACCAAGCCGAACTGACGGAACTTAAAACATTACGAGCCAGTGATTTAAACGTACAGTTGCAACAAGTCGGGTTGGTGGGTAGTGCACCATGGCGAGAAACGGCGGCAACGTTACGGGCGGATGCGGAGGCGCTATATAAACCGCGGGGACGTAAACCAACGTTAAATCAGGCCTTGCAACGTTACCGGTTGTTGATGACACAAGTCAAGACGGCCAAGCAACGCTATCCAGAATATGAGGCGCTACAAAATCAATTACTAGATTTGCAGGCACAACAGATGAGTAGTAAACGTGATTTAACTAAGTTGGATCAACGACAACAACGGCTGGCTAATTTGCGTAATCAGTGGCCAGTTTATCAGCAGTTGCAACAACTGCAAGCAACTGTTGCAAACAACACGTTGACAGTGCCAGTTATGACACAGTACCGACAGTTAATCCAAAAACGGACCGAATTACAACACACGTTGGCTAGCGCCCGCCAGCAACTCAGTCAGCAGCCAGTTGATACACAGTCCCAAGGGCTAGTTGGTTTTTACGTCCAACATCAGGAACAGTTTGACCAATTAGAAGCACAGTTGCCCACGCTACAGCAGGCCTTAGGTCAGTATCAAACGTTAGCCCAGCAGGGGACGACCCTCAAAGCTGATTTTCAGGCACAAAGTAATGCGCATCCTGAACTTTTAGGTTGCTTATCGCCACACAAACAAGCAGCAATCGCAACTTTAAAACAAACCTTGGCAACGACGGCAAACACGCGCAGTCAACGACCAGCACCCACGAGTTCGACGCTTGATTGGCGACTAGTCGGTGGTGCGGTGGGAATCATAGCCGGACTGTTGTTACCGTTAGGCGGTTTTAAGTGGGTTCTAGTCTTAGTGGGAGCAGCCTTATTTGGTTGGTTTGGTCTGACACGCGGTCAAGCAAAGCCGGCCCAGGAAAGCGATCAATTATCGGAGCAGCTAGTCGCAGCCGGGTTAGCACCGGATTTAACCGCCAGCGAAGCCCTACAACAGTTGGAACTGGTGGCGGCGCTACAACGAGCACAAGCAGCGGTAACAACTGCTGACCAGTCGCTCGCAACGCAGGCGACCAAACTCTGGCAAATGATTCAAGCTTATCAGTTTGCGGCGGGGTGGATTCCCGTTGATCAGGATCATTTGACGACGAGTGTTACCCGCATTGCCCAATTCTATGAGCAAGTTCATCAAGTGATGCAAAAGCAAACTATGGCGGGTCCTGATTTTGCCTTTGTTCAGCGCCAAGTGCAGCAATTGACGACGCAAGTTCGGGACCTGAGTGAACAGTTGCAGACGTTAGCGACAGCGAATGGTTTAGCGGATGTGGCGGCGCTAACACAGGCTGTTAGTGATTCTGAAACACAAATGACGAATGCTACGAGTGCGGAACAGTTGCAGCGGCAACTTAGCACAGCTGAGTTGGCGGCGTTGAAGCAGTATGCAACGCTGGAAACACTGCAAGCAGCGATTGCCGAATTGCGCCAGCAACGCAACCAAGCAGCTCAGCGGCTCACTCAATTAGCGGCGGATATTGTCACGGTGCAAACGCAGCTTCAACGATTAACGGCTGATGGCCAGTATGCGACTTTGCGTCAACAACAGGCAGATTTGCAAACGGAAATCACAGTTATGGCGCGCCAGTGGGTGACGCGGCAGCTGGGTGCGAACTGGATCGATACGGCATTACGCGCATTGACGCAACAGCAGTTACCGACTGTTTTAGCCGCGGCAACCACGATTTTCGCGCAATTAACGGCACAGCGGTATAATAAGATTGACTTAG
>OMJG01001023.1_pt1 | contig 17829 bp, 15 predicted proteins | sample 1646431 | NCBI WGS metagenome assembly OMJG01 (sample SAMN03771674, study PRJEB25209) | food metagenome | isolation source: Cotija cheese | place: Mexico:Jalisco,Michoacan | collected 2011-12-12
CGGCGTCCCAGCCCGGCCGAGGCGTAGGCGAAGACCGATCCCGCCAGCGGGACGGCGCGCGACATCCGGGCGTAGGACCATGCCGTGAAGGCCATCGCCAGGGTGGCCACCACGAAGACCAGCCCGATCGCCCCGCCGCTACGCGCGTCCAGGACGCCGAAGGTGCCCATCGGGGCGGTCGGACCGATGAACAGCAGGCCGTAGACGATGAGGTCCCGCAGGGTCAGGCTGCGTCTGAGACCGGAGTCCGCGCGCGTCTCCGGCGCCTGAGCCGCGGCGTTGTCCTTGGCCATGGCGGATCCCCTTCCGTGGGCGAATATGCAACGGATATGCAACCACCGACAACGTCCTGCCACCGCCCGGCCATTCCCGTCTGGTCGGACCCGCTCTGTCGACGGGCCTCCTCCCGGGGGAGCGCGCACCTTTGGTTGAACAGGTGTTAAACTGTTCAACATGGATTCAACGAACGAGTCGGGGGATCGGGCACCGTCCGGCCCGGGCCGCAAGGCTGGGGGGACGCGGGGAGGTGCCCGCGCTCAGGTGGCCGAGGAGACCCGGGCGCGCATTCTCGATGCGGCCTTCGGCGTCTTCGCCGAGCAGGGATTCGCCGCACCGCTGAGGGCGGTAGCCGATCGCGCCGGCGTGAGCGCGGCTCTCATCGTCCACTATTTCGGATCCCACGACGGCCTGCGGCGGGCCTGTGATGAGCGCTTCGACGAGCTGACCACCGAACTCAAGACCGACGTCCTGGATCCTGTCGCCGGGCCCGCCGAGGCCCGCCGCCAGAGCGACGACATCGCCCACTACGCCCCGATGATCGGATACCTCATCCGGGTGCTGAGGGCCGGGGACGCGGCGTCGATCCGATTCGTCGACCGGATGAGCGAGGCCGCCGAGCAGTACCTGGCGCGGGGCGTGGAGGCGGGCATGATCCGTCCCACGGGTGACGAGCCCGCCAGGGCGCGCACCCTGGTCGCTATGAGTCTGGGGGCCGTCATGCTCGGCTTCCCGACCCTCGACGGGCGCATCGATCTGGAGACGCTGCCCGAAAGGCTGGACGAGTACCGCGGGCGGTCCCTCGTCCCGATGTTGGAGATCGCCACCTACGGATACCTCACGGACTCCCGCATCCTCGACGCCCTCACCCATGACGACACCACCGACCACGAACCCACCGACGACGACATCACCCACCACAACGCTGAGGCGGACGGCCATGAATGACGCACCCATCGACTGCCGGGGACTCGAGAAGTCCTTCGGCCGCACCCGAGCCCTGAACGGATTCGACCTGCGTGTCGAGCCCGGCGAGATCGCCGGCTTCCTGGGGCCCAACGGGGCGGGGAAGTCCACCACCATCCGCATTCTGCTGGGCGTCCTGAGGGCCGACGGTGGGACGGCCCGGGTGCTCGGCGCCGACCCCTGGGCCGACGCCGTGGCCCTGCACCGTCGGATGGCCTACGTCCCCGGCGACGTCAGCCTGTGGCCCGGCATCTCGGGCGGGGAGATCATCGACTACCTGGTCGGGCTGCGTTCGACCGCCTACCGGAGGTCCGATCAGTACCGGAGGCGACGTCGCGACCTCCTGGAGCGGTTCCAGCTGGACCCCACCAAGAAGGCCGGCACCTATTCGAAGGGCAACCGGCAGAAGGTCGCCCTGGTGGCCGCGCTGTCCTGCGACGCCGACCTCTATCTCTTCGACGAGCCCACCTCCGGCCTCGACCCCCTCATGGAGGCCCTGTTCACCGCTGAACTCGCCCGGCTCAGGGACGAGGGAAGAACGGTCCTGCTCTCCAGCCACATCCTCGGCGAGGTGGAGAACGCCTGCGACACCGTCACCATCATCCGTGACGGCCGCGCCGCCGAGAGCGGTCGGCTCGACGAGCTGCGTCACCTGCGTCGGGCCGGCGTCGAGGCGGTCCTGTCCGGCGAGGCCGCCGACCGGCTCGGGGCCCTGGACGGGGTCCACGACGTCTCCCGCGACGGGGAACGGATGGCCTTCACGGTCGACGACGCCGCGATGACGCAGGTGCTGGGGACGCTGGCGGACGTCGATGCCCGCGAGGTCAGCATCCAGCCGGTGCGCCTGGAGCGGCTCTTCCTCGACCACTACGAGAGCTCCTCCGATCGGGACATCACAGGGGAAGAGGACGAGGGGCGGCATGCCGAGGGGAAGACGGATGCAAGGGGGACCCGACGATGACCCCGCTGACCGGAACCCTGCGTCTGCTGGGCTGGGGGCTGCGCCGCGACCGGCTGAGGATCGGGATGTGGTGCCTGGGCGTCGGGCTGACGGCCGGCGCCACCGTCCCGGCGGTGCGGGACGCCTACCCGGACGCGGCGGCGAGAATCGCCAGGGCCGAGATCTCGCGGATGCCGGGAACCGTCGTGATGACCGGGCCGTTCTTCGGCGCCGGCCCGTCCGGATCGGCCCATGATCCGGGTGTCGGGGCCGTGGTGGTGAGCGAGATCGGCATGTTCCTCCTGGTGGCGGTCGCCATCATGAGCATCCTCGCGGCGGTGCGCCACACCCGGGGAGACGAGGAGGCGGGGCGCACCGAACTGGTCCGTGCCCTGCCAACCGGGCGGGCAGCCCCGGCGAGCGCCGCGATGCTGCTGGTGGTGCTGATGAATGCGCTCGTCGCGGCGGTGGTGGCCGGATGCCTGGTGGCCACCGGTCTGGATCTCGCCGGATCGCTGGCCTTCGGGGCGTCGTGCCTGGTGACCGGGCTGGCCTTCGGCGCTCTGGCCCTGTGTGCCGCCCAGCTGGCAGAGCACTCCCGTTCGGCCGGCGGGCTCGCGATGGCGGTGCTGGGGGCGCTCTTCCTGGCCAGGGCGGTCGGCGACGTCGACGATCCCGACGGCGGTTCCTGGCTGTCGTGGCTCTCCCCGATCGCCTGGGCCCAGCAGATCAGGGCCTTCGCCGACCTGCGCTGGTGGCCGTTGGGGCTGGGTCTGGGTCTGGCGGTGATTGCTCTGGTCGTCGCCTGGCTGCTGGCCGGTCGTCGGGATCTGGGGGAGGGGCTGTTGCCAGCCCGCCGGGGCCGGGCGAGTGCTCCGGCCGATCTGGTCTCGCCGGCGGGGATGGCGCTGAGGCTCCTGCGGCCGTCGATCATCGCCTGGACGATCGCCCTGCTGGTGCTCGGCGTGGTGTTCGGCAGCCTGGCCGGCGCCATCGAGGATCTCGTCGCCGAGACGCCGGAGATCGCCACCTGGCTCGGGGGCTCCGGGGCGCTGCTGGACTCGTTCGGCGGTCTCATCGCCGCCTATCTGGCCGCCGGCGTGACGGCGCTGGCCGTGCACCTGGTGCTGCGGTTGCGCGAGGAGGAGTCGGCCGGACGCATCGAGCATCAGATCGCGATGGGGGCGGGGCGCATCGGGGTGATGGGAGGATGGCTGGCCGTCTCGGCAGTCGGCGTGACGCTGGCGCTGCTGGCCTCGGCGGTCGGCCTGGGAATCGGGACGGTGTCGGCGCTGGACGACCGTGCCTGGCTGTGGCGTCTGATCGGCGCGACGATGGGCTATCTGCCCGCGGTGCTGGCGGTGATGGGCCTGGCCGTCGCGCTGGTCGGCTGGGCGCCGCGGGCCGCGAAGGCCGCCTGGATCCTGGTCGGCTGGATCGCCGTCGTCGTCTTCTTCGAGGATCTCCTCGGGATTCCGGACGCCGTGGCCGACATCTCGCCGGTGGCGCTCACCCCGACGGCCCCCGCCGAGGACGCCTCGGTGATGGTCCTCATCTGCCTGACGGCCGCAGCGGCAGTGCTGTCCGGGATCGGCCTGTGGGGAATGCGGCGCAGGGATCTGACGGGCGCCTGAACGCCGGCCGGCCTCCTGGCGGGGCCCACCTCAGCCGGCCGTCCGCTCCCGGACCGCCAGGGCCGCCAGCCCGATGGCCAACCAGATTCCGGCCACGACCAGTGCCGGGTGGGCGGCCAGCGCCAGCACGGTCGCGATGATGAGGCCGCCGATCACGGGAATGACGATGTGGGCGGTCCGGTGGGAGGTACGCCGTCCGCACACGAAGTATCCGATCACTGCGGCGTGCAGGAAGAGGAACCCGACCAGCGCCCCGACCGTCACCAGCGAGGAGAGCAGGTCGAGGCCGTCGGGGCGGATCGCCGCGGACACCGAGATGGACAGGGTGAGGACGGCGGTCACCAGGACGGCGTTGCGCGGGGTGCGGGTGCGACGGTCGATCCTGGCCAGGGGTCTGGGCAGGGCCCCGTCGCGGGCCATCCCGTACATGAGTCGGCTGGCCGCGGCCTGGGCCACCATGGCCGAGAAGACCGGCCCGATCGCCTTGACGACGGTGACCGTGGTGCCCAGCCAGGTGCCGATCTGGGAGTCGAGGAGCTGGTAGAAGTCGGTGCCCTGCTCGCCCTGGTGGGCAGCGAGGTAGCCCGGCGTCCTCGGGGACAGGAGGGCGGCCAGATAGGTCTGGACGACGAACAGGGCGCCGGCCAGCACCAGGCAGACGACCAGGGCGCGGGAGACCTGGCGGCTCGATCCGGTGGTCTCCTCGGCGAAGCTGGCGATGCCGTCGAACCCGAGGAAGGACAGCACGGCGATCGACACCGCCCCGATCACCCCGGCGGGATCGAAGGGGCCGACGCCGGTGAGCGGCGAGAGCCAGCCGCGCTGCGGCCCGTGGGTGGCCAGCACGACGACCGCCGCGACGACGAAGACCGCCAGCATCACGATCTCGACGCCGAGGATGATGAAGCTGACAGTGGTCGTCGTCCTGATCCCGGCCAGGTTCAGGCCCGTCATGAGCACGATGCCGGCCGCGGTGAACACCCACGCCGGCACCGAGGGGACGAGGTGGTGTGCGGCGATGCCCAGGATCAGGGACATCATCGAGGGCATGAACAGATAGTCCAGGCCCAGCATCCAGCCGGCGATGAAACCGGGACGGCGTCCCAGCCCGGCCGAGGCGTAGGCGAAGACCGATCCCGCCAGCGGGACGGCCCGCGACATCCGGGCGTAGGACCATGCGGTGAAGGCCACGGCCAGGGTGGCGATGATGAAGACCAGGCCGATCGCCCCGTGGCTCCGGGCGTCGAGGACACCGAAGGTGCCCATCGGGGAGGTGGGTCCGATGAACAACAGGCCGTAGACGATGAGGGTGGGAAGAGTCAGGCTGCGTCGCAGGCCGCCGTCTCCCCGGCGATCGGGCCGGTGATCGCGTCGAGGAGGGGCGGTGAGCCGATCAACGGGCATGCACCGCGCCCCCGTCCTTCGGCGCGAGGCGGTGGCCGGCCAGCGGGCCGCGCTCCCAGGCGGCGTCGCCGGTGCAGTACTGCTTGCCGTAGTCGTCGATGAGTCCGTGGAACTCCTGCCAGCCGGCCAGGTCCAGATCCACCCGCCGGGTCACCAGACGGGCCAGGGCGTTGTAACTGCGGGGAACCGCCAGCCCGAGCCGGGTCAGCAGCCTGCGGGCGTAGGTGTCGGAGACGAAGACCCCGCGACCCAGCAGATAGAGCATGATGACGTCGGCCGTCTCGGGGCCGATCCCCCGCAGGCCGAGCAGCTCCGCGCGCAGCTGCGGCGTGGGCGTTTCGGGCAGCAGCGCCGAGGTGGCGAGCAGCGCCGAGGCCTCGACGGGCGCCTCGATGGCCGGGCCCGTCCCACCCAGACGGGTGGCCCACCAGCCGCACAGGCCGCGCAGGGCGCGCTCCTTGGAGGTCTGGAATCCGGAGCTGCGGATGAGTGCGGTGAGTTCGGGTGTCGTCGTGTTCAGCAGATCGGCGGGGGAGTCGACGCTGGCGTCGCGCAGGCCGGCCAGGGAGCCCTCGACGTTTCGCCAGTTCGTGTTCTGCACCAGGACGCAGCCGACGAGGATCTCGAAGGGGGAGCGCACCGTCCACCACGCCGTCCGCGGGCCCAGGTGCGCGCGGAGGGCGGCCGGGAGGTCCCGCAGATCCAGGGTGGTGGGCATCGGCCCGATGCTACGCGGGGATGTGGCAGAGGCGGTGCGGGGACCGGGTGTGCGCATATCACTAGCTGGAGGAGCCGTGGCGACAGATATGTGTCGGATCGGGGCCTCCAGCTAGTGATATGCGCACATCATGACCATGAAAAGACCCCTCACCGCGATGGTGAGGGGCTGGTGGCGGAGGATACGAGATTCGAACTCGTGAGGGCGTGAACCCAACCCGCTTTCCAAGCGAGCGCCATAGGCCTCTAGGCGAATCCTCCGCGGAAGAGCGTACCGGTTCGCCGAGCGGGACGCCAAATCAGCGGTTCTCGCGGCCCCTCAGACGCTCGATCTCGCGGCGGTCCTTCTTCGTCGGGCGGCCCGCTCCGCGGTCCCGTCGGGCCATCGGGGCCGACAGCCATTCGGGGCGGGGGGCCGATATGTCCTCATAGGCCTCGACGGCGATCTTGGCCCCGACCCTCCTGCCGATCGGCTGCACCACCTTGAGCACCCGGTCCCAGCCCGGGGTCTTGATGGTGACGAGGTCGCCGGGCTTCACCTCTTTGGCGGGCTTCACCGGATCGTCGTTGAGGCGGATATGTCCGCCCTTCACGGCGTTGGTGGCCAGGGAACGGGTCTTGAAGGCGCGCACCGACCACAGCCAGACATCGATCCTGGTCATCGGGCCTCCTTCGGACGATCCCATCGGTGTGCCTGATTCTGCCACCGTAGCTTCGCCCGACGCCCGACCATCGCGAGCGCCGGACGTCGTCCCCCTGCTACTATTGACTCCGGTTCCCCGCGCGGCGGCATCCGTCCGAACCCCCCCCAGGACCGAGAGGTAGCAAGGGTAGGTCGGCTCTACCGGGTGCGCGGGGAGCCCCTTTTTGTCCCGGCCCGGGGGAGGGGCCGCTTGTGCGACGGCATAGCGTGGGTGTGACGTCTTCAGGAGATCCAATGACCGAACGCCGCATCATCACCACCAATCGTGCCGGGGTGATCTGGAGCGGGATCACATGGGTGTGCGTGCTGCTCTTCCTGCCGGCGGGCCTCGCCTCGATGGCGATGCAGACCCTGCTCCCGGCGAACCTGGGATATCCGCAGCTCGACGCCCCGTCCGGCGTCCCGGTGTGGTTGAACCGTACGGTGCTGGTGCTCGACATCCTCGTGTTCGTCATTCCTCCGCTGGTCGTGACCCTCGCCAACAAGAAGGCCAAGCGGCTCGGGCACCGGGTCAAGGGCGTGGTGGCGGGCTCCTGGGCAGTGGCCGGCCTGGTGGCCGCGATCGCGCTGATGCTGTGGTTCTTCGGGTGACGGGTCGATCGCCTCGAGCGTGGAGGGTGGCCGGACGCGGTCGCTGACCCGACCTGTTCGAGGGGTCAGCGAGCGCCTGCGCGAGCGCAGGGGATTGTGAGCGCGTTCGCTGTCCCAACCTGTTCGAGGAGGAGCGAGCGCCTGCGCGAGCGTGGAGGGGTTGTCCCCTCCGCTGACAAAACTGTCCTACGGGTCAACTAGGGTTCGGTCCGTGGACGAGGACTACGACCCGATGGCCGACGAACCGAGTGACGACGATCGTCTCGATGAGTATGTCCAGGACGGGCCCGATCTTTTCGGCGGTGAGCCCGAGCCCGCCGAGCCGGGGGCCGGGGCCGAGCCCACTCCCGCCGACGACGTCGAGGAGGAGCCCGACGACGAGCCCGTCGACGCCTTCAGCGGCCCCGAGACGCCGCTCGAGCCCGAGGGGCTGGATTCCGAGGAGGACGTCGATCCCGACGACCTGATCGTTCCCGAGGTCGAGGAACCCGAGCCCGAGCCGGAGGATGAGCCCGATGCCGGCCCGGTGGACGTCCCCTCCGATGACGTCCCGGAGCCGCCGCTGGCCCTTTATCGCCGCTACCGTCCCGAGACCTTCGACGAGGTGATCGGCCAGGAGCACGTCACCGAGCCCCTCAAGCGCGCGATCCTCAACAACCGCGTCAACCATGCCTACCTGTTCTCGGGTCCGCGGGGGTGCGGCAAGACCACCAGCGCCCGGATCCTCGCCAGAGCCCTCAACTGCGAGAAGGGGCCGACGCCGACCCCGTGCGGGGTCTGCCAGTCCTGCCGCGACCTGGGACGGGGCGGGCCGGGGTCGATCGACGTCATCGAGATCGACGCGGCCTCCCACGGCGGCGTCGACGATGCCCGGGATCTGCGGGAGCGGGCTTTCTTCGCTCCGGTGGCCTCGCGCTACAAGATCTACATCATCGACGAGGCCCACATGGTGACCACGCAGGGCTTCAACGCCATGCTGAAACTGGTCGAGGAGCCTCCGCCGCACGTCAAGTTCATCTTCGCGACGACCGAGCCCGAGAAGGTCATCGGGACGATCCGTTCGCGCACCCATCACTACCCGTTCCGGCTCGTGCCGCCGAAGACGCTGGTCACCTACCTGGAGCAGATCTGCCAGCAGGAGGGCATCGCCGTCGATCACGCGGTGCTTCCCCTGGTCGTGCGGGCCGGCGGCGGGTCGGTGCGCGACTCCCTGTCGGTGCTCGACCAGCTGCTCGGCGGCGCCCAGGCGGACGGCGTCTCCTACGAGCAGGCCGCGGCGCTGCTCGGGTACACCCCCGACGCGCTGCTCGACCAGATCGTCGACGCCTTCGCGGCCGGCGACGCCCACGAGGTCTTCGCCACGATCGACAAGGTGATCGAGGTCGGCCAGGATCCGCGGCGGTTCGCCGAGGACCTGCTGCGCCGGATGCGCGATCTCGTCATCCTCGCGGCGGTTCCCGACGCCTGCACGAGCGGGCTGATCGACGTCTCTCCCGAGCAGGCCGGGCGGCTGTCCCATCAGGTCGCCGGGCTGGGGTCCGGGGAGCTCACCCGGGCGGCCGAGGTGCTGGCCACCGGGCTGACGCAGATGAGGGGGACGACGGCGCCGCGGCTCCATCTGGAGCTCATGTGTTCGCGGATCCTGCTGCCAGGTGCCGACGCCGGTGATCGTGGCTACAGCGCCCGTCTGGAGCGTCTGGAACGTCGGATGGGGATGGGTGACGGCGTGGCGGGCGAGATGCCGGCGGCCCCCGCACCCGTAACGCCTGTTCAGAGTACGGGGTCCGCTGCGCCGGTGGCGTCGGCGGAGACGTCGCAGCCGTCGAGGACCGCCGGGGGTGAGACGCCGCAGTCCCGGTGGCAGGAGTCCCCGCGTCAGGCCTCTCCGCAGCCGCCTCAGGAGCCTGACACCAGCGGCGCCGGAGCGCCGCCTCCGCGGTCCTCCGGGCCGTCCGTGACGTCGCCCCAACAGCCCTCGCAGCCGCGGCGTCGTCCACGGCCCAGCAGCCGTGACTACGCCCCCGGTGGGCAGGGCCCCGAGGCGCGCCGGGATCAGCCGCAGGCCCGACCCCAGGAGAACCGGCCCGAGCAGCCTCGCCAGGACCGGTCCCGGCAGGAGAGTCCGTCGGCTCCCCGGCCCGACGCCGGCCCCCGGCCCCGGGAGCAGGCCTCCGGGCCCGCGCCGTCCGGCCAGGGTCAGGTGGACATCGCGATGGTGCGTCGCGCCTGGCCGCAGGTCCTCGACGTCGTGAGGGGACGGCGGAAGGTGGCCTGGATGGTGCTGTCCCAGTACGCCCAGGTGGTCGAGGTGCACGGACGTTCCGCGACCATCGCCTTCGCCAATCCCGGCGCCCGTCAGATGTTCGAGAGCGGCCCGGACCAGGCGACTCTCCATGACGCGGTGGTGGAGGTGCTGGGCGTCGATCTCACCTTCACTCCGGTGCTCGGCGGCGGGCAGGGGCCCGCCGGTCCCGCTCCGTCGGGGCCCTCCCAGCCGGAACCGTATTCCGCCGGACCCGGGGGAGGCTCCGGGCCCGGATACGGCTCGGAACCCGGCGGCCCGCAGGAGGCCCCTCCGGACCCTTCTGAGCCCGGCCCCGACCAGACCGATCGTGACCGGGCGGTGGACGGACCGGTCGGCGTCGTCGTCGACCCTGCCGGCGGAGTGCCCGTCCCGGCCCGGGACGCGGCCGACCGGGAATCCGTGGCCGCGCGGCCCGATTCGCCCGTTCCGGCCCCTGATTCGACGCCGATCTCCGACGGGGTGCGGGCCAGTGCTCCGTCACCGGCCGGTGTTCCCATGCCGTCTAGTGGACCGAGCCCGTCTAGTGGACCGAGCCCGGCGAGCGGCCCGAGCCCCGCCAGTGCGTCGACCCCGCCCGAGCAGGCCGTCGGCGATCCGGCGGGCGGGAAGGATGCCGGGCCGATCGACGACGCGGCCCACCACGTCATGACCCACCGCTGGTCGGCGCGGGCCAAGGAGAACATCCGCGCGATGTCCCACCGTGTCGATGAGGCGCCGCCCGAGGAGCCGCCGGAGGAGGCCGACTGGACGGATTCGGAGATCGTCGAGGCGCCCCAGCAGTCCCCGGCCCAGCTCATCATGGCCGAGCTCGGCGGCGTGGTGATCGACGACCCGTTGGCGGAGCAGTAGAGGTCTGGGCTGGGTTGTGCCCGACCTGTCGGGTAGTTTCATGAACGCAATGGATGACGACGTCCCCGCGGTGCGCCCGGGGGCTGTGAGGGGAACCGCATGACCACTCCCGAGGGCGGCTTCGACATGAGCGGCTTCGACATGAACGGGCTGCTGGCTCAGGCTCAGGCGATGCAGGCCCAGCTCGCCCAGGCCCAGCAGGAGCTCGCCGCCGCGACCTTCGAGGGCTCGGCCGGCGGCGGTCTGGTGACGGCCACGGTGAGCGGCTCGGGGGAGCTCCAGGCGCTCGTCATCAAGCCTGAGGCGGTCGATCCCGAGGACACCGAGACCCTGTCGGATCTCATCGTCGCCGCGGTCCGCGACGCCTCGGCGAAGGCCGCGGCCAAGCAGGCGTCGCTCGTCCCGAAGATCCCCGGCCTGGGGATGTGAGGCGCTTCGCGCTTGCCCGAGTGTGGAGGGCCGGGCTCGGTCACAGACCCAACCTGTTCGGGGAGGAAGCGAGCGCCTGCGCGAGCGTGGAGGGGCTGGGCTCGGTCACAGACCCGACTCGTTCGGGGAGGAAGCGAGCGCCTGCGCGAGCGTGGAGGGGCTGCCCCTTCCATTGACAGTATTGTCTGGCGGGCGCCGTAGCATTGCTGTGATGGTCGGGGACGGCCATCGGAAGGAGCCCAGATGTACGACGGTCCGCTGCAAGACCTCATCGACGCCCTCTCCCGGCTGCCCGGGATCGGTCCGAAGGGGGCGCAGCGCATCGCGTTCCACATCCTCGACGCATCGCAGGAGGAGGTGGACGCCCTCGCCGACACCCTGCGCGAGGTCAAGGAGAAGGCGAAGTTCTGCTCGGTGTGCTTCAACGTCTCGGCCGACGAGACCTGTCGCTACTGCCGTGACTCCCGGCGCGACCAGTCGGTGATCTGCGTCGTCGAGGAGTCGAAGGACGTCATCGCGGTGGAGCGCACCCGGGAGTTCCGAGGGCTGTATCACGTCCTGGGCGGGGCGATCTCACCGCTGGACGGCAAGGGCCCTGCCGATCTTCACATTCGCGAGCTGTGCACCAGGCTGGCCGACGGCGTCGTCACCGAGGTGATCCTGGCCACGAACCCGAACCTGGAGGGTGAGGCGACGGCCTCCTACCTCTCGCGGCTGCTGACACCGATGGGGGTCAAGGTGTCGCGGCTGGCGTCGGGCCTTCCGGTCGGCGGCGATCTGGAGTACGCCGACGAGGTGACTCTGGGCCGTGCCTTCGAGGGACGTCGCTATGTGAGCGCGGAGCCGGACGCCCGCACCGCCTGAGGATCCCGCGCGAGCGCAGGGGGGTCGTCCCCCTCCTCAACGAATTAGCATTGCTCACATGATCGCAGCATTCAGTCTGGTACCCAGTGGTGGACGGGCCTCCCGCGAGGACGGCGGGGTGGCCGAGGCGGTGGCCGCTGCGGTGAGGGTGATCCGCGAGTCCGGCCTGCCGAACCGCACGAACTCGATGTTCACCGAGATCGAGGGCAGCTGGGACGAGTGCATGGACGTCGTGAAGAGGGCCACCGAGGCGGTCGCCGAGTACGGCACCCGGGTCTCCCTGGTGCTCAAGGCCGACATCCGGCCGGGGCGCACCGGCGAGATGACCGGGAAGCTGGAGCGCCTCGAGGCCGAGATCTCCAAGCAGGCCTGATCTCCGGACGTCCCGGGCCCCTCTGACGGTCTGCTCTCAGACAGCCTCAGGGGCGCGACGTCGTCGCCCGGCACCGACCAGGGGCACCAGGGCGAGCATCACCAGGGCCCCGGCAGGCAGGCAGATCATCGCCCAGCGCAGGGCGACGGCGTCGCCCAGGGCGCCGATGCCGATCGGGAAGAGCATGAAGCCGAGCCGCATCACCCAGGTGGCGATGGTCAGCCCAACCCCGGAGCGCACCCCGGGCAGGCTGTCGGCGACGTTCATGGCCAACGGGATGATGGTGGCCACTCCCCAGCCGGCCGCGGCGAATCCGATCAGGGTGGACGCCGTCGTCGGCCAGGCGATCGCCACCGCCATCCCGATCAGGCAGATCACTGATCCCTGGGCCACCGCGAAGGCCTGACCGAAGCGGTTGATGATGAGGTCCCCGATGAGTCGCCCGGCCGTCTCGGCGACCATGAGGATGGTGAAGCCCATCCCGGCGATGAACGGGGTCGAGTTGAACTGGGCGTCCATGTACAGCGGCGCCCAGGTGGAGCCGCCGATCTCGATGCCACCGGCCAGCGCGCCGAGCAGTCCCAGCCCGACGATGTGGAGCCAGGTGGTGGCCGGCACCCGGGCCCTGCGCTGGTCACCGTCAGAGGTCGAGCGATCGGTTCCGGTGTCGCGGCCCGGCAGCATGAGCGACCACGACAGGGCGCACACCAGGGCCAGGACCACCATGGTGAGGCTCGCCTGAAGGTTGATGTCGACCCGCCACTGGGCCATCGCCGATCCGATGAATCCGCCGAGCACCGCCCCCACCGACCACCAGCCGTGGAAGGTGTTGATGATGGAGCGTTTGTACATCTCCTGGACGCGCAGCGCCTGGTAGTTCATCGCGGTGTCGGTGACGGCGTCGAAGGCGCTCATCGCGATCATCGCCACGAAGACCCAGCCCACGTGGGGGGCGTTGGCCATCAGCAGCAGCCCGGCCGTCGACAGGATCTGCGGCCAGGCCGCGACATTGCGCGATCCGAACCGGGACATGAGCCGGGCGGTCGCCAGTCCCAGGGCCAGCCCGCCGATCGGCCCGATCCCCACAGCCAGGCCCCACAGGGTCTGGGAGGCGCCCAGATCCGCCTTGATCTCGGGGTACCGGGGGATCAGGGAGGCGAAGGTGAGCCCGTTGGTGGCGAAGAGCATCAGGGTGCCCATCCTGGCTCTCACCGCCTGACGGGGAGGGGCGAAACGGGTGGCGGAGGCGGCGGATGTCACAGCGCTCCAGCCTACGGCCTCATCGCGGGCCCGCACCCCGCCGGGATTGGCAAGAAATCGTTCCAGAAGCCCTCGGACGGCCTCGACGACCCCGGATGAGGGGTTCTGGACCCAGAAATTGTCGCCCCCGAGGGCGAGGAGGCCTCAGAACTGCTCGATGTACTCCTCGGTCGGCCCCAGATCGGGGTGCTGCCTCATCTCGACCGAGTCACCGAGGTGCTCGGTCTCCAGGACGGTGACAGTGTTGGAGCCCGGATGCAGCAGCGGGGCGGGGCAGTAGAGGCTGCGCTGCGGCCCGCGCTCGTCATAGCGTCCCAGCAGGAAGCCGTTGATCCAGCAGTACCCCCGGCCCGATCCGGGAAGCATGAGGTGCGTGTCGGCGGGCTCCTCGACGCTCCATGACGCGGTGGCGAATCCGGTGCCCTCGTTGTTGACGTCGTCGCCCGCGGCCATCGCCCGGGCCAGTTCCAGGTCTCCCCAGTCCTGCAGGGGCACCGCGCGGTTCCACCAGCCGTGAATCATCCGGCGCTCCACCATGACCGGCCCCAGGAGCCCCTTCGGGGCGCCCAGCAGGGGCCCGTAGTTGATCCGTCCGTAGGCCTCCACGATGAGGAGCAGGTCGACCCGGCGCCCGTGGCCCTCGACGGTGATCTGGCCCGGCCCCTCCAGCGCGCCGACCCGCTCCCCGTCGACGAAGACGACGGCGCGATCGGCCAGGTCGGTGATCCGCAGCGTCACCGGGCCGTGGGGCAGCACCGGGCGGGCGCGGTGCACCGAGATCCCGGCGTCGAGGCGCAGCTGCTCGAAGGAGGCCGGGGCGGGCGTCCGAGGGGTCGGGATGCCGTTGGCCATCAGGCCGGGCAGCAGGCCCGCAGCGGGGGTCAGCGGCACCGAGGTCTCGGGCAGGAATCGAGGTTCGGTGGAGAGCAGCGGCCCGGTGGCTCCCAACAGCTCCCGGAAGGCGTGGAACTTCGGGGTGAGGCGTCCGTCCTCGGCGATCGGCGCGTCCGAGTCGTAGCTGGTCACCGTGGGCTGGATCTTCCCGTTGTCCTCGTTGGATCCCGCCCACAGCCCGAAGTTGGTGCCGCCGTGAGCCATGTAGATGCTCACCGAACCGGCGTCGAGGATCTCGGAGAGTGCCGCGGTTGCCGAATCGGCGCTGCGGACGTGGTGCTTCTCGCCCCAGTGGTCGAACCATCCGTCCCAGAACTCGGCGGCCAGGAAGGGTTCGCCGGGCCGTCGGGATTGCTGGAGCTCCCGGGCCGCCCGGGCCCCCGAGCCGAGGGTCACGGCGGCCAGGGTGCCGTCGAGGGTGCCGCCGTCGAGCATGAGTTCGGTGGGTCCGTCGGCGGTGAACAGCAGTTCGGTGACGCCCCTCTCCACCAGGGCGGTGCGCAGCCAGGTGAGGTAGGCGGCGTCATCGCCGTAGGAGCCGTACTCGTTCTCAACCTGGACGGCGACCACCGGGCCGCCGTGGCAGGCCTGGAGGGCGGCGATCCGGGGGATGAGGTCGTCGAACCATCGGGCGACCCGTCTGGTGAATCCGGGGTCGCTGCTGCGCGGCACCAGCGGGCGGCGGCCGACGCCGTTCTCCGAGGCGGTGCGGCGGGTGAGCCAGCTCGGCAGGCCGCCGTTGGACCATTCGGCGCAGATGAAGGGGCCGGGCCTCACGATGACGTCGAGCCCCTCCTCGCCGGCCATCCCGATGAACCTCTCGACGTCGCACCAGCCGTCGAAGGTGGCCGGGCGGCCCTCCTGCGGTTGGTGGAAGTTCCAGGCGACATAGGTGTCGAGGGTGTTGAGCCCCATGTCGACGAGCCTGCGCAGCCGGTCGCGCCACTGGCCGGGGTGGACGCGGAAGTAGTGCATGGATCCGGACATGATCCGGTGGGGGACGCCGGCGCGGGTGAGCACACCGTTGTCGGTGACGCGCAGCAGTGCGCCGTCAGCCCTGATCAGGGCGGCATTTTCGGCCATGGCCGAAGGATAGGCGATCGGACGGCGTCGCCTCCTTGACGGACACATACCGGGTATGCCAGGATCGAACACATACTAGATATGTATCCGAGGCATATCGACCCGGCATCCGGCCTCCGCGAAGGCGCACGGTCGGCATGACAAGGGAGGGACGATGTCCATCAGATTCGCGATCCTGGCCCTGCTCGATGAGCGGGCGAGCTACGGATATGAGATCAAGGCGGAGTTCGACCGTCGGACGAACCGGACGTGGCCGCTCAATATCGGGCAGGTCTACACGACTCTCGACCGCCTCGAGCGCGACCAGCTGGTTTCGCGGGGCTCTGAGAACGCCGAGGGCCGGGTCATGTACGAGATCACCCCGGGAGGGTCCCGGGCGGTCTCCGACTGGTTCGCCTCGGTGATACCGGACAATCCCCAGCGCGACGAGCTGGCCATCAAGATCGCCATGGCCGCGACCCGGCCCGGCTGCGACGTCGGGGCGATCATCCAGAATCAGCGTCGCGAGTCGATGAGAGCCCTGCAGAACCACCATCAGGCGCTGCGCGGCATCGACGAGGAGGACCTCGCCGGCGAGCTGGTGATCCAGAGCCTCATCTACTCCTCCGAGGCACAGATCCGCTGGCTCGACCACTGCGAGACCGCCGCGCTGCGCGCCTCCCGCAGCGCATCCCGGGGCGCCGGGGGACCTGGGGGCGCTGGAACACCGCGGGCAACCGGTGCCGACGCGGCCGCACCGGCAGGGAAGCGGGCCACCGGGACCACCAGGGACGCGCGATGACCGCCCCGGTGAGGGCCGCCGACCGGCCCGAGGCCCCGGCGGGGCGCACTGTCCTGTCCCTGGACCACGTGAGCCGCACCTTCGAGGCCGGATCCCAGCCCGTCCACGCCCTGAGCGATGTCTGCATCGGCGTCGACCCCGGGGCCTTCATCTCGGTGATGGGGCCCTCCGGGTCGGGCAAATCCACCCTGCTGGCGCTGGCCGGCGGCCTCGACCAGCCGACCGCCGGAGCGGTGTCGGTGTGCGGGCAGCCCCTGGCCGGCCTGTCCCGGGACGACTTGGCGAGGATCAGACGCCGTCAGCTCGGCTTCGTCTTCCAGGACTTCAATCTCGTCTCGACCCTCACCGCCCTGGAGAATGTCGCCCTTCCCCTGGAACTGGACGGGGTGGGGGCCCGCCAGGCCAGGACGGTAGCCGAGGAGGCCCTGGACCGGGTGGGGCTGCCCGAACTGGGAGACCGCTTCATCGAGGAGATGTCCGGAGGTCAGCAGCAGCGGGTCGCGATCGGGCGGGCCATCGTCGGCGACCGGCGCCTGCTGTTGGCCGACGAGCCCACCGGGGCGCTCGACTCGGCCACCGGAGACGAGATCATGGCGCTCATCCGGAAACTGGCCGACGAGGGCGTCGCCGTGGTGCTGGTCACCCATGAGGCCCGCCACGCCGCATGGGCCGACCGCGTCGTCTTCCTGCGCGACGGCAGGCTCGTCGACGAGTCCGAGTCCGAGTCCGACCCGATGAGCCTGCTGGCCGAGGGTCCGCGCCGGGGGAGCTGGTGATGCACCGCCGTGCCCTCCCGGCCGGGCGTCCGGGCGCGGCGCAGGGACGGGGACGCGCCTCCCGGCGACTGGTGGTGAGGCTGGCCCGCCGCGACATCGCCCGGCACCGGGCCCGGGCAGTCCTGGTCATGGTGCTTGTAGCGCTCCCCGTGGCGATGATCTGCGGGCTGGCGGTGATCTGGAATCTCACCGGCAGCACCGTCGACGACTACGTCGAGCAGCAGTTCGGCGACGCGGACGTCATCGTTGCCCCGCTGAGCGACTGGGACGGGCACTGCCGCCAGATCAGTCTGGGCGACGGATCCTGCGCAGACGGGTCCAAGAAGCTGTCGGCGGCAGACGCCGCCCGGCAGAAGGCCACCCTGGCAACCGTCCGGATTCCCGGCGACACCCTTCACCCGGTACGCACCAAGGGGGTCACCGCGCACTGGAAGGGGCTCGACGTCGACGCCCAGGTCACCGGGGCCGACCAGCTGAGGCTGCGCACCCAGCAGATCTCCCTTCCCAAGGGCGCCACGGCGATGCCCGGTGCCCACGAGATCTGGATCAATGCGGAGGCGGCCCACCGCTACGGATGGGATGTGGGTGCCACAGTGCAGGTCTCCGGGGCCACCTACCGGGTCACGGGCCTGGTGCGTGCCGCCTCCTGGCCCGCGGTGCAGATCTGGGTGGGCCCCGATCATCCGCTGGCCGCCGGGGGAGACCTCACCTGGTACGGCACCGGCCCCACGCCGTCGTCGGTCCGGGTCAAGGGCCTCAACGACGAGGGCCTGGGGGTTATGGATCGCGCCGGCTACCGGACGGTGCAGATGGCCGGGACCGCAACTGAGGAGACGACCAGGATCGCCGTCGCCTTCGCCATCGGAGCCCTGGCCGCCCTGGTGACTGCCACCATCGCCGGGGCCGCCTTCGCCATCGGGGCCCGGCAGCAGCGCCGCGGCCTGGCCCGCGGTGCAGATCTGGGTGGGCCCCGATCTGCACCCG
>OMJG01001025.1_pt1 | contig 17813 bp, 16 predicted proteins | sample 1646431 | NCBI WGS metagenome assembly OMJG01 (sample SAMN03771674, study PRJEB25209) | food metagenome | isolation source: Cotija cheese | place: Mexico:Jalisco,Michoacan | collected 2011-12-12
CGGAGCCTCCGGCGGCGACGTCGGACCGGCCGGCCCGCCGTCGATCCGCAGGATCCGGGTCGGCTCCTCGGGGGTCGGCTGGTGGTGGGGTTCAGTCAAGGCCGAGGAACCCTTCGATGCCGAGGGTGAGCCCGGGGTGGGTGGGCACCTGGCGGACGCCCAGCAGCACCCCGGCCATGAAGGACACGCGATTCATGGAGTCGTGACGGATGGTGAGCACCTCCCCCAGGGCGCCGAGCTGGACCTCCTGGTGGGCGACATATCCGGGAAGCCGGACGGAGTGGACGTGGATTCCGTCGACGTCGGCCCCACGGGCCCCGTCGAGCTCCTGGACGGTGGCGTCGGGGACGGCCCCCAGGCCGGCCGCGGAGCGGGCCTCGGCGATCTTCCTGGCCGTCGTGACCGCGGTGCCGGAGGGGGCGTCGGCCTTGTTGGCGTGGTGCAGCTCGATGATCTCGGCCGACTCGTAGAAGCGGGCGGCCTCCTGGGCGAAGTGCATCATGAGCACCGCGCCGATGCCGAAGTTGGGCGCCACCAGGCAGCCGGTGCCCGGGTGCCCGGCCAGAAGGGCGCGCAGCTCCTCGTACCGCTCGTCGGTGAAGCCGGTGGTGCCGACGACGGTGTGGATGCCGTGATCGATGGCCCAGGACAGGTTGTCCATGACGGTGTCGGGCCGGGTGAAGTCGACGATGACTTCGGCGTCCTCCAGCGGGCTGCGGTCCTCCCCGGCGTCGACCCCGGCGACGAGTTCCATGTCCTCGGCCCCCTCGACGGCCCGGCACACCTCGCTGCCCATCCGACCCCTGGCACCGAACACGCCGACCTTGATCATGCTTCGTCCTTCCGTGATGACTGCTGCGACCCAGAGTACAGAGAGCGGCCCCCGTCCGTTACCGGACGGGGGCCGCTGGAAGAGCTCGCCTCAGCGGAGGATCACTCCTCCCCCTCATCCTTCGCGAGGACCAGGGAGAGCTTGCCGCGGTCGTCGATCTCGGCGATCTCGACCTGGAGCTTCTGGCCCACGTTGACGACGTCCTCGACGGCGTCGACGCGCTTGCCGTCGTTCAGCTCGCGCATCTTGGAGATGTGCAGCAGGCCGTCCTTGCCGGGCAGCAGGGAGATGAAGGCCCCGAAGCTGGTCGTCTTGACGACGGTGCCCAGGTAGCGCTCGCCCACCTCGGGCATCTGCGGGTTGGCGATGGCGTTGACCAGGGTGCGGGCGGCCTCGGCCGACTCGCCGTCGGCGGCACCGATGAAGATCGTGCCGTCGTCCTGCACCGAGATGTTGGCCCCGGTGTCCTCCTGCATCTGGTTGATCATCTTGCCCTTGGGCCCAATGACCTCGCCGATCTTGTCGACCGGGATATGCACGGTGAGGATGCGCGGCGCGGTCGGAGCCATCTCGTCGGGCTCGTCAATGGCGTCGTTCATCACCTCGAGGATCGCGGTGCGAGCCTCCTTGGCCTGGGTGAGCGCACCGGCCAGCACCTCGGCGGGGATGCCGTCGAGCTTGGTGTCGAGCTGCAGGGCGGTGACGAACTCGCTGGTACCGGCGACCTTGAAGTCCATATCGCCGAGGGCGTCCTCGGCCCCCAGGATGTCGGTCAGGGCCAGGTACTTGGTGCTGCCGTCCTCGTTCTTCTCGCTCATCAGGCCCATCGCGATGCCCGCCACCGAGGCGCGCAGCGGCACGCCGGCGTTGAGCAGGGCCATGGTCGAGGCGCACACCGAACCCATCGAGGTGGACCCGTTGGAGCCGATGGCCTCGGAGACCTGACGGATCGCGTAGGGGAACTCGTCGCGGTCGGGCAGCACCGGGATGAGGGCGCGCTCGGCGAGGTTGCCGTGACCCACCTCGCGGCGCTTCGGGGAGCCGACCCGGCCGGTCTCACCGGTCGAGTAGGGCGGCATGTTGTAGTTGTGCATGTAGCGGCGGGTCTTCTCCGGGGAGAGGGTGTCCAGCTTCTGCTCCATGTCGAGCATATTGAGGGTGGTGATGCCCAGGATCTGGGTCTCGCCCCGCTGGAACAGCGCCGAGCCGTGCACCCTCGGGATGATGCCGGCCTCGGCCGACAGGGTCCGGATGTCGCGGGGGCCGCGGCCGTCGATGCGGATGCCGTCGTCCAGGACGCGCTTGCGCACGATCTTCTTCATCATGGCCTTGAAGGCGCCGGAGACCTCGGTCTCACGACCGGGGAACTGCTCGGCGAGCTCGGCCTTGATGCGGGTCTTGAGCTCGGACTCGGCGTCCTGACGCTCCAGCTTCGCCGCAATCTGCTCGATCCTCGACAGCTCGTCGTGGCCCTTGGCCTCGACGGCCTCGTAGACGTCGTCCTGGTAGTCCTTGAAGACCGGGAAGTCGTAGGTCTCCTTGGGCAGCTTGGCGGCCAGCGCCGCCTGGGCGTCACACAGCACCTTGATGAAGGGCTTCGCGGCCTCCAGACCGGTGGCCACGACCTCCTCGGTGGGGGCGGTGCGCCCGGAGCGCACGAGGTTCCAGGTGGCCGGGGTGGACTCGGCCTCGACCATCATGATCGCGACGTCGCCGTCGGCCAGCACGCGGCCGGCCACGACCATGTCGAAGGTCGACTCCTTGCGCTGCTCGACGTCGGGGAAGCAGATCCACTGATCGCCGATGAGGGCCATCCGCACGCCGCCGATGGGCCCGGAGAAGGGCAGGCCGGCGATCTGGGTGGACATCGACGCGGCGTTGATCGCGACGACGTCGTAGTAGACCGAGGGGTTGAGGGCCAGCACGGTGACGACGACCTGCACCTCGTTGCGCAGTCCCTTGACGAAGGACGGGCGCAGCGGGCGGTCGATGAGACGGCAGGCCAGGATGGCGTTCTCCGAGGGGCGGCCCTCACGGCGGAAGAACGAGCCGGGGATGCGCCCGGCGGCGTACATGCGCTCCTCGACGTCAACCGTCAGCGGGAAGAAGTCGATGGAGTCGCGGGGGGTCTTGGCGGCGGTGGTGGCCGACAGCAGCATGGTGTCGCCGTCCAGGTAGACGGCCGAGGAGCCGTCCGCCTGCTGGGCCAGCAGGCCCGCTTCGAAACGGACAACGTGCTTTCCGAATGAGCCGTTGTCGATGACTGCCTCGGTGAATTCGAGACCGGGTCCCTCCATGTGGGGATTCCTTTCAGGTGGCGCCGCCGCCCCCGTGGCACACGGGTTCTCATCGCCGCGATGCGCAGAGCCGGTACTGGTCCGGTACTGCGGGAGCGATAGTGAAGCGTCGTCGTGTGCATCGTCGTACCGACCGGATCTCGCGCCGGTCTTCGATCGAAGCCATCGGGGATTGCGCACCCGGTGGCCACTACCGAGGACCGAAACATGCGGTCGGTGTGGGCGGCGGCGGTCCATTCGTATAGATGTTCCTATTACTTGCAGCGCAATCCTACTCGATCAGCCGCGAATTCCCGAAATGCGCGCACCATGACGCGGCCAGGGCCGCCTCCCGGAGGGAGACGGCCCTGGCGATCGGGTCTTGGGGACGCGGCCTCAGCGGCGCAGTCCGAGCCTGGCGATCAGCGCGCGGTAGTGATCGATGTCGGTCTTGGCGACATAGTTCAGCAGACGACGGCGCTGGCCGATCATGAGCATCAGGCCACGCTGGGAGTGGTGATCTCCCTTGTGCGACTTGAGGTGCTCGGTGAGATCGGCGATCCGACGGCTCAGCAGCGCGACCTGGACATCGGGAGAACCGGTGTCACCAGGATGGGTCGCGTACTCCTCGACGATCTTCTTCTTCTCAGCAGCATCCATGTGGTGCTCCTCCCTGTCCGTTGCGCGGCGTCCCCGATGCCCCTTGTGGCTGGGAACTCTTACAAGGCCGCGGCCGATCTGACGGCAACCGGGACAGAATATCAGGGCGACGACTCCGGGCGCGAATCCCCTCAGAGTCCGGGGCCATCCGCCAGGACGTCACGACAGGCCTCGACGTCGTGGGACATCTGCCGGATCAGCGGCTCGCGTCCCTCGTACTTCACCTGACCGCGCAACCGGTCGACGAACTCCACGGTGATCTCGACGCCGTAGAGATCCAGATCGGTGCGGTCCAGAACGTAGGACTCGATGCGCTGCTCCAGGCCGTCGAAGGTCGGGTTGCTGCCCACCGAGATCGCCGCCGGCAGCCGTTCGCCGGCCTCCGGCCCGGACTCCGGGGTGAGCCATCCGGCGTAGACGCCGTCCGCCGGCACCGCGTACTGGGCGCCGAGCACGAGGTTGGCGGTCGGGAAGCCGAGCTCCCGGCCCCGCTGATCACCCATCACCACGACCTGGTGGACGTCGAAATCACGGCCCAGATGGTCGGCTGCCTGACGCATCTTCCCCTCGGCGATGGCGGCACGGATGAGCGTGGAGGATGTGGAGCTGCCCTTGACGTGCAGCAGCTGCAGGGAGTTGACGTCGAATCGCCCCTCCCCCATCCGGGCCAGCGTCTCGGGGGTGCCCAGGGCCCGGTGACCGAAGCGGAAGTTCCGGCCGACGACGACGTGCGCGGGATTGAGGGGGTTGATGACCCGCTCGACGAACCGTTCGGGAGACCAGTTGGCCAGCTCCCGGGTGAAGCGGACCACCCGCACCTGGCTGGCCCCGGCCTGCTCGAGGAGCTCGATGCGCCGCTCCAGACTGCACAGCAGCAGGGGCTCGCGGCCCGGCGTCAGGACCGACGCCGGATGAGGCCAGAAGGTGACGACCACCAGCGGCAGGTCGGGATCGAGGGCCCTGGCCCTCTCGATGACCTCCCGGTGCCCGCGATGGACGCCGTCGAAGTTCCCGATGACGACAGTCGACCGGTCGGGCGTGGCTGGGGTGTTCAGCGTCGGTGACACGTTCGGATTGTAGGCACGATCTGGAAGGACGGGGGGACGACCCCCTGCGACCCCCGGGCGGAGACACCCCGCGAATCGGGTCCGCGTCGCCGGCCACAGTCTCAAAATATAGCAGTTGCTATAATTGGGCTGTGTCCAGAACCTTGTCTGAGATCGCCAGACACACTGACTTCGTGATTGCCCGAAGCCGGGCCGAACTCGAGCACGCGGTGCGCCAGGCATACCGGGAGGGGATGTCGCAGGCGCGGATCGCCCAGGAGACCGGTCGCAGTCAACCCGAGGTGTCGCGCCTGATCCATTTTCATGGAACATCGCCCCTGGCACGGAGGCTCAGGGCCAACGCCAAGCAGGTCACACAGATCATCGGCGAGTCAGGGGGCAGGGACGTGCGAGTGTTCGGATCACTCGCCACTGCCCATGACACACCGGACTCGGATGTCGACCTCCTGTTCACGATGGACAGGCCACTCAGCCTCATGCAGATCTCAGCCCTGGAGAACCGAATAGCGACCCTCCTGGACTCGAAAGTGGATCTCGTCCCTGAATCGGCACTGCGCCCGGACCTGCGAGAGCGGATCGTCTCCGAGGCGATCCCGCTGTGAGCAGGACATCCGTTGAGATCCTGAGCGACGCCCCTCTTCCATCTCAGGAAGGCGGAGGACTACGCGAAAAACGATCTGGACGATCAGCTGGTGATCGACGCCGCATGCATGCGGCTGTCCGCAGGTGTCGAGGCCCTGTCAGCCCTCGCCCCCTCCACAAGGGACCGGATCTTCGGCGGCGACTGGCCACTCATGTGGGGAATGCGGAACAGGATTGCCCACGGATACCTGCTGGTCAGCCCAGAGATTGTCCGCCGGACTCTCGCCGCCGACGTCCCCGTTATCATCGCCCGGATCGAAGCAGCTCTCGGCCGACCGGACCCAGCGACCTGACGAAGCCTGCGTCGACCGCCCCGCCCTCACACCAGCACGGCAACCGCCCGTGACCAGCCGGGGCGCTCGGCATCGGGCCGGTACAGGGCCAGGAGCTCCCCGGTGGCCGCCGAGATCATCGCCGTCGGATCGGCGGGGACGACGATCTCCAGTCTCTTCCCGACCCGCAGGTCGGCCTCCTGGGCGGCGTCCAGCACGACCACCGGGAAACTGAGACGGGCGGCGTCGGCCATCGTCATGAGACGCGGACGGGCGGCGTCCTCGGCCAGATCGACGGGCACCTCACCCAGGGCATAGGGCCCGATCCGGGTGCGTCGCAGGGCGGTCAGATGGCCGCCGACCCCCAGCGCCTCCCCCAGATCCCGTGCCAGGGCGCGCACATAGGTGCCCGACGAGCAGGTCACCTCGACATCGACGTCGACCGCCTGCCCGTCGTGGCGCATTCCGACCGCCTCGAACCGCGACACCGTCACCGGCCTGGGCTCCAGCACCACGTCCTCGCCGGCGCGCACCCTCTTGTACGCCCGCTGCCCGTTCACCTTGATGGCGCTCACGGCGGTCGGCACCTGGAGGATGTCGCCCCTCAGCGGAGCCATGGCCTCGCCGATGCCGGCCTCGGTCAGTCCCGAGGCGTCCTCGGCCGCCAGGACGTCTCCCTCGGCGTCATCGGTGACCGTGGTGACGCCGAGCCGGATCGTCGCGGTGTAGTCCTTGTCGTGGAGGGCCAGGTGGCCCAGCAGCCGGGTGGCCCGGCCCACCCCCACCACGAGCACCCCGGTGGCCATCGGGTCCAGGGTCCCGGCGTGGCCCACCTTGCGGGTGCCGAGCAGCCGGCGCACCCGGGCGACCACCTGATGGGAGGTCCAGCCCTGGGGTTTGTCGACGATCAGCAGGCCCGATTCCATGAGCCGCATTCTCGCCCATCACGGCCCTGCCGGGCCACCCGGGCGGCTGGTCCGGACTCTTTCCGCACTCCCGAAAAGCCCTGCATCAATGAGGCGCTGACTTCAGCGGGCGGCGCTGTTACGTTCATGGCGTCCAGCAACGACAGCGGTGCCGGAGGGAGGATTCCATGAACCGCGAGACCCATATCTTGCGTCACCTGGAGACCGCCCTGGCGGCGACCCCGGACGGCCTGGCGGCCCAGCTCGACCTGGGCACCCGGAGCATCGTGAACGCCGTCGCGCGACTCGACGCGATGCTCGGCACCGCAGCCTCGGTACGTCTGGTCGACGGCCGCTACCGGCTCTACATCCTCGACGCGCGCCGCTACGGCGAGATCCGCCAGGCCCTGCTGGACGCCGACGAGTCCCTCAATGACCCGGCTCACCGGCGGGCCCTGATCTACCGGGCGCTGCTGCGGGCCGCCGGCCCGGTGCGGATCGGCGACCTGGCCTCCCGCCTGTCGGTCTCGCGGACCACCGCCACCACCGACCTGGCGGCGCTCCGGGAGACTCTGGCCGGCCACGACGTCACCATCACCGGCCGCACCAACAGCGGCGTTCGTCTGGAGGGCTCCGAACTGGATCTGCGGATGGCCGGGCTCACCCACTTCGCCGAGGTGCTGTGCGACCACTACCCGCTGGGCGATGAGATCGCCGAGACCGTTGCCTCGATATGCACCTCCCGTCACCTCAACCGATCCTCCCGGCACACCGTGCTCCGCTGGCTGACAATGCTCCTCGACCGCTACCTCTCGGGCCATCCGCTGACAGAGCTGCCGCCCGAGTTCTCCGAGTTGGAGGGGACCCCGGCCCACGACTTCGCCGCCGAGCTCCTCGCCGGCATCTCCCCCCTGGTGAGGATCGACCCACCGCCCACCGAGCAGCTCTTCATGGCGATGGCGGTAGCGGGCATGCGCACCCCCGACGATCAGGAGGGTCGCCAGCTCTTCCCCGCCGACGAGGACGTGCCCGCCCTGGTGGACGCCATCTTCGACCGCATCACCGAGGTGATGGGCCTGCAGGTGGAGGCCGCCGAGCTGGCCGACGAGTTCGCCCACCACCTCACCTTCATGCTCAGCCGGATGCGGTTCAGGATCCACCTCGACGACGACGCGGTCGCCGACATCCGCGACCAGTACCCGGTGGCGCACCGGATGGCCGAGATCAGCCGCCAGGTGCTCGAGGAGAGGACCGGCCTGCGGATCACCGACTCCGAGGTCGGCCTGCTCGCCGGATACCACCAGGTCTTCCTCGACCACCACGAGCGCTCCCGCCGGACCCACCTCAGGGTCGCTGTGGTGACCTCGGCGGGGCGAGTCTCAGGACACCTGCTGCGCATCCAGCTCGCCAGGATCCTGCCCGAGGGCACCCGCTACGTCATGATGTCGGCCGACCAGCTCGACGACGACGCCCTGACGGCCGCCGACCTGGTCGTCTCCACCCCCGGGGCGCTGGCCGGAACCGGAGGCGCCCTCACCTCGCCCGTCGTGGAGCTCGGCGCGGTCTTCGACCGCGATGAGCTGGTCAACCAGCTCTCCCGGGTCCGGCTCCACCGCTACGCGGACCTCAACCTTGCAGGGGCGGGGTCCTCGCTGCTGGTCTCCATGCTCGACGCCGACCGGTTCATGTCCCTGCCCCCCGGCACCGACTACCACCGGGCCACCGCAGCGCTCATCGACCGGCTCGAGGAGCTGGGCCTGGTCGGCGAATCCTTCCGGGAGGCCCTGCGCCGCCGCGAACGCGACTCCTCGATGCTGCTGGACGAACTGGTGGGATTCCCCCACGCCACGGTGCCCGGCGCCGAGCGTGTCGTCCTGGCGATGGGCGTCATCCCCCGGCACATCGATGAGCCCGGGGTCCGGGCGGTGTTCGTCATGGGCGTGCCCGACAAGCAGGACTACGACGACACCATCCTCATCGACGTCTACGACGAGATCATCCGCCTCGCCTCCGACCGCGCCCTCATCACCTCACTGAGCCGCGTCACCAGCCACGAGCAGCTGTTCTGGTTCATGGCCGACCATCCCACCCGCAGGAACACCTGACAGGAGACACCGTGTTCTGGACCATCCTGGCGGCCGTGGCCGTCATCTACGCCGCCAACACCGTTCTGTCGATGCGGCAGATGAAGCACTTCTCGACGACCTACTCCGCGCTGCGACGCCGCGGCCGGGTGGCCATCGGAAAGCAGAAGAACGCATTCACCTCGGGGGCCATCGTGATGTTCCTCATCGACGCCGAGGGTCGTGTCGTCACCGGGCGCGTCATGACCGGGATCACCGTGTGGACCCGGTTCAAGGATCTCGACGCCTTCGACGGCCTGGCGGTCGGCGACCTGGACCCGGCATCGGCCCGCCTGTCGGCCAGCACTCGCAGGGCGGTGGCCAACGCCCGCGACAACTACCTCACCGTCGAGGCGGGAGGCGTGCCCGTCGAACCGCCGACTCCGCTGATGAAGGTCATCAACCGGGTCGACTCCAAGGTCGGGCGGGCACATTCTCCGGCCGCCCCCGGGACCAGCCGCAGGACTGTGCGCCGACGGGGCTCACTGGCCGGCTGACCCACCCACCGACACGCATCGACGCCGGTGCGTCGGGTGAGTGCGCCCTTCTCCCCTCGCTGCAGGGCCGACCGGCGCGCAACGCACCCACAGGAAACACACCCACAAGAAAGGAGAGGACCATGAACTACGTGGTCAAGGCCGCCGAATGGTTCGTCGGCCTGTTCCAGGAAGGTGCCAAGACCTTCATCGACTGGATGGGCAGCATCGTGCCCCTGGTGCTCATGCTGCTCATCGCCATGAACTCGCTCATCCAGCTCATCGGCGAGGACCGGATCAACAAGTTCGCGGAGAAGGCCGGCGGCAACATCGTCAGCCGCTACCTCCTGCTGCCCTTCCTCGGCTCGTTCATGCTGTGCAACCCGATGGTCCACTCGCTGGGCCGCTTCCTCCCGGAGCGCTACAAGCCCAGCTACTTCGCCTCGGCGGCCCAGTTCTGCCACACCAGCAACGGCATCTTCCCGCACATCAACCCGGCGGAGCTGTTCATCTGGCTCGGCATCGCCCAGGGCATCACCAAGGCCGGCCTGCCGACCGGCCCGCTGGCCATCAGGTACCTGCTGGTCGGGCTCGTGCTCAACTTCGTCGGCGGCTGGATCACCGACCTCACGACCCGATACGTCAGCAAGCAGCAGGGAGTCACCCTGCCCCGGACCATGGACGGCGAGATCGTCCACGCCAACAAGCTCGTGGAGGCCTGAGACCATGTCCGAGTCCATGCGCGAATTCCACTCCGTGACCGTCTCGAAGGGATCCGGCGGCTACGGCGGTCCCCTCACCCTCACCCCCACCCCGGAGAAGGACAAGCTCGTCTACATCGTCGGCGGCGGGATGCGCCCGCCGGTGGTCGACCGGATCGCCGAACTCACCGGGGCGGAGCCCGTCAACGGTTTCAACACCTCGGTGCCGGACGACCAGATGATGGCCGTCATCATCGACTGCGGGGGCACCCTGCGCTGCGGGATCTACCCGCGCAAGGGCATCCCCACCATCAACGTCATGCCGACCGGCAAGACCGGCCCGCTGGCCCAGTACATCAACGAGTCCATCTATGTCTCGGCGGTCGACGTCGACCAGGTCGCCCTGGCCGGGGACGCCGCCATGACGGCACCGACCGCCCAGCCCGTCCAGGCCGCCCCCGCGGCCCAGGGGGACTCCGCCGAGTCAGGCACCAGGGCGGGCACTGCCGGCACCGTGCAGGGCCAGTGGTCCACCGACAAGAAGATCTCGGAGACCGTCGCCCAGAAGAAGAACAAGACCCTGATGGAGAAGATCGGCCTGGGCGCCGGCCACGTCATCGCGGCCTTCTACCAGGCCGCGCGCGACGCCGTCCAGGCCATGCTCACCACAGTGATCCCCTTCATGGGATTCGTGGCCATGCTGATCGGCATCATCAACGCCTCGGGATTCGGCAACTGGTTCACCAAGCTGCTGACGCCGCTGGCCGGGTCGGGCATCGGACTCATCGTGCTGGGACTCATCTGCTCCCTGCCCTTCCTCTCCCCCCTGCTGGGCCCCGGCGCGGTGATCGGCCAGATCATCGGCACCCTCATCGGCGTGGAGATCGGCAAGGGCAACATCCATCCGAGCCTCGCCCTGCCCGCCCTGTTCGCCATCAACACCCAGAACGCCTGCGACTTCATCCCGGTCGGTCTCGGCCTGGCCGAGGCCAAGGCCGAGACGGTCGAGGTGGGAGTGCCGTCGGTGCTGTACTCGCGCTTCCTCAACGGCGCACCACGGGTGGCCATCGCCTGGCTGGCCAGTATCGGCCTGTACTCCACGACTTCCTGACATCATCTGAGACACGACGAGAATTCGGAGCTTCCATGACCGTCATCTACGCCAACACCGTCCGTTCCGTGGGCCCCGAGGCCGCCTCCTTCCTGGCCGAGCGGATGCTCGTGACCTTCGGCGACCAGGCCCCCGAGGAGCTGAGGGATTTCTGCTACGCGCTGCCCCCCGCCACCAGCACCGGCGCCATCTCGGTGGGCGATGCCCTGGTGCTGGACGGCGCACGGTATCCGATCACTGCGATCGGCGACGTCGCCCAGAAGAATCTGGACGCCCTGGGCCACGTCACCCTGGTGTTCGACGGAGCCGCCGAGCCCCGGCTGTCCGGTGCCATTCACGTGAGCGCGCAGGCCGCGCTCCCGACGCTGCGCCAGGGCAGCACGATCGCGGTGGAGTCGGCGTGATCCGACTCTCCCTGCGGATCGGGCACCCGGCCGGGATCCATGCCCGCATCGCCGCCCAGGCGGTGCTGCGGGCCTCCCGGTTCAGCTCCAGCGTGTTCATCCGCACCTCCCGCGGGACCGCCAGCCTCACCAGGCTGGCGGACCTGCTGGGGCTCGACGTCAACCACGGCGAGACCGTCGAGCTGCTGGCCGACGGCCCCGACGAGGCCGAGGCCCTCACCGACATCGGCGCCTTCCTGAGAGCCGAACCCGATCCCACGAATCCGCGAAGGACATTGACATGAGTGACGAGATCATCGCAGCAGCCCTGGCAGGAGCAGGCGACACCGACGTCGTCGAGGTCGGCCGCGGCATCCTGGCCCGCACCGGCACCATCATCGCCGACGCCCTGGCCGAACAGGCCGACGGAAGCACGGCGCCGGTCCTGATCGTCGCCGACGCATTGACCTGGCGCGCCGCCGGCAGGACGGTCGCCGAGTCCCTCGAGATCGCCGGCGTGCCAATGACCCAGCCGTACATCTTCTCCGCCCACCCGATCCCCTATGCGTCCCTCGACAACGCCCACAGCATCGCCGAGCGGCTGCTCGCCCTCGACAAGGAGACCGGCTCCCGTGTCGTCCCGGTGGCCATCGGCTCGGGCACCATCAACGACCTCACCAAACTCGCCGCCAAGGATCTGGGACGCCGGTACGGGGTGGTCGGCACCGCCGCCTCCATGGACGGCTACACCGGCGCCGGAGCACCCATCTCCGACAACGGCGTCAAGGTGACCGTGAACTGCGTCGCCCCCAAGGTCGTCATCTTCGACCTCGACGTCGCCGCGGCGGCCCCGGCCGCGATGACCGCCTCCGGCTATGGCGACCTCGCCGCCAAGATCCCCGGTGGAGCCGACTGGATCCTGGCCGACGCCGCCGGCGTCGAGCCGATCAACGACCAGGTCTGGGAGCTGGTCCAGTCCGGAGTCCACCAGGCACTGGCACATCCCGACGACCTGGCCGCCGGCATCCCCGAGGCCTACACCGGACTGGTCGAGGGACTCATCCTGTCGGGCCTGGCCATGCAGGTCTACGACGGCACCCGCCCCGCCTCCGGCGCCGAGCACTACTTCTCCCACATCTGGGAACTCGGCCACCTCGGCGCCGACAAGGAGGCCCCGCCCTCCCACGGATTCAAGGTCGCCATCGGCACCCTGGCCATGCTCGCCTTCTACGAGAAATTCCTGGAGCGCGACATCACCGCCCTCGATATCGACGCCGCGGTGGCCCAGTGGCCCGCCTGGGACGCCGTCGAGGCCGACATCCGCACCCGCTTCACCGGAGCCCTGGCCGACCACGCCGTCGCCGAGACCCACGTCAAGTACGTCACCCCCGCAGAGCTCTCCGCCCGGCTGCGGCGCATCGCCGATGCCTGGCCCAGGACCCTGCCCCGGTTGCGCGAGCAGCTCGTGCCGACCCGCGAGTTCGCCGCCAAACTGGCAGCCGCCGGCGCCCCGCACCGGCCCGAGGACATCGGCCTGACCATCGACGACGTCCGCGACACCTTCCCGAAAGCCATGTACTACCGCTCCCGCTACACCGTCCTGGACGTCGCCCGCGAAGCCGGCTGGTTCACCGACATCGTCAACGAGATCTTCACCCCCGGCACCGGCGGCCTCGCCGACCTGTGGGCCTGATCAGGACTCGGTGTCCTCGGACTCCTCGTCCTCGCGGTGCCGGTACGGGTCGGCATCCCCCGCGTGGGAGGCGCCGACCGCCTGTGCCGCGACCTGCGCGTCGGAGGCCGCGGCACGGGCCAGCAGGTCCTCGATGGACTTGGCGGTCTCGGCTGTGGCGTCGCGCACGAAGGTGAGGGTCGGCGCGTAGCGCAGCCCCAGACGCTTCCCGACGGTGGAGCGCAGCATGCCCTTGGCGGATTCCAGCGCCGCGGCGGTCGAGGCCTGCTCGGCCTCCGACCCCATCGCCGTGTAGAAGAGGGTCGCCTCGCGGGAGTCGCCGGTGAGCCGGACGTCGGTGATGGTGACGAAGCCAAGGCGGGGATCCTTGACACGGCGCTCGAGGGTGCCGGCCACGACGACCTTGATCTGATCGGCAAGTTTGGCCACACGGGGGTTGGTCATGATGATCTCCTAGCTCCTCGATGGACCGGCTCTGGCGCCCGGGCATCGGCGCCCAAGGCTACCCCCAACCGACCCCCGTCGTGGCCACGACGGCGGGACCGTGACCCGCCGGGGCCCCTAGCATGCCTGCCATGAGTTCCTTCCTCGTCGGCGTGGGGTCCCTGATCTCCTTGGTCCTGGTCGCGATTCTCATCGCCGCAATGACGCGACGCACGCTCGCGGTGGCGGTCTCCTGGCCTCGCGCGTTCGCGCTCGGCCTGATCTGGCTGCTCATCAACCCTCCCCTGCTGACCTGGCTCGGTGACCGCGCCGGACTCATCGACGACCGCCACCTCGCCATCGTCGACCCCGTCCTCGTCGGCGTCGTCGGACTGCTGGCCGTGGCCTGGCTCTTCGTGGCCGGCCTGGCACTCGTGGTGCTGGCGGAGGTCCTGGTACCGGCCGGATCGATCCCGGGCCCGGTGCGGGTCTCGCGCACCCTCCCGGCCGCCTGGCGTCGGTTGCGCCGGTACTCCAGAATCACCGCGATCCTCACCCGACGCGGCCTGTCGGGATTCCTCGGTTCCAGCCGTGCCGGCCGGTCCGCCGGCGAGCGGTCCCGGGTCGCGGTGGCGCTGCGCCGGGCCCTGGAGGACTGCGGCGCCACCTTCGTCAAACTCGGCCAGAATCTCGCCACCCGGCCCGATCTCATCGGCGAGGACTTCGCCTCCGAACTGTCGGCCCTGCACGCCGACGTCCCCCCGGTGCCCTGGCCCCAGGCCGAGGCGGTGCTCAGGAGGGAGTGGGGCCGGCCTCCCGACGAGATCGTCTCCCGGATCGAGCACGACCCCGTCGCGGCAGCCTCCGTCGGGCAGGTGCACACCGCCCGCCTGGCCGACGACCGCGGCGGGCGCGAGGTCGTGATCAAGGTGCAGCGCCCCAGGGCCGAGGCCCAGATCCGCACCGACCTCGACATCCTGTCGATCCTCAGCGCCCGTCTGATGCGCTCGGCCGGCTGGGCCCGCCGCATCGGCCTCGACAGTCTGGTCGCCGGGTTCGCCGCCTCCCTCGAGGAGGAGCTGGACTACCGGGTCGAGGCGGCCAACGCGCAGGCCGTGCGCGCCGGCGTCTCCACAGAGGAGCCGATCAGCGTCCCGGCCGTCATCGGCGAGGTCTCCACCCGGAGGGTCCTGGTGATGGAGAGGGCCGACGGTCTCCCGCTGGCCCGGGCGTCGGCCGAACTCGCACGGCTGACCCCCGAGCAGCGCCGCAGGCTCGCAGAGGTCCTGGTCTCCCAGGTGATGAAGGAGGTCCTGGTGACGGGCATCTTCCACGCCGACCTCCACCCCGGGAATGTCCTGCTCGACGGCACCGACCGGCTGGTCATCCTCGATCTCGGATCGGTGGGACGCCTCGACGACGTCTCCCGCAGCTGCCTGGTGATGCTGCTGGCCGCCCTGTCGAACAACGACTCCCAGGGAGCCACCGACTGCCTCGTGGAGCTGCTCGGCCGCCCCGAGGATCTTGCCCCCTCCCGCGAGCGCGGCCTGGAGCGCGAGGTCGGGACGCTGCTCACCCGGCTCAGCGCAGGGCCGACAGACATGGCCCGGACCGTCAACGATCTGATGGCCCTGGTCATCGGCCACGGATTCAGCGTGCCCCCGCAGCTGGCGGCCGCCTTCCGATGCCTGGCCACCGCCGAGGCGACGGTCGCGCTCCTCGATCCCGACGCCGACCTCATCGAGCTGGCCCGTGGAAGCGGCGCCGAGGTGCTCGGCGCCGGCATGACGGCCGACGGGGTGAAGGCGGCGATGGGCCGCAGCGTGGCGTCCAATATGCCGGTGCTGCGCCGGATGCCCCGACAGCTCGGCCGCCTCGTCGATCAGGCGGAGCAGGGGCGGCTGGCGGCCCGGATCCGGATTCTCGACCACCCCGACGACCGCGCCTGGCTGTCCTCCCTGGTGCATCTGACGATGATGACGATCCTGGCCTCGACGGCCACCGTCGCCTCGGTCGCCCTGCTGATCGCCGACCGGTGGGGGCCGCGGGTCTCCGAACGGATCGGGCTGTTCACCCTGCTGGGCACAGGGCTGCTGCTCATCGGGGTGGTGCTGGCGCTGCGGGTGCTGATCCGCATCTTCGTGGCGTCACGGCGATGAGACGACGATGCCCCGTCCTCCGGGGAGGACGGGGCATCGATCCACACGCGATCACTCGCGGTGTTGATTCCTACGCGATCACTCGCGGGGCTTCTCCACCATCTCGTAGCACTGGAGCTCGTCGCCGATGTGGATGTCGGAGTAGTTCGCGAGCGTGAGGCCGCACTCGAACCCTTCCCGCACCTCGGTGACGGCGTCCTTCTCGCGCTGCAGGGTGTTGATCTCGGTCTCGGAGATCACCACACCGTCGCGCACCACGCGGGTCTTGGCGTGCCGGCGGATGGTGCCGTCGGTGACCATGCAGCCCGCGATGTTGCCGACCTTGGAGGACCGGAAGATCTGGCGGATCTCCGCGGTGCCCAGGGTCTTCTCCTCGTAGATGGGCTTGAGCATGCCCCTGAGGGCCGCCTCGATCTCGTCGATCGCATCGTAGATGACCGAGTAGTAGCGGATGTCGACGTTCTCCTCGTCGGCCATCTTGGCGGCGTGGGCCGTGGGGCGCACGTTGAAGCCGATGATGACGGCCTTCGAGGCGGCGGCCAGGGAGACGTTGGTCTCGGTGATCGCACCGACACCGCGGTCGATGACCCGCAGATCCACCTCGTCGCCGACGTCGATCTTCGCCAGAGCGTCCTCGAGGGCCTCCACCGAACCGGCGCCGTCGCCCTTGAGAATGAGCAGCAGCTCCTGCGTCTCGCCCTTCTCGAGCTGATCGAAGAGCTCGTCGAGGGTCTTGCGACGCGACGACTTCGCCTGCTGGGCGGCGCGCATCCGCGCCTCCCTCTTCTCCGCGATCTGACGGGCCATCCGGTCGTCCTCGACAACCAGGAAGTTGTCGCCGGCTCCCGGCACCGAGGTGAGGCCGAGCACCTGCACCGGATCCGACGGAGCGGCGAACTCGACGTTCTCGCTCTTGTCGTTGATGAGCGCACGGACACGTCCGTACGCCGATCCGGCGACGATCGAGTCCCCGATGTGCAGCGTGCCGCGCTGGATGAGCGCGGTGGCCACCGGGCCACGGCCCTTGTCGAGGTGCGCCTCGATGGCGACGCCCTGGGCAGGCATGTCCGGGTTGGCGCGCAGGTCCAGGGCCGCGTCGGCGGTCAGCACGATCGCCTCGAGCAGCCTGTCCAGCCCCTCACCGGTCTTCGCGGAGACGTTGACGAACATCGTGTCGCCGCCGTACTCCTCGGGCACCAGTCCGTACTCGGTGAGCTGACCGCGCACCTTGTCCGGATCGGCTCCCGGCTTGTCGATCTTGTTCACCGCGACCACGATCGGCACATCGGCCGCCTTGGCGTGGTTGAGAGCCTCGACGGTCTGCGGCATGACGCCGTCATCGGCCGCGACGACCAGCACCGCGATATCGGTGGACTGGGCGCCACGGGCACGCATGGCGGTGAACGCCTCGTGACCCGGGGTGTCGATGAAGGTGATCTTGCGATCGTCCCCGTCGACCTCGGTCTCGACCTGGTAGGCGCCGATGGCCTGGGTGATGCCACCGGCCTCCCGCTCCACCACATGGGAATGGCGCAGGGTGTCCAGCAGCTTGGTCTTGCCGTGATCGACGTGGCCCATCACGGTGACGACCGGCGGACGCGGTGCGAGGTCCTCCTCGCCTCCCTCGTTCTCGCCGAACTCGACGTCGAAGGACTCCAGGAGCTCGCGGTCCTCGTCCTCGGGAGAGACGACCTGAATCTTGTAGTCCAGCTCGTTGCCGAGGATCTCGAGGGTTTCATCGGGCACCGACTGGGTGGCCGTGACCATCTCACCGAGGTTGAACAGCACCTGCACCAGCTGCGCCGGCTCGGCATTGATCTTCTCCGCCAGATCGGTCAACGAGGCGCCGCGGCGCAGCCGGACGGCCTGTCCGTTGCCCTTGCGGACGCGCACGCCGCCGACCAGCGGCGCCTGCATCTCGTCGAACTCCTGCCTGCGCTGCTTACGGGACTTGCGGCCACGGCGACCTCCTGCGCCTCCGCGACCGAAGGCGCCCTGGGTACCGCGTCCGCCGCGGCCTCCACGACCGCCGCCGACCGGGCCACGAGGACCGCCGCCGAAACCGCCGCCGAAACCGCCGCCGCGGTTCG
>OMJG01001026.1_pt1 | contig 17803 bp, 16 predicted proteins | sample 1646431 | NCBI WGS metagenome assembly OMJG01 (sample SAMN03771674, study PRJEB25209) | food metagenome | isolation source: Cotija cheese | place: Mexico:Jalisco,Michoacan | collected 2011-12-12
GTACTTAATAGTAAAATATCGGCAGAGTATAAACAAAATAGGCTTGAGTTCGCAGGTCCATATTACTATGTTGACCAATTGATTATTGATCTTGGCGGGGATACAAGTGATCGTGACAAGAAAAAAGAAAAAGGCTGGTATAAAAGTACAATTGGAGCTGTAGCTTTTGCCATTATCTTCCCATCCATACTTAATGGCGGTATGTTGTGGGAGATAAAGCGTTTATACCACAATAATTTTGTGGAGGCAGAGACCATAGTTGAAATGCCGGAAGGTCAGATAATAGGAAACTCTGTTGAAAATATTAATAACGGCAGCTTCGCAGTAGCGAACGATAGATATATTTTTTATGTAGAAGAGGGCTATCAAATCAAGAAAGCAAAATAAGAACTTAGAGATAGTCAGACTCTTGTAACAGCCGAAAAAAATAGGGAGATAGAAGAACTGAATCTGGTTGGAGACTGGCTTTATTACACAGAGCAGGATTTTATAGAAGATAAGGCTGCACTTAAAAGAATGAATTTAGAGAATGAAAAAAGTGAGACTCTTTATATGATGGGTGGCGCAACCCAACTCCATATCTATGATAACTGGATCTATTTTATTAATGCTGAGGATGAATCTAGTTTATACAAAATGGATCTTAATGGAAATGATGTCCAAAGTGTACATGCGGAATTTACTACAGATCTAGCTGTATATAATAACCAGTTGATCATTAGTAGTTTTGAAGAGGAGGGAGATTTGAAAACCATTATCCGAGATACTCCTGGAAATTATCATAGCACGATTATGAATGAAGAAATGCACGATCTAGTGAAGTGGGAGAATTATTATTACTATATTGGGGAAAACGAAGGACTGAACCGTGTGAAAACGACTTTAGAATCTGAACCAGAAGTACTTGTCGAACACAACATCTCCAACTTTACCATAACGGAACAAGGGATTTTCTATTCCTTATATAGAAGAAGTTCTATGTATCTAGAAGAAGACAATGGTGTTTATCAGATGGATCTTGAAGGGAAAGAAAGAAAGCTTGTATACAAAGTCAATGATACAGTAGAAATCGCAAAAGTGAATGGAGACTTGTTATTCAGAGCCACCGGAGAATACGGATATGAGGATATAAAATGGTATGAATTAGGAACAGACCAATAATTATAATAGGATGTTTACTTTTGATTTATCGAAATAAGATAGATAGTAGGGGATTTGCTTTCTCTTGAAATAAACATATTTTAAAGTCTATAAAAAAGGTATGAACGAATCTCTTCATCCATACCCTAAATTATAGAGTCTACGTGATTTTTCTTCAGTAATTTTATTTTTCGGAACGCTCATTCTGCATATAAAGAATTGTTTCAAATGGGAAACAATGGATAAGAAGCTGTTAAATAAGGTTTGCTTCTTTTAGAATCTCTTCTATATACGTATGCTGAGTTTTTTTAATAGCAGCATCTACCAATTTTCTTTTTACAAAAGGAAGATCAGCTTCTGTGAGCTTCTGTTTATCTGACAAGTAGTAGATCGCATCAGCAAGTGTGTGAATATCATAAGCAGAAGCAAAAACTTCAGGAACACCACGTTCGACATTTAGTAACTGGTAAACAGCTTCCATAGCCGTTCTGACAGAATATTCAGTAGTAAATACAGTATCGCGTTCTGTTTCTGAAAAATTCCCGATAAAGGCCAAGTTTTTTGATCCGTTTGGAACCACTAAAGGTCGGTCTCCTGGTTCTCTGAGCATAAAGTACGAAGTAATAAAAGGCATATAAACAGGAATCACTTTACAAGATTTTTCAGATAGCATTTGAATATCTTCTTCCACTATTCCTAGATGATACATTAATTCCTGTACAATCTCCTGACCGGAACATTGCTCGATTGGTTTTTTTATATAGTTTCCTGGTTTATTTGATAAAAGGCCATATACCCACATAATTGTTTGGTGATCATTTTGTCCCTTGAAATGTGGTTGACGATGCACGGCAAAGCTCATTAGCCAATTAGAATCTTTAATGGTAATAATTCCGCCGGTAACTATATTACCTGTTCTCAATTTCCGACGTGTTAAACGAGAAATATAAGGCTCAATATCAAAATTTTCCCAAGTAACGGTTGCTGAAACAAACCAGCTTTCGTCTGGAAGATTTTCATAAAAGACTTCTGGATGCCCGAATTCTGGAGATTGTTTGGCTAAGTTATTCCAAAGTTTCCAGCTTCCGCCTAAGTCATGTGTTATAGGTGCCGGTGTGTAATGGTCTCCTTGGGTAGAACTTTCCGTTATAGATCCATTTGTAACAAAAACTAAATCATTTTCAGTCAAAGGGATTTCTTGTGTTTCTTCATCTTTGGTCAATAAAATATTGCGTGCAACTTTTGTTTCGGTATCAATGTCAACTTGAATATTATTGATTTGTGTTTCATATTGGAAGTCGACACCTTTATCTTCTAAGAATGTTAGCAAAGGTTTAACTAAAGATTCATATTGATTAAAACGAGTAAATTTTAATGCAGTAAAATCAGGTAACCCTTTAATATGATGAATAAAGCGCATTACGTAGCGTCTCATTTCAATTGCAGAATGCCATTTTTCAAACGCAAACATTGAACACCAATACAACCAGAAATTTGATTCGAAAAATTCATCACTAAAGACATCTTCAATTTTTTTACCAATTAATTGGTCTTCAGAAGTCATGAATAATTCAACTAATTCTTTTTGTGCTTTTTCCGATAATGTAAACTGTCCATCATCAGGAACACGTTCTCCACGGTTATGGATAATACGACAATTAGAAGAGTTTGGATCATCGTGATCTAACCAGTAAAACTCATCTAAGACAGAAGCATCTTCTACTTCAAGAGAAGGAATAGAGCGAAAAAGATCCCATAAACACTCAAAATGACTTTCCATTTCACGACCACCACGAGTAACAAACCCGTCGTGTGGAATAAAGGTTCCATCCAAAGAACCACCTGAAAGGGACAGCTCTTCGAAAATGTGAATATTTTCACCCTGCATATGTCCATCTCGTATCAAAAAAACAGCAGCTGATAATCCGGCCAAGCCAGCACCGACAATATAAGCGCTCTTTTCATCAACGCCTTCAGGTTTCCGACTTCTTGCGAATGCTTCGTAGTTTCCACTTGTGTATCTCATTATATGATCCTCCTATATGATTTGACATCTCAATTCTATTCCGATTGTGAATTTTATTCAAGCAGAACGAACATTGTTTTCTTTTAATCTAAATTAAACTAACTTATAGTCATTCACATGAATTAATTAAAATAGATAGGCAATTACAAAGAAAACATTACTGAATAAGAAACTAGCTAGAAGAATGAATTTTGGGGATACTTTACCTGAAACAGGTCGGCATACTAAAGTTTACGAAGTAACGGTTAATAATTTGTAGTTCTCAGACTTACATGAAGACTATGAAAAGTAAAATTTAAATTGTAAAATAATCAATAAGTATAATATTAAAATTTGGCGTATTATAATTGTTCAATAGGAAAAGCAATAGTATCAGTTGCAACAACTTTTATTTCTATTATATTTTCCGGCTAATGTTTGGGAGACGAGAGTCATCAAATAATAAGTAGTAAGAATTTTGATAGAGAATGAAGAAAGTGAATAGAAATTTCAATCAAGACCGACCAGATTTGAGGGAATCTATTAAATGAAAATATCGATTACGAAAGTTCAGAGTTATGAAAACTATATCCACTACTCCATGTGTATGCTTGGCGGTTTCTTCGGGAGCTACGCACTACTGTTAAGAGGGAATTTCGGATCTGCTCAGACAGCTAATTTGATTCAACTTTTTATTAATGTCAGTGCGTTCAATCTAATTGACATACTTTTTAGAACTTTAGCGCTATTTTTATTTATTTTATTCTTAATGCTATCATTTTATGTTAAAGATAAATATACGCTTCAGTCGATCAAGATCTGTTTACTGGTGGAAATAGTAGGCGTTTGTGCTATTGGGCTTATACCTAATGGTGCTAATGACTTATTGGCCCTCCTTCCGTTGTTCGCGCTGACGGCTTTTCAATGGGGAATGTTTAATGGAACAAGAAAATATGTCAGTCCAACACTCTTTTCAACAGGAAATATAAGACAATGCATTAGCGCCTGGACGGATTATAAAATAACAGCTAAAGCTGAAAGTAAAACAAAAGGACTGTTTTATACGTATACATTGCTCTACTATCATGTAGGCGTTTTAACAGGTATTGCTTTGACCTACCTATTTGGAGCGCAGAGCATCTTTCTTTGCCTAATTCCTTTGACTTTAAATCTTTTGATTGATTTACGTCATGATCAATTAGTGTGAAATCTATAAAATTTTATCATTATATAATATTGATTGATATAAGTTATTTTAAGAAGTCGTTTATAGCTTTCTATAGTGGGCAGCTTTTTTGTATTATTTTCTAAATGTCTAGATAACATCCAATAACAAAAAATGATTTCACATTATCTGTCGGTTTTGCTATTAATGTATTTGTTCCATGACCGATAATAGTAAGGTTGCCGTCATGGAATTAAGTATCATTATTAATTATAAAAGAGATACCGGAGGGAAAATGTGAGAATCACTGCAAAATTGGTCATTTCTTATTTAACTTTAGCTATTATTGTTATACTTTTAGGTACATTGTCCTACTTTGGACTACATACTATTAATGAAGGGTCCAGCGATTTATATAATGATCGTCTACAACCTACTATTACCCTAACTGAGATTGCTCAAAAAATAGAAAATACTCGAGTACAGATGACATCAGGAGTGGCCTATGAAGACCCTGCGAGTGGTAAGATAGCTTTAATGGACCTTGACCGTATAGATATTCTTCTGGAAGAATATCAAAATAGAAATATGGGAGAAGAGGAAGAAGCAAAGTTTACGGAACTACAAAGTAATTGGGAAATTTTCTCTGAAAATGTTAGAGGAAATGTCGAAACTTTATCCGCTCAATTATACGATGAAACGTTAGAAGGTTTGAGAAACGCAGAGGTATCATATAGTGCTACAAGTACCAATGTAACAGAGTTGATTGATATAGTAGATAATCTAGCTTTGAGCGAGTATGAAACCAACCAAAATGTTTTCTCAACGCTTAGGTGGATCATTATTATCGCCAGCGTTATAGCAACTGTATTTGCAATCGCTATAGGGATACTTATGGGAAGACTTATTGGTTCTCCACTGAAAGATATTTCAGGGAAACTTTCAAAAATCGCGCATGGCGATCTGAACGAAGATATAAAGAAAACTAACCGTAAAGATGAAATCGGCATTTTGGTCAATACAACTAGACAGATGCAACATGAGTTGAAAATATTGATTGAGGCTGTATCCGATGCAACGATGCGAGTATTAAGTTCAAGTGAAGAATTAACCCAATCTACAAATGAAGTTGTGACAGGTGCTGAACAGATTGCCGTAACTATGCAGGAACTGGCAACAGGATCTGAAACTCAAGCAGGCTACTCAAGTGATTTGGCGGACAGTATGAACGGTTTCGCTAAAACGATTGAAGAGTCCTCAAGACAAAGTGATCAGGTTTATAAAACTTCAAATCAGGTCCATTCGTTAACTGAAGATGGTAAAGATAAAATGGACAACTCTGTTCAGCAAATGCGCACAATTGATGATATTGTCAAAAACTCAGTAACGGGTGTTAAAGAACTAGACAATAAGTCAAATAAAATATCCAAACTTGTTAATGTAATTGAAGAGATTGCTGAGCAGACAAATTTACTGGCTCTTAATGCTGCAATTGAAGCAGCCAGAGTCGGAGAGCAAGGAAAAGGCTTTGCTGTTGTCGCAGATGAAATAAGAAAGTTAGCTGAGCAAGTATCTGTGTCAGTTGTAGATATTACAGATATTGTAAATGACATTCAATCAGAATCTTCTAAAGTAGTTACAAATTTAGAAACTGGATATGCAGAAGTTGAAAAAGGAACGTCTCAAATTCAACAAATGGGAGAAACATTCAATAAAATTTCTTCTTCAATCAATACAATGGGTAATGCTATAAAAGAGATTTCTGAGAAATTAACGGAAAATAAAGCAACTACGTTCCAAATGAATTCTAAATTAGGAGAAATTGCCAGTCTTTCTGAAGAATCAGCTGCAGGAATAGAACAGACTTCAGCTTCTTCCCAGCAAACGACTAGCACGATGCAAGAAGTTTCATCTAGTTCTGAGGAACTTGCTAAACTTGCAGAAGAATTGAATCTTGTAGTTGAAAAATTTACAGTATAATCATTTAAATAGAAAAAAACTCGTACTAAAGTGTACGAGTTTTTTTATAAATTTTCTTTAAGATGACTAAAGCTGAGTCGGAATCCATTATTGTGGTCACCGAATTTCTCTCCTTCTAAAACGATTATCCCTTTTTGCAATAACTCTATCAGAATTCCATCAACTTCTGCTTTTGTTTTTTTAGGGAAGTGACAATATAAATGAAATCCACCTTTTGGCGATTGAAATTCTATCTCCTCTCCAAACTCTGATCGTAACCATTTCTCTAGATTGTGAGCTCTATCTGCTAATTGCCTGCGAACATATTTCTGGTGTTTATTCATTTCGGTTCGTAAGAAGTAGTCAGCCATAAATTGAGGGAGGAAGCTCAATTCTGAATCAATTTGAACTCGAATATCTGCCAGCTCTTTCAAGACCGTCTGAGGACCAACCATCCAGCCGATACGCAAATGATGTCCAGCTAATTTTGATAAAGTTCCTAAATAGATGACTTGCTGCCGTTGATCTATCTTTTTAAGAGGTGTATTGTCAACGGAATCAGCAAAACTCAGTCCGCCATAGGCATCATCTTCTGCAATTGGAATACGTTTCATCAAACAATAATCAAGGATTTCTTTTTTTCTTTTAGCACTCATGACTAAGCCAGTCGGATTCTGAAAGATAGGATTTAGAAAAACCATCTTTAAAGGGTGATTTAGCGAAGCTTCTTGTAATCCTTTGACGGTCATTCCTTCTTTATCCATTGGTATAGGAACAATGCGAAGACCAGCTGCTTGAAATAAACGAAGGGAATAAAAATAAGATGGAGCCTCAATTCCGACAGCGTCTCCAGGTTTCAATAATCCTTGTGTAATCAGAAATAAGGCATTTTGTGTACCGGAAGTTATTAATATTTCTTCTAACGGTATAGTCATTTGATAGGTGTTTTGCAGATGTAACTGAACACTTTCTCGTAAAGTATACATACCATTATTAATAAGCGTCTGTTCTTTTTCCTGCTGAACTAGTTCTTTCCAGGATAGACTGGGGGAATGAAGTTCAGGCAATAAATCAGAAGGAAGAGAACCGTTAGATAAATCCATGATCTTTTCGGGATGTTTTGCTTTCAACTGATCAGCGGCTAGTTGATAAATACTTTTCCTTTTTAAATTATCAGTCGTCAGGGAAGTTCCCCAGTTGATGGTAGGTTTTGTCTGAAGTCCCCACTTATCAGGATTGACATATGTTCCACTGCCCTTTTTTCTAGTCAGAACTCCTTGGGCGGTCAGTTCCTCCATTGCACGAATCACTGTAGAACGATTTACATCTAATTCTTCAGCCAGTTTTCTCTCTGCAGGAATCCGAGTTCCCGGCGTTAATTCTCCTGATTTGATTTTTTCTTCTATCAATAACATGATTTCCTGGTAAAGTGGTAAACTGCTGACTTTGCTAATCATCCATTTGTTCATAAGACAAACTCCTTTCAGGTGCATAACTATTCTACCATAAATTGGATGGTCAAATTATAGTCCAATTGGATGTAGCCTGTTCTTTTTCTTTTACGTATACTATCAATCAATACAGATGTTAGAGAATAATCTAGGAGGAAATAGAATGAGTGAAAAAATAATTGGCAGTTCAAGAGTGAAACGTGGAATGGCACAAATGCAAAAGGGCGGCGTCATTATGGACGTGGTAAATGCAGAACAAGCTAGAATAGCAGAAGCTGCTGGAGCGGTTGCGGTTATGGCGCTGGAACGTGTACCATCTGATATACGAAAAGCTGGTGGTGTTGCACGCATGGCTAACCCTACGATTGTTGAAGAAGTGATGAATGCAGTTAGTATTCCAGTAATGGCAAAAGCGCGTATTGGACATATCTCTGAAGCAAGAATTCTGGAAGCAATGGGCGTCGATTATATTGATGAAAGTGAAGTTCTGACCCCGGCAGATGAAGAATATCATTTACTGAAATCAGAATACGTAGTGCCGTTTGTCTGTGGCTGCCGAGATTTAGGAGAAGCTTTAAGACGAATTGGTGAAGGAGCTTCAATGCTGAGAACAAAAGGCGAACCAGGAACTGGGAATATAGTGGAAGCTGTTCGCCATATGAGAAAAGTAAATAGTCAGATAAATGTACTATCTACTAAATCAAATGATGAATTAATGACATTTGCCAGAGACATTGGGGCACCCTATGAATTAGTGAAAGAAGTAAAAGAATTGGGAGCATTACCTGTGGTTAATTTTGCTGCAGGGGGTGTGGCTACTCCGGCTGATGCTGCATTGATGATGAGCCTTGGAGCGGATGGTGTATTTGTCGGTTCGGGAATTTTCAAATCCGAATCACCAGAAAAATTTGCACGGGCGATCGTTCAGGCAACGACAAATTATGAAGATTACGAATTATTGGCTGAACTTTCTAAAGGGTTAGGTGAACCGATGAAAGGAATCGAGATCAGCCACCTACAAGAAGCTGAACGCATGCAGGATAGAGGATGGTAGGCATGATAAAAACAGTCGGTGTCTTAGATCTGCAGGGAGCTGTTACAGAACATCTCTTTGCTTTAAGCAGTTTGGGGGTGCAGGCAGTATCTGTTAAGAAATCTGAAGACTTCGATGGATTAGATGGCTTGATCATTCCCGGCGGAGAATCAACGGCAATCGGCCGATTGATCCGTGAACAAGGACTGGAAAGCCGCCTGCGCACTTTTCATAAAGAAGGAAAAGCCATTTTCGGAACCTGCGCAGGTCTCATACTCTGCAGTACAGACGAAAGCCGCGATACTGAAGATTTGCGTCTAGGATTTATTGATATGGAAGTCGAACGAAACGGTTTTGGAAGACAAGCAGCCAGCTTTGAGACTGCCCTTCAGTTTGAGGGGATTGCTCAGGAAGTCGAAGCTGTATTTATCCGTGCGCCTTATATTCAGTCGGTCGGATCTGGCGTTAAAGTGCTCGCTTCTATTGATCAGAAAATCGTTGCCGCAGAGCAGGGGAATGTTCTAGTGACGGCTCATCATCCGGAATTAACAGAAGATTACGCTGTCTTGAATTACTTTTTAAATAAAATCCAGTGAGGTTACTACAATTAGGGTAAATGAATCTAGTTGGTTGTTTATTTCAATTTCGAGATTTATACTTAAAAGAGAAACGTCAAATACGTTAAAACAGAAAGTGTAAGTCATCTTGAAAGGAGCCAACCATGGGATTACTAGTAAAAGGGAAATGGCATGACAAATGGGATTATAACAATGATGAGGGCGAATTTATTCGTCAGGAGTCTCAATTTAGAAATTGGATCACACAAGACGGCAGTGCTGGGCCGACAGGAGAAGGCGGGTTCAAGGCTGAGCCGAACCGCTATCATCTTTATGTCTCTCTAGCTTGTCCTTGGGCGAGTCGTGCGCTGATTATGCGCAGCCTTAAAGGACTGGAGGATATGATTTCAATCTCTGTTGTAAATCCGCTGATGCTGGAAAACGGGTGGACATTTGAACCGGGAGAAGGAGTTATTCCAGATCCGGTCATGGATGCGAACTATCTGCATGAAATCTACACGAAAGTCGATCCGAATTACAGCGGACGTGTGACGGTACCGACGTTGTATGACTTAAAGCAGGATACTATTGTCAATAATGAATCTTCAGACATCATGCGAATGCTTAATTCTGCCTTTGATGAAGTCGGGGCAAATAACAAAGATTATCTGCCGGAAGACTTGCTGGATGAAATTGACGAGATCAATGAATTTGTATACGGGACAATCAATAACGGAGTCTACAAGACTGGATTTGCGACCAGTCAGGACGTTTATGAAAGAGAAGTCACGATTTTATTTGAGGCGCTGGATAAGATAGAAGCACGCTTAGAAAACAGCCGCTTTTTAGTTGGTGACCAGATCACAGAAGCTGACTGGCGTTTATTCACGACCTTGATTCGTTTTGACAGTGCTTATTATGGTCATTTTAAATGTAATATCCGTCGTCTCGTGGATTACAAAAATCTATGGAGTTATACGCGGGAACTGTATAACGAACCAGGCGTCAAAAAAACAGTCGATTTCCATCACATTAAGCAGCACTACTATCGCAGCCATAAACAGATCAATCCAAACGGTATCGTACCAAAAGGGCCGGAGCTGGATTTTAGTTTAGATGATTAAATAGATCTGAAAAGGTATCTTTCTGTTTCAGGAAAGATACCTTTTTATGTTAGAATTCGGACAAGCAAGAGTTTACTGGAAAGGGATGATGAGATGATCAAAACCGTCCTATTTGATATGAATGAAACGCTGCTGAATTTAAGCTTGTTGAAAGAAAATTTTGAAAAACATTTTGCGGATCCGACTGTTCCCAAGTATTGGTTCGCCAAGGTATTACACTATTCTACGGTCATGGGCGCAATGGACGAGTATGTCGATTTCGGAAAACATTCAGAAGCAGCTTTAGAAAGTTTGTTTCTAGAGAAAGGAAAAGAACTGACAGAGGAAATCAAGACAGATATATTAGGGTCATTTAAAAAACTTCCGGCATATGATGACGTACCGGAAGCATTAAGATTGCTGAAAGAACAGGATATCAAAGTCATTGCTGTAACAAATTCCTCTAATGAAATGGTTAAAGAGCAACTGACAAACGCCAGGCTCGTCGAATTGTTTGATTCGTATTACTCGGTGGATGCCGTACAGAAATATAAACCGTTCAAAGATATCTATCAGTATGTATTGAAAGAAGAAAACGCTACGGCAGAGGAAACGGTCATGGTCGCCACTCACGATTGGGACTTGTTCGGGGCTAAGAGAGCAGGGCTGACGACAGCTTACATTGACCGCAAAAAAGATCAGTACAATCCCTATTATTCACAACCAGATTTTTCCCATCATCATTTAGTAAGCTTGGTGGAAGAAATGATTGAGAAGAATCAATAGCAAACATTTTTAAAGCAAAGATAACAGTTCATTTCGGACTGCTATCTTTGTTTTTTAGTGCATTCACTTCAGCAACTTATAATAGCAATTCCCGTCTTTATAAACGCCGAACGGGTCTTGTGAATAGGCCGGAATTTCTCCATATAGAACGAATCCTGCCGATTGATATAGACCATTTGCCAAACTGTCTTTTTCTGTATCGAGCAGCAGCAGCGTTCGTTTTTCTTGTTCTGCGATCTGCAATACATAGTGCAGTAACGTTTTGGCGACTCCTTTTCTGCGAGCGTTTGGATGGGTCATGAGTTTAGCAATTTCTGCTCGGTGCTGGCCGTTTTCTTTGTCGCTCAGATGCAGCTGGACCGTGCCTACAATTTTATCATCCAATATAGCAATGAATAGTCGAACATTTTCTGTTAGTACATTGCTCCAGTAATGGATAGCCGTTTCATATTGCATGGGATGCAGAAAGTTCATCGAAGCACCATCTGCAACAACTTCCTGGAAAAGGCGAGCTAGCTCGTCTTGATTCGTTTGGATTTTCGTTAGTTCTTTGATCTCAATCATCATCGTACTCCTTTTGTCTCTTTTTGATTATAAGTGATTAGAGGACAAAAGAAAGCAAAAAAGCTGAGTTTACAATGAATCCGCTCACAATCTAAAGATTATCTAAAGCTGAGCATACAAACTTGACTTCTACCCGGGGCTAGGGTGTACACTGTTAATTGTAAATGAAAACGGAGAACTGATTTTCAAAAAAAGATGAATATGGAGGGATTTAGATGTCTGAAAAAGTAATTACATTACTGACAGAAGAACACTCCCCGGGTAAACAGACGATGAAAGCATTATATAATCAAGTACAAAAAAATGATGAGTTGCAGGAAGTAACGTATGAATTGAAAGTGTTAAATGATGAAAACCGTCTGGAAATGATCTATTCAGATGTAGTGCTCGCAGATTATTTCCTAATCAAGGATGCCGACTATATGAGAAGGAGAGCTTTTCATGAGTCTATATTTGATTTTATTAAAATGGGCGCCTTCAGCTCGCGCGACACAGAGCGGTTAAATGAACAAGTCTCACGTCTGTTTGAAATGGATGATCAGCAAGTTCGCCATCTGAAAACAGCTGACTGGTCGCCTATCAACTATGTGGCAGCTGGTTAATGTTTTTGATCGTTCAATACAGTATAGTTCTCTCGATGAATGTATCAGGTTGGCAGCAGGCCGGGTATATTTGTCGGGAGATTTTTGTGTAATTTTACTAAGAATAGCGCTGATTTTTAGTATCTGAAACAGACGTTATGATAAACTGAAGTAACGACTTAAAAAGATCACCAGCAAAAGTGATCATCATACATAGTTATCACAATATTTACTTGAAAGGAGCATACCCTTGTACATCAACTCGATTACATTTCCGGATAATGATGCAGAGTCCGAGTATTTTATCTGCAAGGTAAAGCGAAAAGTATATACGACGTTTTACCCGTTTCAGGTGTTATCTAAACGACATCTTGAACGCTTGGATTTTGAGCCGATTACAATCTTATATGGCGGAAACGGATCTGGGAAGACGACGGCTTTAAATGTCATTGCTGAAAAAACAGCAGCAGAAAGAGATGCTTTATACAATAAGTCATCTTTTTTTCCTGAATATCTAAAACTTTGTACAGTTGATTTTGCTTTTGAGCAGCCGGAATACAAGCGGATTATCACTAGCGATGATGTCTTTGATTACATTTTGACGCTGCGTTCAATCAATGAAGAGATCGACGATAAGCGTGAAGAGATGTTTGAAGATTATCTCAATACGAAGTATGCACAATTTCAGCTGAAGTCGCTGGAGGATTATGAACAGCTTAAAAAAATCAATGAGGCACGAAGAAAAACACAATCTAGATATGTAAGAGACCGTCTCATCAAAAATATTCGAGAGCAGTCCAATGGCGAAAGTGCATTTTACTACTTCATAGAAAAGCTTGAAGAAGGAGGGCTTTATCTGCTGGATGAACCGGAAAACAGCCTGTCTCCAGAGAAACAGCTGGAGTTAAAACAGTATATCGAAGATTCCGCTCGTTTCTTCAACTGTCAATTTATTATTTCGACCCATTCACCGTTCCTGTTGTCTATACCGCACGCTAAGATTTATGACCTGGACACTGATCCCGTTGAGGTCAAAAAATGGACAGCGTTAAAAAACGTTCAGACGTATCAAAAGTTTTTTGAGCAGCATCGAGAGGCATTTTTAGAGGAATAAATCAATTCAGTTTGTTTACAGAAATGAACAAGCGCACTTTAACGATACGGCGAGTACAATAGATCATGGGAGTAAAATAATGAAGCTGGAAGAACCAGTATACGTTTAAATCTTTAGTTTATTAAAAATAGAACTTCAAGCGAATTTTTGAAGAGTGTAACAATTATGATATAATCGCTTAATAGAAAGTTAAGACGGTGGCTATCCGGAAGGTGGTGGTGCTTATGGAGATAAGTGCTGAAATCTTAGAAAGGAGAAGCCTTTTTGTCCATAGCTGATGCATTGCAGCTGATGATTGGTTTCGGAGGTCTTTTGATTTCCTTAATTGGTCTTGTAGTTGCTCTGATCAAGCTGAATAATGACAGAAAAAAATAACCGTCTTTTAACTTTGGCGAGTTAACGGTTATTTTTTAATAATCAAACTTTGCTGCCGTCTTAAACGGTCTACACTAAGGGGCATGTTAGAGCATGTCCTCTTTTTATGTAATTAGTATAGCACAACCACAATCATAATCAAATAGTTCAAACTGAAGGGAATTCGTTCATATATACAGGAGTGAAATAATGAAGCCAGAAGAGCCAGTGTATGATGTCATTGTGATTGGCGCCGGATTAGCGGGGCTGTCTGCTGCAAGAGAATTAAAAAATAAGGGACTGCAATACAAGGTCATAGAAGCAACAAAACGACCGGGTGGGAAAGTCAGGTCCAGCGTAGAAGCAGACAGTAGCCGATATATGGAGTTAGGAGCCCAGTTTGTGAATGAAGATATGGTCGAAATGGTTCATCTGATCAGAGAAGCTGGAATGGAACTGGAGCGAACCTATCTGCCGGACGATGCCATCATCATCAATGAAAGAAAAGCAGAAGTCGGCCATATTGGTTTTGACCATCATGCAGAGCTGCTGGGAGATCTGGCGTTTAAAAAGAAAAGTCCATTATCAGAAGTCTTGAAAGAAGTAGTGGAGGATGAAGAAGAAGCGAAAGCAATCAAGAGTTTCGTAGCGGCGGAATTTACAGTTAACAGCGAGTATATCAGTCCCAAAGCACTGAAAAGACTGATCGGAAATATTACACTGGAAGAAGACGAGGTAAAGTTTCAGGCATCTGGTCCATTGGATAAAGTAATTCAGTTTCTGGCAGAAGAATCGTCGGACCGAATCATTTATCAAGCGCCAGTAACAGACATTCTTAAACAGAAAAACAATTATGTCATAAAAATCGGCAGTCAGCAGTCTTACTTTGCTAAAAGCGTGATTGTGGCTGTTCCGCCAACCGTTGCGCGTCGGATTCGCTTCAGCGAATCATTGCAGGAGCGATATCAGAGAGCATTGAACAGCTTTATTGATGGTGCTGTGATCAAAATCACGCTGAGTTATAAAGAAGCGTTCTGGCGTCACTTTTCAATCCACGGAGAAGAGAAAACACTTTTTGGTGTGCTGTTTGCAGATCAAGAAGGGGTAAACGTAATGGAATCCTCCAAAGTTGCAGGCGAAAGCCGGTTGACCATGTTTATTGGCGGCGACAAAGCAAAAACATTATCTGAAACTTCACCAGAAGCAAGAGAGCAGTTTGCAGTAGACTGCCTGACTGATATTCTCGGAAAGCAGGCAAGAGAGTACCAGGATCTAGTGGAAAAAGTTTGGGTAGAGTCCCTTTATTTTGGTGGCGGTTATGGTGCTGTCACCCACTTTGCTGGAGATTTTGAAGCAAAGCAGGTATTAAAAGAGCCACATGAAAATCTAGTTTTTGCGAGCACAGAACTCGCTCCGGAATTCCCGCAGTTTATGGAAGGCGCTGTGCGCTCAGGAAAATATGCTGCAAAACGACTCTTAAATGAGGAAATCAGTTAAACCCAAAAAGTCTGAGCTGCATGGAATCATGCGGTTTGGGCTTTTTTAGACAGTATAACCAAATCATAGATAGATAAGCTGCTTATTTTTAAGAAGTGAGAGAATTCTAAGCGTTTATATATATCTACTGTTACGGTTTTGCGGTAATCTAATAAATGAGGTGAATGAACATGAAATTAACCATACGAAAAAGACTGCTGGGAACGATCCCCTTGCTGGAAGTCGTTCAGCAAGAAAAGCGAAATGAAAGTATGCCCTTGGTTGTTTATTACCACGGGTGGCAGTCGTCCAAGGAACTGGTATTGACCCAGGGCCGTAAATTGGCTGAGGCTGGCTTCCGTGTCTTGCTGCCGGATGCGGCGAACCATGGAGACCGCAAGCAGCAGATTACAAAGATTCCCTCGCTGACATTCTGGCAGAGTATTCATACCAATTTATTTGAATTTGGATATATTGTGAATTATTTCAAGCAGCTGGGGCTGGTAGAAGATCAGATTGCAGTAGGCGGCGTATCGATGGGCGGGATTACAACCTGTGCATTGCTGACGAATCATCCTGAGATCAAGGCAGCAGCTTGTATTATGGGTTCACCTAAGCCGGTAGAGTATCGCGAGCGGATTTTTGCGTATGCTGAGGAGCTGGGACGCTTTTATCCAAGGGACTACGAGTCATTACTGGCTTGGATTCCTTATTACGATTTATCAATGCAGCCCGAGAAACTGGCTGGACGTCCAGTCCTATTCTGGCACGGGAACCAGGATGTCGTTGTCCCTTATGAGGATACCGCAGAATTTGTAGCAGAGAACCCTGAAGCAAACTTGACGTTTATTGAAGAAGATGAAAAACATTTAGTCAAAGTACCGACAATGGATCAGATCACGGCATTTTTTGTAAAAGAACTGCTTGAAGCACAGTCTTCCATACCGGATTTGGAGAATTGAATATGGGATACTACTACGGTTCGCTAGTATTTGAGATCATCATTTTCTTAATGATTTTAGGGAGGCTGACTTCAATGGTCGTGCGATTAAAAAAAGGTCGTTTGAATAAAAAATGGTGGTTGCTTGTCGGTATTCTGCTGCCGCTTTTAGCTATATCTATGGTTTATTTTCTGTATTTACCGCTTTTGGATCTGCCGTATGCATTAAAAGGAGAGACAGAAGTTGTGGAAGGAACAGTGAGTGATGTTTATTTTCCTGGTGGAAATAATGGGTTTGTGCTAGAAGGAGAAGAATATAGAAGAAATCCCTGGACATTTGATCCGGAACCTGGTGAAATGTATCGGCTGTATTATCTTCCGAATAGTCACTACGTGGTAAAATTTGAGCGGGCATCCGAATAAGTACAGAAAAAATGATAGAGTACAGCATGACCGATCGTGATACCAGTGGTATACTAAAAGTAAGTAAAAGAAAGGTTGATAGATGAATGAAACTTAGCGTATTAGACCAGGCACCTATTACAAGAGGCAATACAGGGCAAGGTGCCATTGAAAAAGCGGTAGAATTAGCCCAAGTAGCAGAAGAACTAGGCTATTACCGTATGTGGATGGCAGAACACCACGGGAGTGATGCGTTTGCCAGCTCAGCACCTGAAATTATTATTGCCTACATGGCTGCTAAAACCAACAGTATTCGTGTAGGAACTGGCGGAACGATGATGATGCACTATTCACCGCTGAAAATGGCAGAAGTGTTTAAAACACTCAGTGCCTTGGCACCGGGAAGAATTGATTATGGAGTCGGACGTGCACCAGGCGGAGATCAGCGTTCGATCTATGCATTGTCACAAGGCAACAACCCGGACTTTGATCATTTATATGAAAAATTGGATGTCGCTTTGGCGCTGATCAATGATAAAAGACCGGAAGAAACCTTATATAAGCACACACTTGCGACACCTGGCAAAATCGTTAAGCCAGAAGCATGGCTGCTGGGATCAAGCGGGAACAGCGCGATTGAAGCAGGCAGAAAAGGATTAGGCTATTCTTTTGCACAATTCTTTATGCTGGGCGCTATGCGCAAGGAAATTTTTGAATTATACAGACATCATTTCACACCCTCTGAGTTCATGGAAAAGCCAGAGATCAATGTAGCTTATCTCGTAACAGTTGCTGAAACAAAAGAAGAAGCTGAATTTCAGGCTAAACCGCAAGACATTGCGCGTATTCGTTTGGCTCAAGGCAAAATGGTGGGGTTGATGACACCAGAAGAAGCGGCTGAATACAAATTGTCTGAAGAAGAGGAAGCGGCAATCAAACGCAACCGTGAAATTCATTTAGTTGGAACAGCTAAAGAAGTAGCGGAAAAACTTTATCAAGACGCTGAAGAATACGGATTTGACGAAGCCATGATCTGCAGCATCGCCCATTCTCAAGAACAGAGACTGAATACGTACAGACTGTTAGCCAAAGAAATGCTTTAAAAAAATCAAACATATAAAAAAGGTTCTTTGTCAAATGACGTTGGTGGAGAATTCAGTCAACCATGAATAA
>OMJG01001027.1_pt1 | contig 17799 bp, 19 predicted proteins | sample 1646431 | NCBI WGS metagenome assembly OMJG01 (sample SAMN03771674, study PRJEB25209) | food metagenome | isolation source: Cotija cheese | place: Mexico:Jalisco,Michoacan | collected 2011-12-12
GCTATCGACTATTGCTATTGACTATTTCCACTGGCCGAAGCAAGGGGAGTATCGATTTGATCCCGATTTTTGGCCAGAACCAGAAAAACTGGTCAAAACACTCAAGGAAGATTACAATGTCGAACCATTGATTTCGATTTGGCCAACTGTCCAATCAGATGCCTATAACTATGAGCAATATCTCCAAGGTGGCTATTTGATTAAAGTGAATCGCGGAGTTCGCTTGACGATGCAAATCCAAGGAAGCACTGTTTTCATGGATACGACTAATCCTGAAGCCCGTGATTATGTCTGGAACCTAATCAAGAAAAATTATAAAGACATCGGTATTGATTACTACTGGGTGGATGTGGCTGAACCAGGTTATGCTGTTTATGATTTCGAAAATTATCGCTACCATTCCGGAACGGCGGTGGAAAGTGGCAACTTGTATCCAAACGGATACTTGAAGATGGTTTACGATGGCAATAAGGATTCAAATGAATCCGTTGTCACATTGGTACGAGGTGCTTGGGCAGGTGCTCAGAAGTATGGTGCTTTGGCTTGGTCTGGGGATATTGATTCCAGTTTCGAAGCCTTTCATAATCAAGTCAACTCCGGATTGAACATGGGGATGGCCGGTATTCCATGGTGGACGACTGACATCGGGGGCTTCCATGGTGGTAATCCGGAAGATCCGGAATTCCGCGAATTGATGGTTCGCTGGTTCCAGTACAGCACGTTTTCTCCTATTTTGCGCATGCATGGAGACCGTCTGCCACATAGTAAACCGCTCTCCAATTCTGGTGGTGGTTCGATGCCAACAGGTGCACCAAACGAAATTTGGTCTTACGGCAGTGAAGTTGAAAACATCATGACGGACTACGTGGAAATTAGAGAACGGATGAAAGACTACTTGGCAGAATCAATGACAGAAGCACATGAACTCGGATACCCAATCATGCGGACATTATTCTACGAATTCCCAGAGGACAAAAAATCCTGGGAAATCGATAATACCTACATGCTTGGTTCTGACATCCTGGTTGCTCCGATTATGAACTACAAAGAAAGAGGTAGGGAGGTTTACTTACCAAGCGGTGAAAAATGGCGACACTTATTCACCGGTAAAGAATATGCTGGGGGAGCGACTTATTATGTCGCAGCACCTCTTGAACAAATCCCGGTATTTATTAAAGAATCCGCCTCTGAACTTTTTGAATCGTTAGGCAAATAGCCCATAAAGAGAGGAGATAAAGGACAAGTCAATTGGGAGGAAAGAAGCTATGCTCTTTAAATCAAAAGAAGTGATTGTTTCCGAACAGTCCTTCGTCGTGAAGGACCGTAATCAATGCCTGAAAGTGGAAGGATGGGGACGCGACACGGTGCGCGTTACCTGTTATCCCAACCACAAAGGGTTCGACCCAAAACAAGGGATAGAAGAATTGGAGAAGAACGTCTTGACTACAGCAACCGTTACAGAGACGTCGGACCAATTAATCTTGACCAACAACCGTTTAACAGCCACATACGATGGAGAAAAGTTGGTCTTTTACAACAACGGGACAATAATCCTGGAGGAATACTCTCGGAAGCAAAGTCAAGTCCGACGTACTGTAGGCATTGACACCCACATTCCGATTCCGGACGAACCGACCTCATCGTTAAATATTTCACCTCGAGAATTCACCTATTCTGGCGAGAACACCTACCAAGCAACTCTTCGTTTTGAAGGTGATCCGAATGAAAAATTGTACGGGATGGGCGGATATCAAGAAGAAAACTTTAACAAAAACGGGGGAACGTACGAGTTAATGCAACGGAACTCCCAGACGTCAATACCATTCTATCTCTCCGATAAGCAGTATGGTTTCATCTGGAATAATGCGGCAATCGGGGAAGTAACATTTGGCTACAACCAGAAAATATGGAAGAGCAACAATACGAATCTTATTGATTACTTGGTGACCGTCGGAGAAAATCCGAAACAAATCATAGAAAATTATACGCAAATGACTGGGCGCACGCCTCGGTTGGAACCGGAATTACTGGGGTTATGGCAAAGCAAGCTGCGTTATCAGACGTTGGATGAATTAAGAACGGTTTATGAAGGTTACAATCAACGAGGCATTTCTCTTTCCGTTTTGGTTGTTGATTACTATCATTGGACTTCAGATGGTGATTTCGCATTTGATTCTCGCTATTGGGAAGGAATCGAGGACTTTGCGGAAGAAATCAAGAAGACTGGCACCCAACTGATGGTATCTCTATGGCCAACGGTAACCGAGGAGAGTCGTTATTATCAGAGCTACCGGAATAATCAACTCTTGATCAGGTCGGTCACAAATAAAGATTCGCTATTTGCCGGAAAAGCTCTGTTAGATTTCTTCCATCCAGAGAGTAAGACATTCCTCCGTCAGGTCTTGGACGAAAATTACCGGAGCAAGGGAATTTCCTTGTTTTGGGCTGACCAAGCGGAACCAGAAATGGATGTGTACCAACACAAGGAATATCTTATATACGAGGGTAGCTTAGAAAAATATGCCAATAAATACCCTCTCCATTATCTACAGGCAATCCAGAAAAATCCAGAGAGATCGAACACAGAACCTACCTTAATCCGTTCTGCCTGGTTTAACGCCCAGAAATACGGGGCATTAGCTTGGTCGGGGGATATCGAAAGTTCATTCGATTCACTAAGAAGACAAGTTCAAGTCGGTCTTAGTATGGGCATAAGTGGCATTACTTGGTGGACGAGCGATATCGGAGGTTTCCATAGTGGAAACAGTCAGTCCCCAGTTTTCAAAGAACTCATGATTCGCTGGTTTCAGTTCGCTGTTTTCAGTCCGATTCTACGGATGCACGGTGATCGCCAACCTCATACCCAAAAAATAGGGAATTCGGGAGGGGGGGTAAGGACAAGCGGTGGACCAAATGAAATATGGTCTTTCGGGGAAGAAGTTGAAGGCATATTGACGCGCTTTATCCATATCAGAACGCGTCTCAAGGATTACATTAGGGATGTATATAATGAGAGCGCTACAAAAGGTTTACCAATTATGCGTAGTCTGTTCATAGAATTTCCAGATGATCCCAAATCTTGGGAAGAAACCACTCATTATTTATTCGGCAGCGATTTGTTGATTGCTCCGGTTGTGACAGAAGGCGCAACACACATACCAGTCTACTTGCCAAAGGGTTGTAATTGGATTCAAGTTTTCACGAAAAAAGTTTACCCTGGTGGTCAGATATACAAAATTGCTGTAACACTGAATACCATTCCGGTATTTTGTAAAGAGGGAGCACCACTCGAACACCATCTAGCAGATATATTTGGAAATTGAAAAGGAGAAATGAAAAATGGGATTAGTATTAGCTCGAATTGATGAACGACTGGTTCACGGAATTGTTGTGACACAATGGGCCAGTGCGGTAAAAGCAAAACGTATCATGGTAGTGGACGATCAAGTTGCCCAAGATGAACCAAGAAAGGCAGCTATGCGTCTAAGCAAACCAGCAGGGACAGGAATGTCCTTGATTGACACAGAAACTGGCATTACCAATTTTAAGGCCGGGAAATATGACAGTCATAACGTGTTGTTGGTAGTTAATAATGTTAAAACGTTACTCGATTTGAGTGAACAAGGCATCGCCATTCCGAAAGTGAACATCGGGATTATGCTGGATAGAAACGACCGCAAAAAGTTAGCTAAGAATTTCGCGGCTTCCCCAGAAGAATTGCAACAGTTGCAGATAAGGGCATTCCGGTATCATACCAATTTGCTCCATCCGACAAAGAAGAACCGTTAGACAAATTTATTTAATAAATTGAGATTGGAGGAATTATAATGCCAGAATTTTTACAGAATATCTTAATTATTTTAATCCCTATGCTTGCTCTTATTGATAACCGGGGAATTACCATTATTAACCACTGGCCAGTAACGGTTGGTCTTTTAGCTGGTTTAGTGATGGGAGATTTGCAATCCGCCATGGTTATCGCTGGAACGTTTCAATTAATGAGCCTTGGAGTAGCCGCATTGGGTGGATCATCGGTACCGGATTATGGTTTGGCAACCGTTGTTGCGATTTACTTGAATGCTCGTACAGGAGCAGAAATAGGAACTTCCATCGCGGTCGGTTTACCAGTCGGTATTTTGGCTATTAACTTGGATATCTTTTCGCGGACAATCAACTCTTTCGTTTCCGAAAAATCTAAACAATATTTGGAGGAACGGAAATTTAGTAAGATGCAATGGATTAACTTCATCAGTGTCTTCTTCGTCGCGATGCAAGCTTTCATTCCGATGGTTATCCTCGTAGCCTTTGGTCAAGTAGCAATTGAAACAGCCATCCAATGGATTCCAGAATGGATTACAAATGGTTTAAACGTCGCTGGGGGTATGCTGCCAGTCGTCGGGGTAGCCATGTTAATGCGCTATATGCCAACAAAACGCTACATTTGGGCTTTGTTAGCCGGTTTTATAATGGCAGCATATATGGAATTACCAATCTTGGCCGTTTCAATTGTTGGATTAGCACTGGCAGTTTTTATCTATAATAACTTAACGAGCCAAAAAGTGGCTGTAACAACTGAAAATGCTGCATACGATGAGGGAGATGACTTCGATGAATAATGAGAGAACAAAAGGACTTACACAGGAATTAAACAAAAAAGATCGTCGTAATGCAGCTTGGCGCTGGTCTTTTATCGGCAGTAACAACATTAACTACGGAACCTTGCAAGGAACCGGCTATGCCTGGTCCATGGCGAAAACCTTGCGTAAAATTTATCCAAATGACGATGATTACGTGGAAGCAATGAGGGTTGAATATGAGTACTTCAACATCACCCCTTATATGGGACCCTTAGTCGCTGGTGCTGACGTAGCGCTACAAGAGCAACAAGGGACAGAATCCTTGGGAGCTGTCCGTTCAATCAAAACATCCCTGATGGGTCCTTTGTCCGGTATCGGAGATTCCTTACTATGGGTATTGTACCCAACTATCATGGGATCTATCAGTGGCTACATGGCTCTGGAAGGTAACCCATTAGGCGCTATCATTTGGATTATATTGAACCTCGGATTAGTCTGGATGCGTCTGAAATTGTTTGATTTGGGGTACGAATCGGGGATACGTTTAATCACTGACATGGCCGATAAACTCAACGCCATCACAGAATCAGCTTCCGTCATGGGACTGACGGTAGTGGGAAGCTTAATTGCGACTGTTGTTAAAGTTTACACGCCAATAGAATTTACTTTCGGTGAAGTAACCATGGGCTTGCAGGCGGAAGTCTTTGACCGTATCTTACCAGCATTGTTACCGGTCTTGTTGACCGCATTGGTTTACTTCTTGATGGAAAAGAAAAAATGGGGCTTTTTAAAGGTTATCTTCTTGCTGCTCGCGTTCTCTTTACTTGGGGCCTACTTCGGTTTCTTAGGAGTCGCACCTTAATCATACGAGGAGGGAAATAGGTGAAAAAAATTATTGTAGCTACACACTACCGCTTAGCGGAAGGGTTCAAGAGTACGTTAGGCTATATTGCACCAAATATGGTGGAAATCATTGCTATTAATGCGTACCTAGAAAACACTTCTGTTGAAAACCAAGTCCAAGCGGCATTAGACCAATTCGAAGCCGACGAACAAATATTAGTTTTCACGGATTTGTTGGGAGGTTCCGTTAACCAGACTTTTGCCAAATTTTTAGACCGTTACAATATCCAATTGATTGCGGGCGTTAATTTGCCAATCTTAATGACTTTAGCCTTAGCAATCGGTAGCAACGATTTGAGTGAAACAACCATTCGCCAAGCCATCGAAGAGTCCCGACAACAAATTGTTTATGTTAACGATTTGTTGCAAGTATCAGCTATGGATGATATGGATGAATAAAAAAGCAAAAAGATTGAATTCGTTCAATCTTTTTGCTTTCAGACTGTAGACAAAAGCTGTTCCAAACTCGTAACTCGAGCTTGGAACAGCTTTTTATCTACTTCGTTTCGAATTTTTGAACAAAAAAATAAAGGCTCCTTGCCTTTCCATAGCCAGGTGGCTAATTTCTTTAAATTCATTGCAGCAAACACTAGCATCGTATGCGTCGCGACTTTTTCCAAGCCTCGATACTTGGTCCAACGCATCCCATGCTTTTCTTTTGCATCCGCAAATATTCGTTCAATCGTTTGTTTCCGTTTTTTGTAAATTGATTTATTCAGATCTGTTAGGCGAAGATGTTCCACTTCATTCATCAGATCTCCCCAAACATGTCTCGTGATGACTCGTTGATGATTTTTACTTTTGGTACATTGGTTTAGCAGAGGACAGTTCACACATTCTTTTGGATTGGATTTGTATTCTCGGTACCCTTCTCGAGTAACCGTTGAAAAAGCGAGCATTTGATCTTGCGGACAAATATAACAATCAAAATACTCGTCATAGAGAAACTCATTTTTTGATAATAGCCCCTTTTTCCCTTTGGGCCTTGAATAAGGCAAACAAGGTCGAAGGTTCAAATGAGTCAAAAAGTGAGCAAACTTAGGTGTCTTATACCCAGCATCAGCGACAACACAATTGATTTCAGGAAAAAGTCTCTTCGATTGTTTGACGAGCTGAAAGGCGACTTAACTGTCATGAATATTTCCAGGAGTGATGATTGTGCTAAGAATAAATCCATTGTCGTCGCATGAAGTATGGGCAGAATAAGCAAATTGTTTTTCTCGTTCGCCTTTGACGTTGTAGCCGCTTTCCGGATCAGCTTTACTTATTTTTCTTTCTTTCAGCTTCACTTCCTTTTCTAAGTCCAAAGTAAAAGGGCGTTTTCCAGCCTCTATTCGTTGACGATTGATCTCATCTTCTAATTCATCCTGATAGGCTTTCGCTTCATCATGGGTCATTTCTTTCGTAAACTTATGTTTATTGGCGTTAGCTTTGATGTGGGTAGAATCCAGATACAAATTATCCTCTGTTACAAAACCTGCTTTAACTGCTTGTTCTAAAATATAGGCAAAAATATCCTCAAACACCGTCGTTTCTCTAAATCGGCGAACATAATTCTTTCCAAAAGTTGAGAAATGGGGGATTTTCTCTTCGAAGGAGTAGCCTAAAAACCAGCGGTAAGCGACATTGGTATCGACTTCCTTAATGGTTTGTCGCATGGAACGGATACCGAATAAATACTGAATAAACACCAATTTGATCAGAATCACTGGATCGATACTTGGGCGACCTAAATCGGAGCAAGTGGCTTCGACGATTGGATAAATAAATTCAAAATCAAGCACGGCATCAATCTTTCGAACGAGATGATCTTGAGGAACTAGATCATCAATCGTAAGCATCGCAAATTGATTTCTACCATTCGTATTGTTTTTAGACATCATAGCTATCACTCCTTGCATTCGTTTTCATAAATCTATTATAAAAGAAAAGACTGTAGACATCATCCATAAAATGGACTTTGTCTACAGTCTGAAATCACCACTGATGATTTTCTCTTTTGCGTCTGAAACTGCCTGATAGGCTTCCTCTGATAATTGTCCTTTTGTCAGATCTACCCCTTCTTCTTTCAAACCAAAGGTCAAATGCTTGCCGCCAGGAAATTTATCGTTATGAGAAGTTTCTGCAAATTCTTTGACTTCTGCACCGACATTTTTCTTTGTAGAAGTCAACGTGAAATTCCCTGTCTCGCCGTTCTCCATTTTATAATCCCCTTCATCCGCTTGATCGCGATCTACACCAATCACCCATACTTTTCTGCTATAGTCGTTTTCATTGCGGGCTTTTGCTTCTTGGAACACCCCAGCTCCAGTACTTCCTGCCGCCTGATAAAGAATATCGACTCCCTCTTTGTACATAGAAGCAGCAATAGCTTTTCCTTTATCTAGCGAATCATAGGATGCGGCATATTGTACGTTAACAGTAATTTCCTTGTTCAGTGCTGTGGCCCCTGCCTTAACGCCAGCTTCAAATCCGCTTTGGAAACGTTGGATCACGGGCCCTTCCATTCCACCAATAAAGCCTACTTGATCACTTTTTGTCGTATATGCGGCAGCTAGTCCTGCTAAATACGCACTTTCTTGATCTTTAAAGGTTGCTGATGAGATATTCTTTTTCCCAGTAATCTCACCATCTACCAAGGCAAATTTCAACTTTGGATTATCTTTAGCAGCATTTTCCAGTTCCTCTGCTTGCAAGTAGCTCAAGCTAATAATGGTGGTAAAGCCGTTTCTGATTGCCTGATCGATATTGGTACTGTTATCCTCTGGATTGTTCGTTTCTATATACGTAAAATCTTTTTTTGCTGTCAGCTTTTTCTCTTTTCCCCAAGCCTCTAATCCTTCCCAGCCAGCTTGATTGAAGGAGCGGTCATCAACCCCGCCAAATCCAAGAACCAAAGCGATTTTACTTTTCTCTTTTTCACTTTGCTTCTCCCCCTGAGACTGACTACAGCCGACTAACGTTACTAATGACACCAAAAACAACAATGAAACAAGTATTTTCTTCAAAATTTTTCTCCCCTTTTTATGTGTCTTGACACATTGAACTTTTAAAAGTATAGCATACCAATATATAGAACACTACTCTTCAACGAAGATTTTCCGTTTCCCAATTTCTCCACTATCAAAAAACCAGCAATCACTTCTGACTGCTGTTTTTTTATAGCTGTTATTCTGCTTTTACTGGACTACTTATATTCTCAGCTAAGTCCTCTAAAGCTTCGATATCATGAATCAAGTAATAATTCTTTTTCTTTTCGATAATATTCTCCTCACGAAAATTCGTGATTGTTCGTAAAAGATGTCGATAACTGACATTTAAGATTGAGGCGCAGGTGGTTAACCGAAATGAGAAACGTTCGTTTTCGTGATGGGTCAAAATAAACTTTGCTAAACGAGTTTCAACAGGTTCTGTCAGTGAGTTCGCCAAATTTATCCCGGAATTTAAACGATAACTTAGTAACTGGCAAATATTCTGCAAAAAGCGAACATCTTTTTGAAGCTGTGTTCGATATTGATTTAGCGGAATGCTGATACAGATGCACTTAGTCACTGCTTTAACGCTGCTTTTCGGCGATAATTCCCACAATGAAGAGGCTTCGCCGAGTGGTGTAGCGGGCTTTGCGTAATCGATGCAAATATTTTGTGTATCAGAAGAATACGAGTACACCATTACCGTCCCATCCACTAAAAAATACAAATAATCTGAGGTTTTTCCCGTTTGAATGAGGTGCTCTTCCTTTTCAAAAAAAAGTAAAGAAGCCATTGCCAATATATCTGAATCCATATAATCCTGCAGGTTGTGCTTCTCAACGTAAGCAGTTAATTGCTTCGTATCATGGATTTTTTTCATGAAATCGTCACCTCTAAGAAGTTTTTCTTTATTATAGCTTAGATTGTTTTTCGGCTCAATACGAATAATTATTTATAATTGTTTGTAAATTGTATGTAAAAGTTGTGTAAAATAGGACGTGCGTCACTTCATTGATTTTGATTCCCTGCTATGATTTAGACGTATTAGAAATTATATCCAACAGGAGGAGAAAAATGCAGTTCAAACAGTTAGCAAAAGGGTTCATCGGAGTCATGTTATTGACCACTTTGGCGGCCTGCGGTTCTGGGAATACAAGTAGCAGCTCAGAAAAAGAGAGCAAAGAAAAATTAGTTGTTCAATTCGTTCCAACAAACAATGATGGTAGTATGGAGGCAAAAGCAAAACCATTTGCTAAGTATTTATCGAAAAAGTTAGATCGTGAGGTAGAAGTGACGTTAGCTACTGATTATTCAACGATCGTCGAAGCGATGTCTTCTGGTCAAGTCGATGTCGGAATTATGCCGCCTGCAGCCTATGTTCAAGCAAAGGATGCTGGAGCTGCAGATGCAATCCTGACTTCTCAGCTCGGCGATTATGATCAAGAAACTGGCTTGCCATTAAAGGACAAACTTACGAACACCTTTAAAGGAGAAGTATTGGTTCGTGCCGATAGCGGATTGAATAAGTTAACTGATTTAAAAGGAAAAAATATCGCAACCTTAAGTCCTAACTCTGCTAGCGGCTACATCTATCCTGTCGCTGAATTGAAAGATGCTGGGATTGATCCTACTGCAGATACAAAGATGACCACTGTGAATGATATTCCGAGTGAGATTACCGCAGTGTTGAACAAGCAAATGGATGCGGCGTTTGTTTTTGAAGGCGCGCGAAATGTTTTTGCTTCGAATTTCCCAGATAATGATTTATTTAAGGATTTAAAAGTCCTGTACCTGACAAAAGGCGATATTCCGAATGACGCAATCGCTGTACAGCCTGACATGTCAAAAGATTTAAAAGCGAAAATTAAAGAGACCTTCTTAAATATGAAGGATGATAAAGATGGCAAAGAAGCAATGGCTTTGTGGGGGCATCAGGGCTATGAAGAAGCTGCTGATTCTGCCTATGACACGATCAGAGACTACACGAAAAAAGCAGCAGAATAAAACATCAGTAAGTGTCAGCAAGCTTTTTTTTGCTTACACTTAAAAAAATGGAGAAGGATAATGATTATTTTTGACAATGTTTCGAAGGTCTATCCCAATGGCGTTGTTGGCTTGAAGGATATTGACTTAACAATTGAAGATGGAGAATTTGTTTCCATCATAGGGTTGAGTGGTGCTGGAAAGAGCACTCTGCTGCGCAGTATCAATCGCTTGGCAGAAACCACCAAAGGAGATATTCGCATTAATGGAACCTCTATTACAAAAGCGAATAAAAAAGAGCTGCGACAGATTCGCCGCCAGATTGGTCTAATCTCGCAAAGCTTCAATCTGGTAAAGCGTAGTACGGTTCAGAAAAATGTGCTATCTGGACGTTTGGGCTATTACTCCACTTGGAAAAGTATTTTAGGTCTTTTTACGAAGGAAGACTACCAGCAGACAAAGGAAGCACTGGAAAAAGTTGGTTTGTCTGATAAATTGCAGACACGCAGTGATGAGCTCAGTGGTGGGCAACAACAGCGAGTATCCATTGCGCGAGCACTCGTGCAGCAAGCCCCCATTATTTTAGCGGATGAACCCGTTGCATCATTAGATCCAATCACGACTCAAAAGGTTATGATGGACCTAAAAAATATCAATCAAACGATGGATAAAACAGTCATTGTCAATCTGCATTCAGTCCCTCTGGCTCGTGAGTTTTCTACGCGTGTGCTCGCGTTAAAAGCTGCTCAGGTTGTCTTTGATGGTCGTCCAGACGACTTAACCGATGAACGCTTAGAGCAAATTTATGGCAATGCAATCTTTGAAGAAAAGGCAGGCGAAATCGATGAGCTTGAAAGAAACCGTTCACTTTAAATGGTATAAACACCTGCTTATTCTTCTGTTCTTAATTGTTTGTTTTCAAGGAAGTGCCTGGATCACGTCAGCTGATTTTTCTCAGGTTTTTCAAAACTCCAATCAAATGACTGTCTTTTTATCACGCTTCATTCATCCAGACTTTAGCTATTTACCTAAATTAGTCGAGCCTATGGTGAAAACACTTCAAATGTCTTTGCTTGGAACGGTCATTGGCTTAATTTTAGCGATCCCTGTTAGTTTTTTAGCGACCACTGTAGTGACAGAAAACCGTCTTCTTTCTACCATCTTTCGTTTTCTTTTAGGTTTAGTACGGACCATCCCTACCCTGCTTTTAGCCGCGCTTTTTGTTGCTGTGTTTGGAATTGGTGAAGCGACTGGCGTGTTGACTATCGCTGTCTTTACTTTTGGTATGGTGTCACAATTAATGTTTCAAGCAATTGAAACCATTGACTTTGGCCCGATTGAAGCCGCTGCGGCTGTTGGAGCAAATAAAATGCAAATCGCTATTTGGTCGATCGCTCCACAAGTTTTGAGTCAGTTTGCGAGCTATGCTTTTTACGCGTTTGAGGTGAATGTTCGTGCTTCTACTGTCCTTGGATATGTCGGAGCTGGTGGTATTGGCGTTATTCTAAATTCCTCACTTGCGCTTTTGAATTATGAACGAGTTTCAATCATTATTCTAACGATCCTAGTAACTGTCGCGATCGTTGATAAATTAAGTGAACGTGTCAGGAGGTCCCTGTTATGATGCTTCGTGAAATGAACAGAAGAACCCTTTTATCATTAGTTGCTTTAGTGATTCTCGTTATTTTGTCGGCCGCTACTCTGGATTACTCTGGATTAAGCACCTTCTCTCCTTCCATGGGAATGGACGTTTTGAGAGGGTTAGGTCAGCCTGATTGGCAGTTTCTATATGATGGCAGCGGCGAGGATTTGATTAGTTTGCTATTATTAACCATTGGAATCGCCTGTTTAGGGACAATGATCGCTACGGTATTAGCGATTCCCATTACCTTGATCAGTGCGGTTAACCTCTGGCAAGCACATCCATGGGTAACAAAAATTGGCAAGCTTATCTGTAATGTTTTACGAGCTTTTCCTGAACTAGTTTTTGCAATTATTTTTGTGAAAGTCGTCGGACCTGGCCCCTTTGCTGGTGTTATGGCGATTGGCGTCCATCAGATCGGAATGCTTGGCAAACTTTTTACAGAAGAAATGGAAGCGATGGATGAGCGACTTGTTGAAGAAATGCATGCGGTAGGAGCAAATTTTTGGCAAACGATTTTCTTTGTTCGCATCCCCTATTTGATGCCGATTTATTGTTCTTTAGCATTAAATCATTTTGAAATAGCGGTTCGTAGTGCGGCTACCTTAGGCTTAGTTGGCGCTGGCGGAATCGGTGCTCCATTGATATTCGCGATTCAAACTCGGTCTTGGAGCAAAGTGAGTATTATTTTGATTGGCGTAGTCGTAACCGTGTTTATTTTAGATCAAATAACCGGAATTATAAGAAAGAAATTGAGATAAGAATGAATATATTGCATATATCAGATATACACTTTCGCAGAGAGTATGAGGCTTGTGAAGAAGGCTATAAGGGAATGCTGGCTACGATGCAGAATCCCCTTATCCCTCTGGAGCAATGCATTCATCATCTCCTGCAGCAAACACCCTTGGACCTTGTGATTATCAGCGGAGATTTAACCGAAGATGGCGAAATAGACGATTATCGATACTTGAAGACTTGGCTGGAAAATGCGCTAGGAGAAACGACGATTCTTGTTACTCTAGGCAATCACGATATCAAAGAACATTTTTGGGTAGGCTGGTGCGATGAAGCCGCCTCTTCTGCCCCGTACAACCAGATAGTCAAATATCCTGAGTTTACAGTGATTTCCTTTGATAATTCAAGCTATGGATACGCAGATGGTATAGTGGACGATCAGCAATTTCAATGGCTGAAAAAAGCCTTAGAGCAAGAAAAAGACCAACCGATTTTCTTGGTCACCCATCATCATCTACTGTCTCACCAAAGCAGTATACCAAAATGGCCTGGTACCGAACGTTTCTTGAAGCTAATCGCACCTTACGATATTCGCTGTATCCTAAACGGTCATACCCATCACACATTTACTGATGAAATTAATGGGATCCCCTATTTTACTGTATCGAGTATGTCCTTTGTTGGTGAAGATGAAGGCGATGGCTTCGTACGCTTTGAAGAACGTCATGGGTATAACCTTTATCATCTCGATCAAGGAAGGATTGTTCGCCAGACAACAGAAAACTTTATTCCAGGCAACATTTTAAAAACACTTCAAATGAAGGATTAAGGCATTATAAATCAAAAAAAAGAGACCGAACAGCTGAATACGCTTCGGTTTTTCTATTTTGAGTCAGCTAAAGGAGCACGCAGAATGAACATTACGTTTTTAGAGACAAGTGATATGCATGGCTATGTTTCACCAACAGACTATTCCGGCAGAACCGATCTGGCCTTAGGAACGGCTAAAGTATCGTCGAAACTGAAGGAATTACGGGCAAAAGCAGATGGACCGGTAATTACGATCGAAAATGGTGATTTCATCCAAGGGTCTCCTTTGAGTTATTATCTTGCTAAAGAATATGGTTCAGCCAAAGAGCTTACAGACTTGATTAACCAAATGAGCTATGATGTTCAAGTGTTGGGAAATCATGAGTTTAACTATGGTGTGGATTATCTCGAGGAAGCGATTAAGAATTATCAAGCGCCTATATTAGGAGCCAATATGGTGAACAAAAATGACCAACCATACTTTGGAAACGCCTATAAGATTATCGAAAAGGTGGGTGTAAAAATTGCTATCTTGGGATTAACGACACAATACATTCCTCACTGGGAAAAGCCAGAAACCTTAGCAGGAATTACGTTTAAGAGTATCGTCGAAACAGCAAAAGAATATGTTCCTCTATTAAGGAAACAAGCAGACTTGGTAATCGTTAGTTACCACGGCGGATTTGAAAAAGACTTGTTAACCGGTGAGGACACAGAAGCGCTAACTGGAGAGAATGAAGGCTACGAGCTATTGCAGCAGGTTGAAGGCATTGACGCCCTTTTCACCGGTCATCAGCACCGGAAAATTGCTGAAACGGTTCATGGTGTTCCCGTTGTTCAACCAGGCTATCGTGGCGAGTTCATCGGTGAAATTCGTCTTACCGTCGAGAAAAAAGAGGGGCAAGTGGTTGTTACAGATCACCAGGTTGCTTTACACTCAGTTGAAAAATCAGAGCCTGATCCAGAAATTCTTGCAGCGATCGTACCGGTAGAAGAAAAACTAGAGAAATGGTTGGATCAACCCTTAGGTAAAGTGAACGGAAATATGCGTATTAATGATCCGATGCAGGCTCGTCTTGAGGAACATCCCTATGTAGAGTTTATTAATCGTGTACAATTATTTGCCAGCGGCTCAGAGATTTCTGGAACTGCGTTATTCAATAATGAAGGAAAAGGCTTTGGTGAGACGATCACGATGCGGGACGTCATCACCAACTATATTTATCCGAATACTCTGGCAGTGATTCAAATAAATGGTGCAGATTTGAGAGCGGCGTTGGAGCAGACCGCAAATTATTTAGCTGTAGAAAATAACCAAATCGTATTCAATCCAGCCTTTATTCAGCCTAAGCCCCAGTACTACAATTATGACATGTATGAAGGGATTCAGTACACTATTGATATGAAACAGCCTGTTGGACAACGGATTACCGAACTTCGTTTTAAAGGTCACCCCGTTCTTCCGCAACAAATGCTGGAAGTGGTGACAAATCAATATCGGGCAATCGGCGGAGGAAATTATGCGATGTTTGGTGCGGAGAAAATTGTCCGAGAAATCCAAATCGACATGACCGAATTAATTGCCGACTATTTGAATATTCACCCACGCATCGAAGCAAAAGTGAATCATAATTTTCAAGTGATTTTGTAGTATATAAATAAAAAATTCAAAAAGGTGTGAGCAGTTTTTTGCCCACACCTTTGTTATGCCAAATTGTTAGGCTGTCTGATTTCCATCCAGCCATTCTTTAGCCAGCGATCTACCTCATCAAAACAAAAAATTTTCCTCTGATGGTTCCTTAAATAAGACTATTTTGATCCTTTTTCCATGAATAAGATTTTGCATCAGACAATACTTCATTTCTGAAAAAGTTGCGGCACCAATATAGCCTAATACCCCTTTCCGATCTTGATTAAATACAAAAAATAAATCCGCTGCTGCGATATTTAAAAAAAAGTCGTCAAGATTTCTGGATACTCTTTGTCTAGGATCGGACATGAGCGAGGATAATCAATTAATTCAATGCCTTTTTTACTGAAATCTTTTTCCATATCTCGATATTCTTCTTGGAAAACAATACTTCCAGAAATAACAGCTTTCACAAAATTGGCCTCCATTTTTTTATTTTTCAGACACTCCACCATACCGGATACCTCTCAAAGAAAAGACATAGCAAAAATCAATAGCAGCTATCTCTCCACGGTTTTTTACTGGTAATTTTATTTTTCTTTTGGAAATTGTATCAGGAAGGTCGTTCCTTCATTTTTTCGGCTGGTCACTTCAATTGAACCGTGGTGCAGGCGCACTAGTTCCTTCACGATTGATAATCCAAGACCTGACTCGCCTATCTTTGTATTTTTACTTGACGGATCGGCTTTATAATAGCGATCCCAAATGTTTTTTTGTTCCTCTTCAATCATGCCGATGCCATTGTCCTCGACAGTAATAAATACAGGCTCTTTGTCAAATGATGTTGGTAAAGAGAAATCTTAGAATAATTTGGACAGAACAGAAAGAAGAAACTCTCTTTCTGTTCTGTTTATTTGGTTAAAAATGTTTTGCCATGACGAATCATGATCCGTAGTTTGAAATTGTAAAAGCTGCGAAAGCCGTACGCATTGCGTTTTAATACTTTGATGTGGTTGTTTAAACATTCCAATGGTCCATTTGAATAGCTGTAGTGAAGCGCATTTTGGATCTGTGGCAGAAACTTTTTAAACGTTCGTAAAGTGGTTGTATAGGTTTCAGGAAGACCGCTGACTTCTCTGTTTAAACAGTCCTCAAATAATGACTGATCTCTTTTCTTTACCGCATAAAGAATGTCTTGGTATAACTGATAGCCTTGGCGCAGGTTGGGACAAGCAGATAACAGTCGATCGACAATCTCACTTTCAGTCAAATAATCTTTAAAACTGGCACGCCAAACCCTTTTTTCGTAGTTTAACTTTGCTTCTTCTTTTTGTAGGAGTTTCCAATAGCGTTTCAATTTTTTCCCTAACCCTCGTTGAGAGTGGGAAGTTCCTTTAAGCCGTGCCGTGGTTTCTTTCACTCGATGATTCAAGAAGGTTCTGCCAATATGTTGGACGATGTGGAAACGGTCGATGATCAACTGAGCATTCGGGAAAAGCTTTTTCACCAATGAAACATAAGGCGCATACATATCAATAACAATCCATTGAACGGCTTCACGAGTCGCTAATGAAAACCGAGAAAAATAGCGTTCTAAATAAGGCAAGCGTCGATTTTCGACAATATCCAATAATGCATGGCTTTGTCCGTCCATCATGATAAAACTCATTGCACTGGCAACACTTCGAACCGATTTGAATTCATCAAAGCATAAGACCTTTGGCAAAGTCTGTTTGAAAGGATTCAATGGGCGGTAAAATCTCTTCATGACACGATAGACCGAAGAAGTGGAGATATTTTTCTGACGGGCGATTTCCGTCATGGAAGTATTCTCTTTTAAGCGAGCAATGACAGACCAACGAACTTTTTGACTAATGAAACAGTGTTTTTCAGCAACAGAGGTATCCGCTACGAATGTTCTTTGGCAAGACTTACATTTAAATCGTTGTTTCTTCAACTCCAGATAAGTGCGATACTCAGACACATCATTCAGTAACAACCGAACGGTTGTCGTCCCCCAACGAATGATCCTAGAGGGGACGACACAAAGACAATGGGGACACTCTTCTGGCTTGTACAGAAGAGTTCCTTTGTAAATCAAGCAAATTTGCCCTTTGTATTTTTCTTTAGTTAAACAATTTTCCTCGAAATGGATATTTAGGTCTAGAATATTTAGGGTATCTTTGATAAGCTGAGTATGAGACATCTTGAATCCTCCTATGAATTTGTTAGCCAAATTAATTCTAAAGGATTTCAGGGTGTCTTTTCTATATTTTTTTATACAAAAAAGATGTTGGCGAAGTTCACCAACATCAAAAAGTATAGAGCCAAAAAATATAGAGCCTAAAAACGTAATTAAACGGAACAAAAGCAGAATTTTCGCTAAAAAAATTTAAATGTGCTAGCATCAACTTGTAATACATTGAAGGAGGTAATTGATAGATGTATCTAAAAATTTCTGAAAAAGCACAAGAAAGACTACAGAAGTATACTGATGAGGGTGCCACGATCATCCTTGATTTGGATGATGGTGTAGGAAAATAT